>Ga0315279_10001541_pt1 | contig 37947 bp, 27 predicted proteins | sample YL17G06_20_MG_FD_203694 | JGI IMG/M metagenome (GOLD analysis project Ga0315279, IMG submission 203694) | Sediment microbial communities from Yellowstone Lake, YNP, Wyoming, USA - YL17G06_20 | ecosystem: Environmental > Aquatic > Freshwater > Lake > Sediment | place: USA: Wyoming | collected...
ACGGCATAGTAGTACGCGCGGCCATCCGTCAGAGGCTTCCCGGAGAACGCGTCCTTTGTGAGCTTGATATAGCGTTGGACACCCGTGTTGCGCCCCGCCTCTGAAGGGACGGTGATGATGACGCCGGAGCTCGGATCGACACTCTGATCGACAATCGTCGTGACATTATTCACGACATCATAGGTCGCGATCTTCGTGGCGTCCTTGACCGTACTCGCTGCCGTCGGGAACTGGTAGACATTGTACCCTTCGAACACAAATCCTTGGACCACCGTGTTCTCCGTCAGGTTCACCTGGGTTGGATCACCCCACGACAACACGGCTTCGTTGTGGAGCTGAGCAAGTTCGACTTTGGGCGTTGCTGGCGGTTTCGGGAGTACGAAAAGGTTGTCAAACGCATACTGCGCGAAGTTGTCGTTGTACTTCAACACGGTGATGCTCGAGAGGTTATCAGCGCCCATACCTCCGATCATTGCGAGCACAACCTCTGCCGTGTCCCCGAGATTCAATGTGAACGGTCCATTGACCATGCTCAAACGCCGGTCGCCCGGTGGTATGTCGAGCCCGTCAATCCACCCTGTACCCCTCACCGGATCTCCTGCGACCGTGTACCGTGTCTCCACCCCTGTGTTTGGATCTGTGTAAGGGACCCCCAGCGGGTACGCCGGCGTCGGTTGATACCCTCTCATCGCATTGTACCATTGGAGGGTCTGTGTGTACTGACCGCCCGGATACGGTGGGTCCTGGACACCGGCAGCACCCCTGATGAAGCCGGCGAACGACTTGTCCAGCACATATTTATATCCCTTGCGCCACTGCAGATCCACGATCGCAGAGTCGTCCGGATTGCCTGTCCTCCTCGCAGTGCCGTTCAAAAAGTCCCAGCCAAATGAAGGCGGAGGCAAGCCCAGTGCACGGAAGTCCCTGTCGACCGCCGACGAGTTCCACGCAAAGCCCAGGTTGAGTGTGGTATCGCAGCCGACGAAATCATCCGTATAGTCGCCGAGGTCAGGATCTGCCCAGTAGGCGACATACATGCTGTCGATGTGGGAGCCTGCGGGAGTTGTCGTTGTCCCTTTGTAGATCCACTTTGCTTTGTAAAAAACCACCTCATTCAGGGGCGTGCTGGAGGCGTACGCCCACATGCAGAGCTGAAACTCGATCCCGATCGGGATCGAGCCGTAGAATTGAGTAGTTTGTGATTCACTCAGATCGTTTGCGGCAAGCCAGAGTGTCTGATCGGCCCCCGGGACACCAGGGATGTCGGTGGCGGGATCGTACGTCCCGTTCCCGTTCTTGTCCTGATAAGGAGCTCCTTTGCCCGCCGGCCACTCGTTCCAATCCGTCTGGTACTGCGCACGGACGGCCGCGATGTCGGCGTCGGTCACCTGACTCGTCGATTTGTCGTAGAAGTACGCGGCGTCATCCTTCAGGTCCGCTGTTGCCCAATCCGGCCTCACACGCCACACCCTCACGTCGGGTCCTGCCGGATCTTCTCTGCCGGTCACGTGTCCGGCCCCATCGGTGAGGATTTTGCCGGCCTGCATGCCGGGGCGATCAAGACAGCCGCCGACGCGGACAGTCTGGCTGCCGCCGTCGGAGACCTTCCCGCCGAAGAGCCAGCCGGCGGCCCAACCCCATCCGTTCGTTCCCTTCGGATATGTCCCTGCGGCTACTCCACTGTGCACGTTGGGGTGCCAGCCGTCGGCTTTTGCCCAGATTGAAATATTGTTGATGTCCATGACGTTTTGGAACGGAGTTCCGGCTCCCTTCCAGAGCGAACCGGCCTTCTCACCAGGATGAGACTTGTCTTGAGCAAAGAGAAAGGCGGGCAGCACAAGCAAGAGGGCCGACACCATCATCAAATATCTTTTCATATTCTTAGCTCCTCTGTATGAAGTAAGTTCATTCGCATCGGACGAGAGGGGGTCTAGTATTCGAACCGGACGCCGAGGCGTATCTGCCTGGGTGAGCTGAACAGATCGGTTCCGTTCGTCCGCCATTGATGCTGGCGATCTTGAAGGTTGATGGCGTGGTACATGTCCGTGTATTCCGGAGGTTGCGACGCAACTATCAATGCGCTCAGATCCGGATCGGCGAAGAAGCCGTCGTCATACGCGTTGCCGGTGCGATAGTAGACGTTGATGATGCTCTTCGTGTTCAACACGTTCAGAATCTTCGCATACACGTTTATTCCCACCTGGCCGACATGGAATGTTTTGTCGAGTGCCAGGTCGAAGTTGAACACCCATGGCGTCGTCGACGAACCGATAGGCTCAATCGGCCGGCGTTGCCGGGCATCGCCGTCATTGAGGATTCCTCCCAGGTCCGGTCCTTGTTGACCGAGGCCGCCAGTCGCCATCGTGAAAGCATGACCGCTGTTGAATGTGAAGAGCAGATTGAGTCCGAGCTCCTCCAGGATCGGCCCACCATCCCCCCGCCCGAACCGATAATCGATAGAGACTGCACCTCGATGCGGCTCAGCGTACACAAGCGGCGTGACCAGGGTAGGTGTGATCTCCCCACTGTTGCTGGTCGCTGCGGCGCTGTTCGGGAAAGAGTTCGTCCCTTTCGCATCCGACAGCGTGTAGTTGATCTGGGCTTGGACCCGGTTTGTTCTTCTTAACCGCAACGAGAACTCAAGTCCTGTCGTGGTGGAGAAGTCGCTGTTAACGTAGACATGGTACAGGAGGATCGGAGAACCCGGCACTGTCGCCTGCCGATCCACCTGAACCAAACCTTTGATGTCCTTGTAGAAGCCGGTCACATCGAACGCCGCGAAATCGGTAAACTGCTGTGTAAATCCGATCTCGTACTGCGTTGTTTGAATCGGCGAAAGGTCATATCCGAGAGGATTTATAAAGGCGAACAGGAAGTACTGGAAAGCAGCCCTCCGCCCCACATACATCGTGTTGAGGTCAGGCGCCTGCACAAAGCGTCCATACTGGAGGTGAAACACCGTCCTGTCCGATACCGGGAAAGAGAATCCGAGACGAGGCTGAAGGAAGGTGAAGGTCCTCCCCGCTAGCAGGTCCCCGATCTGCATATTATTCGGATCGTACAGGGGATTCGTGGGATCCTGCATCCTCCAGGAGTCATAAAACATCCGATCGACGCGCAAGCCTGCATTGATGACCAAATCATCAAACTCCACTTTGTCCTGCAGATAGGCGCTGGCAAAGTATGGATGTTTCGGGCCGTCCAGTCCAGCATCCAGCTTCTCTCCAAGCTCATTATAGCCGTAGTTGTTGACACCAGTCGTTTGCCGAATGAATTTCAGGTACTCGTCTTTGTTGTTCTGGATGTCGGGGCGAGACCGGATGCCTTGCAGCAGTCCGGTGAGATTGCCGATCGCATAATTCCGGAACGTCCAGTAGTCGTACGACCCGCCCGCCTTCAGCTCATGTCTCCCGATCTGGCTGGTGAGGTTGGCAGAGAAGCCATAGGAAGTTCTGTTCGCCTTCGAGTATCCGCTGAGAACCGCTCCTGGCCTCTGGAATGGGAATCCATCAAAGACGTAGTCGTACGGTGGCTGTGCGTTGCTGAGGTACGACCAACCGTGCTGAGCCGCCGCGGCACTGTCCGAGTAGGCGAGGATGTTGCTTCCGTAGTTCGGGTCGTACGTCTCATTGAATGAGTTGACGTAGTCGAGATTCACTTCAGCAAAGGTCTTCTCAGCCAAGAAATATGTAGCTTTGGCGTTCACGAAGAAGTTCGTATTGTCGTTGTACGGCAACCGTGCCTGGTTAAAGAGATACATGATCGGGAAAGCGTTTGTCTTCTGCCTCGACCACGTGTACGACCCTGCCAATCGGACCAGGAGCGGCTTGTAGTCAAACAGAACGGTGCCGTTCGCCGTATACCGGTTTGCGAATCGACCCGGCATGTTACCATCCTGCCACTTCACCGGTGCGACAGAGGTATCGCCGGCGAGCCCACTGCGAAGTCCCGAATCGGTGAGATGACCGAAGTCGGCTCCGTACCAGAAGACGGGGTTGTAGTCGCGCATGAAACTGTTCTCCCCCGCCAAGAAGAATCTCACATTGGAGGTAGCGGGGCCGCTCAAGCCCAGCACGAGATCGTGATACCCGTACGAGTATGTCCCCAGGAACTGCTTGTACGGATAGTTGCCGAAATCGTCCGACTCATATTGCAGGAACGCATTGTACCGGGACTGCCCGGTCCTCAAGTTCTGCTGAATGATGCCGGCATTCGATCCGCCGAATTCTGCCGAGTAGCCACCCGCCTGCACGAGAACCTCTTCAACGGCTTCAGGAATCGTGGTGACGAGATTGCCCGAACCGCGCAGGTTCTTCGTGTTGGCACCCTCGACATAGTAGCCGACTTCGTCTTCCCGACTCCCGCGGATGTGAAACTGCCCGTTCACCTCCGCTACTCCAGGCTGAAGCGCCATAATCGCACCGACGCCCCGAACCGGCAAGTTCTCGAAATCTTCGGCCTTCATGATTCTGGTGACGTTAGTGGCACTCTTCTCTACCAAGGGTCTCTCCGCAGTCACCTGAAGGGCCGGCAGCAGAACAGACGAGGCTTGAAGGTCGAAATTCACACCCTCTGTCAAACCGGCTGTGACTCGAATTCCGTTGACCACGACCTCCTGGTAGCCCACATACGAAGCGCGGATGTCGTATCCCCCGGGAGGAACATTGAGGATTACAAACCTTCCTTCAAAGTCCGATGCCGCGCCGAAGCTCGTGCCGAGGATGATCACATTGGCACCGACGAGGGGTTCTTTCGACTCCTTGTCTCTCACGTAGCCGCTCACCTTCCCATATTGGGCGACGGCTGTTCCGAGCAGCACGCACAGGAGTACGAAGATGAGGAACGTTTTACGCATCATAACATCCTCCTCCTTAGATTGTGTTAGTTAGGTGGCAAACGCGCAGGATCCCACTCACTCCTTAAGCATGAACACACGACAGCTTCAGGAATGTGTGCGCCGTTGAAATTCGCATTCGGTTGTAAGCACCTGCCCTGAGGGTTTTCGAGCTGGAATACCGCATGAGTCTACGTCTTCACCGGTCAAAAATCAATCGGCAGGTCTCTGATTTCGCTGTCGGAAAAGTCTGCTCGGCCGTGTAGGATTTTCTCCGACAGACGGACTCGCCGGAACTAGGGATTGAGAGTCTCTCAGGACGACAATAGCCGCGTCTTGATTTCCTCAGCCCGCAGAACAACTCTCGACGTGGGGGTTTGACTCAAGGCCCGGCCTGGATTCGCGGCGCCGGGAAGTCGCGGCGGGGAGTACCGACACCGCAAGTGCAGTCCTGAGGCGGAAGTACAGTTGCTATTGAAGGATGAGGAGGGACGAAATCACTCTTGGGAAAAAGCCCTAGAGGCCTCTCAACCGGTTCTCGATGACATACCGTGCTAGCTCGACATTGGACTTCAAGCTCAATTTCTCGAGGATTCTGGCACGATAGGTGTGGATGGTCTTGATGCTGAGCGAAAGATCCTCGGCGATATCCTTGACGCTCTTCCCCGACGCGATCATGCAGAGCACCTGGTATTCACGATCGGAGAGCTTTGCGTGAAGCGGCGCTTCGAGGGACGTGGCAGCCAGATCGAAGACGAGCGCTTGAGCCAGTGACGGGTTCACGTATTTGCTGCCGGCGAGGAGTTTTCGAATTGCCTTCACAAGCTCCTCCGGTGCCTTGTCCTTCGTCAAGAATCCTTCAGCGCCGGCGCGGAGAACCCGGATCGCGAGTTGCTCCTCCGAGAGCATGGTGAGAACGAGAATGCGCAGCTGCGGATAGGCTCGTTTCAACTCCTTGATAAGATCCAAGCCGCTTCTCCCCGGCATCGACAAGTCCAGGATCAGGATATCCCATTTCTGGCGATGGACGAGCTGGAGGACCTCCTGGCCATCTTGCGCCTCGCCCACCTGCGCCTGCGGGAATTCCTCAGCCAGAATATGCTTGAGTCCTTGGCGGACGACCGGGTGATCGTCTGCCACAAGGATGCGTATCATGGCAAGCCCGATCCGATTGGCACGCGTACCGTGAGTGCTGTCCCTTTGCCGGGAGCGCTTTCAATCGCTAGATCGCCGCCAAGAAGGATCGCACGCTCCCTCATCCCCAGCAGCCCCACCGACGAGTGGAATGCCGTCTCGACATCCTGGATTCCCTTGCCGTTGTCAGCGATGTTCAAGACCAGACGCCCGTTCACCTCAATCAATCCTACTTTCACCTCGCTCGCCTGCGCGTGCCTCGCGACGTTGGTCAGGGCCTCCTGAAAGATGCGGAAGACAGCGAGCGCTTGATCTTGGCCCTTCAGGTGCACTTCCTGCATATCCGCAGAGACTGTGCACGTTATGCCGGTTCTCGTTTCGAACTCATGCGCTTGCCATTCGAGAGTGCCGAGGAGTCCTAAATGCTCCAGAACACTCGGCCTCAGCTCCCGTGAGATGCGCCGGACGATCTCCATGGTGGCATCGAGAAGGCCTGACATCGATTCCAGTTTCTTCCGGATTTCGGCCGTGCCTTTCCTCACGCCCGCGCGAGGACCTGGTTGTGTGTAACTTGAAGAGATCATCTTGTTCACCCAGGAGAGGTCAATCTTCAGTCCGGTGAGAACCTGTCCGAGCTCATCGTGAATTTCCCGCGCGATTTTCTGCTTTTCTTCTTCCCGCACATCTTGGAGCCGCGCAGCAAAGTGACGGAGGCGTTGTCTCGAACCCCGCAACTCCTGCTCCGCCCGCTTCCGCTCGGCAATTTCAAGCTGAAGCGCCTTGTTGGCCTCTTCGAGCTCTGCCGTCCTCTCGCTGACTCTCCGTTCCAGCTCCGTGTGGGCTTTTCGGAGCTCCTCCTCCGCCCGTTTTCGCTCTGTGATGTCCCGCGTGAATCCCTGGTAGGCAATGACATTCCCTTTGTCGTCCCGAACAGCGAGGGCCGTTTCGAGGACGACCAATTGCTGACCGTCTTTGCGCTTCAAGAGCATTTCATAGTCTTTCACGTACCCGCAGCGCGTCAGCTCCTCTTGAAACCGCTGCCGGTCCTCCGGGTGAACGTACAAGTCCTTTGTCAGGTCGATCTTAAGCAATTCCTCCTTTGAGTCGTACGAGTACAGCTCAACCCCCGCCGGATTAATATCGAGGAACCTCCCCTCGGGGGAGCTGATGAAAACGACATCTTTCGAACCTTCGAACAGAGTTTGATATTTCTTGTTGAATGCGCGAAGGACTCCCTCCACGCGTTTCCGGTCTGCAATTTCCCTTCGAAGCTCGGCATTTGCCTGCACCAACGCTGTGGTTCTCGCCTGCAGCTTCCGCTCCAGGTCCTCTTGTGCCTCCTTGAGGGCCTGGTTGATCCGCTTCTGTTCAGTCACATCCCTTGAGATGGCGAACGTCCCGAGGATCTCCCCCTGAGCGTCCTCGATGGGCAGCCGTGTCGTCAAAAGGAATCGTCGCTGTCCGGACTCGTCGAGGATCTCCTCGTCCGCGTTGACGATCGGCTCTCCGGTGCGAATCAGGTGCTCTTCGTCAGCGTAGAATCGTGCGGCCACCTCCGGTGGGAAGAAATCGAAGTCGGTCTTCCCCACGATCTCCTCCAAACACTCCGCGCGGAGAACACGCAGGTGGGACAGGTTCGATAGAATGTACCGACTTTGGGTGTCCTTCAAGGACACATGGTCCGGGAGGTGATCCATGAGGACTCGCATGAGATCTCTTTCCCCCGTGAACTGCTCCTCCGCACGCCGCCGGACCCTGAGCTGTGTAGAACAGAAGAGCACCTTGGAGACCTCTGAAGATCCTTCGATGACAGGAGAAAGGGAGCTCTCGCGGCGTCGACCCGACCAGTTCTCCTCAAAATGAACTGCTTTTCCAGATTGAACCATCTCCGCACACAGCTTCTTGACAAGCTCCAGGCGTTCGTGTGGCAAGGCGGCGTCTATCGAAGAGCCTGAAAGTGAGCCAACCGATGACCCGAGCGCATCGGTGAAAGCTTTGTTTGCGAGAAGGATTCGGCCGCCCGTCGTCATCAGGCAGAGCTCGAGTGGGCAAGCATCCACGAGGGCATGGAACGCCGCTTCGACGGCCGAATGTGGTGCGAGTTGCTTCTGCCTCGCAAGGTCCGCTGACTGCGTCTGCACTGCCTTTGCAACGACGGAGCCAAACAGCCGGAGATCATTCTTCGATACATAGGCTGACGCGCCCCGCTGAGTCGCCACGGCTGCCCGCTCTCGATCGTTCTCGCGCGTGACGAAGATGAACGGACTCGTCGGCGTGAGCGATCTAACCTCGGCGAGGGCATCGAACGCGTCAAAGGGGCCGAGGCGATCCTCACTCAGGACCAGGTCGTAGCGATGTTCGCCGAGAGCTTTTCTGAAGGCTCCCTCGTCCGTCACGCGGTCAACCTCAAACGAAAGGCCGCGCTCGGCGATCGCGGACGCGAGGATCTCAGCCTCCCGTTCGTCATCTTCGAGGTGAAGAATCCGAATTGTCTTCTCCATCGACATCCTCCTCTTCGCGCCGAGCTGAGCGCGAGCAAAGCATACCATGGCAATGTTGGTGTTCCGTTGATAACCTGATTGCAGTCAGCAGCCACCGATGGTGGCGGTTCGGTGTCGAGCAGGATCAATGAGGCCGGTCGCCTGCAGCCTCCCCGTTCATGTCAGTTCAGACAACAAGCGGCGAAACCAGGGTCAGGCTCGGTCATGGCGCCTCTTCGAGCGGCACTCGATGGTTGAGGAAGACCCCCTTGAGAGATCGGTCCGCGGGTATTGCCATTTCTTACAGCCGCCAAACGGAGCACCACTGAGGCTGATGATGAGCGGTCTGGGAGAAATCGTCCAGTAACTCGCGTTCAATCTATCAAAGAGGAGGGCAAAAATCAAGGTTGCAGGGTTGTTGAGAATGGCTTCCAGCTTGGCCTAAGTGCAACGGTCTCGATGACGCCGTACGTCCTGGTGTGTTACCCGAACGGGGACGCCATAGTGGCCGATCGAGAAAACCGCCGGCAGAACTGTTGGCAATTGCCGTCAGCGGAGGTCACGGGGGGCGTTCTCTTCTGGACAGCCCTGCCAGCCTGGCCGGGGTCGGCGGGCAAGCGTGCCTGCCGGGCATTCGTCGTCCTGACAATTCGTGCAGAATTGCGGGGATCTCCCACAGCGGGATTGGCGGAGAGCCGCCGAGTCAAGCTGCAAAATGGAGCAGAAGAAAACTCACAAGAAAAACGCTGTGACCATTTCGGCCCCACCGTTCTCCAGGTTCCTTCGTGGACGGGGACGGAATCCCCGCCCGACCGCCAGCGGTCTGGCGGGCGGGGAACCGCCGACACATGGATTTTCAGCCCGGTCCAGCTCTGAATTCGTGAGGAATTCGATTCGTTTTGTCCAACCTTCTTGTCAAGAATTGACTGCGGTATTGGCAGACTGTTAGCAGCTGGATTGTGCTTGCGATGCCGAAAAGTTTTCGAAAGTGTGAGGGCCAGCGAGACAAGTCCTCATTACCGTTCAACCGATCTCAATAACGGATTTGCTTTCGCTGCTGCCTCATCCAGGCGCGTCTTTGGATCGCCTCTCCTTGAGTCGAGCGACCGGCCATCAGCGCATCCGCTGCAAAAGAGTGTCTTCCGAGTTCAAGAGATACCGGCGTTTGCGTGATCTGATGACTAGTACTGCACAGACTGCACGAGCGGAACAGCGGTCCTGGTTCGCGGCTCCTCCACCTTGAATGCCAGCCAGAGAGCGGATGAGAGCGCGAGGAGCCCCCCAATGACGAAGACCGCCTCATAACCATAGCGACCCGCGATTCCACCCGCGAGCACACCGAAGACGACGAACGGTGATGTGACCATATTCGTGAGCGCGACGTACGTCGGTCGCTCCTGTTCCGTACACAACTCGGCGACGATAGAAAAGCGCGAGATCCCGCTTAAGCCCATCTGAAATGCTGATCCGACGAATACAATCAGGTACACTTCCAGTGACGGCGCGACAAGAGCCGCGAAACACGCCACGGCGGTCGATGCAGCGGAGAGAACAAGGTTGAGCTTATGACCATAACGGTCCGCCAGCAATCCGAAGAAGATGTTGCCGATGATCATACTCCCCATCATGACGCTGGTGAATACGCCGACAACGGCATCCGTAAGCTGGAATCTTTGGATGGCGTGCACGGCATAGAACGCACCCGCCATCGTCGCGGCGATCAGGAGCGCATCGGAGATGAGAAAATTGCGGAAGTTCTTTTGCTTCAAGATGCCCGGCAGCCGACGGTAATAGTCCACAAAGTGAATCTGTTCCGCCACGGTAGATGGTGTTTCCTCTCGCAGCAGAAGAAGCCCAGCATAGGAAATCATCATCGCAGAGAACGCCAGAATGAACAAGACGCCGTAGCTGGTCGGATAGGCGATGCGGTCGAGGATCCGTATAACAACCCATCCGCCGATCACGCCGAGCACCCCGCCCAGCAGATTACGCGCCGCAAACAGACGACCGCGAACACCGACAGGCGTCAACTTCGCAATCAGATCGAACCAGATGGGGAAATTGACACTTCCGGCAACCGCAGCCACGGTGAAGAGCGAAAGAAACAACACTGCTCCTCCTGAGGGGCCTACCTGATCGATGACAAAGAAAGTCAAGAGGGCAAGAAGAAGCCATGGCACCCGTTGAACGAGCGCCGTCTTGAGAAAGAGCCTTTTCTTATATGGAAAACGCTGAACATAATTGGCGATAAAGATTTGCGGGAAATTGAAGCCGGCTGTCCAGAGAACGGGGATCAGCGCGACGGCGAAACTGCTCCCCCCGATACGCTTCACGAACACGGGCAGCACAGTTTGCAGTGAGACGAAACTCATCCCGAATGCAAACATCGCCGCGTCCATGAGATTGGCAACGAGGTTTTGCCGCCAGACGTCGTCCTCGCCTTTCAGCGTCATCCCAAACAGCCACCTATGCACGGGACACCTTCACTTCCTTCGGTTCCAACTTCACTGCAAATGCCGTACCGAAGGCCGCCTGCTGCAGTGACACTCGTTCATTTGTGAACTGCTCGATCATTTCGCCCTGAATTGTTACCGGCAGCACAATCATCTCCGAGAGGCTCGTCTCTTCAAGATTGCGGACGATTGCCATTTTCTCGTTCTTCGACGTCGCGAGCACATCGACTCGCACTCTCCCTTTGCCGTTGATCGCCGGGATGCCATACGGCCTCCATGAAACAGAAAAGTGTTGGCAATACCGTTAGCAATCGCCAACACCTGAGGTCAAAAATGGCGTTTTTGGTGGACAGGGACGGAATCGAACCGCCGACACATGGATTTTCAGTCCATTGCTCTACCGACTGAGCTACCTGTCCGAGAATTTCCAGACTTAACGATCCGCCGCGGGCGGAGAAGTTAAGTCTGTGAAATTCTCAGGATCCCGACCCTCTTTGTCGGGATCCGAAATGTATCTCGTCTGTTTCCAGACGTAGCGAACGAAGTGAGGTTCCGCTCTTTGGACTCCCGCTCGTAAGCGGAATCTCCCGCTCTTTGATCCCGCTTCGTTGCGGGATCCTAGGCAGCGGGACTGGAAACCGGGACTAAGCCTGTGAGATTTTCGAGATCCCGAGGCCCCATGTCGGGATCCGAAAAGCGGCTCGTCTGCTTCCAGGCTTGGCAAACGAACCTTGGCGAAGTCCGTTCAAAACTCGCGATTGCGCTTCTATTTTACCAAAAGATCCCTGGAAAATCAAGGACGGCCTGACTACACCACGCCGTTCCTCTTGATGACATCTCGCGCGATGACGATCTTTTGTATCTCGTTGGTCCCCTCGAAGATTCGGTTGATCCGCGAATCGCGATAGTACCGTTCGATCGGCATTTCGCGAGAGTAGCCCATTCCTCCATGAATCTGAACGGCGCAGTCAGCAACCTTATCGAGAAACTCCGAGCAGAGCAGCTTGACCGTCGCCGACTGCCGCGAGATCGACTTGCCGGCGTCGTACGCTGCTGCTGTCCGGTACACGATAGATTCCATTGCATAGATCATCGCAGCCATTTCTGCGAGCATAAATTGAATGGCTTCAAACTGCGATATCGTGACGTCAAACTGCTTTCGCTCCTTCGCGTACCTGGTAGATAGCTCAAGCAGTTCCTTCGACGCACCCATACACGCAGCGCCGAGCCCCAAACGACCGGCGTCCAGCGTTTTCATCGCAATCAGGAACCCCCTCCCGTCACCCCCTATCAGATTCTCTCGAGGCACCCTGACGTTGTCAAACGTGATCGGGGATGTGACGCTCCCGCGGATCCCCATTTTCTTCTCGGGCGGCCCGGCGGAAAAGCCCGGCAGATTCGTTTCCACGACGAAGCCGGAGATCCCTTTCTCCGTCCGTGCAAAGACGGAGATGACATCTGCGATGGAGCCGTTCGTAATCCAAAGTTTCTCACCGTTGATTACCCACTCGTCCCCGTCGATGTGTGCCCGGGTCCGAAGGTTGAAGGAATCCGATCCCGCCAGCGTCTCGGTCAACGCGAACGCTCCGATCAACTTACCTTCCGCGAGGGGGATGAGGTATTTCTTTTTCAGGTAATCCGACCCGCCGATGTAGATCGCATTGGCCCCGATCGATTCATGAGCGCCGATGAACGTCGAGGTCGAGAGGCACCCCCTGGAAATCTCCTCCTCGATGATGCAGTACCCAACCTCGCCGAAACCTCCTCCTCCGTACTCCGCCGGGAACGCAGCCCCGAGAAGACCGAGATCTCTGATCTTCTGAATGAGTTCGGGCGGGATCCTCTCCTCGTCGTCAATTCGTCGGGCGATGGGTTTGATCTCTGCCTTCGTGAAATCTCGGACCATCTCCCGGAGCATCTTCTGCTCTTCGGTAAACTCGAAGTCGAACATAGGTATCCTCGGTAAAGAGAATTGAGTTACGGTGCTGTGCGCCGGTACTCCTAGCCGACGTAGCTGACGATGTCTTCGCCCCCGTCCACGCCGATGACGTTCCCGGAGATCCAGTAGGCGTTCTCGTCTGCCAGCAGCACAATGGCCTTCGCGACGTCCTCCGGCGTCGTCAGCCGGTTGAATGGGTTCTTCGCGCGCGCCACCTCCACCATCTTGTCGCTCTTGGGAATCTTTCGCAACGCCGGCGTGTCCGTTACGCCCGCCATGATCGCATTGCACGTGATGCCCATCGGGCCCAACTCCATCGCGAGCTGTCGGATATGGGACTCCAGCGATGCCTTCGCCGCAGAAACGGCGCCGTAGTTCGGGATTACCCTGTGTCCGCCGGAGCTCGTCATGCCGAACACGCGGCCACCCTTCTTCATCAACTTGCGCGCAACAAGCCCCTGGACCCAGTAAACCAGGCTGTGTGCCATGACATCGAGCGTCATTTCCATCTGCGCCTGGGTCATCATCTCCTCCGGTTTCTGCGCGGTGAAGGGCTTCAGCGTCCCGAATGCCAGAGAGTGGAGGAGAACCCTGACGCACTGCGACGAATCACTGGAGAAGCGGTCCTGAATGTCATCGAGCGCCTCGTCTCTCTTGATAGCGTCGGCCGCATTGATATTGTAGAAGACGGCTTCGCAGCCGGTGTGCTTGATTTCCCGGATGACGTGCTGCACTGCCGGCATCGTTACCTGCCGGTCGAGATGGACACCGAAAATATTCATCCCATGCCTCGCGAGCTCGACGGCGGTGGCGCCACCGAACCCACTCGAGGCGCCGAGGATCAAGGCCCAGTCCGTCGATTTGAATCGCGGTTCAGCTTTCATATTCCACTCCTCCAGAGATGCGCACTGCGGGTGTCCAAGATACCAAGATTTCGCAGAAAATCAAAGGGTGCTATTCCACGGTAACGCTTTTTGCCAGGTTCCGAGGTTGATCCACGTTTACTCCGCGCGCGACGGCGATGTAGTATGCCAACAGCTGAAGCGGAATGATGTTGATGATGGGGCCGAAGAAGCCGTAGGTCCGTGGTACGCGCAGAACGAATTCGGCCAGACGCTCGATTTCCTTGTCGTCCTCGTTGGCGAGCGCGATGATCTTCCCTTTTCTCGCGCGCACCTCCTCCATGTTGCTCAAGACTTTATCGTAGATCGCATCCTTCGGAGCGATGAAGACGACCGGCATCTTCTCGTCGATCAGCGCGATGGGGCCGTGCTTCATCTCGGCCGCCGGATAGCCCTCAGCGTGGATGTACGAGATCTCCTTGAGCTTGAGCGCGCCCTCCAAGGCGACGGGGAAATTTGAGCCCCGGCCCAGGTAGAGGGCATTCCGGGCATCCTTGAACTCTTCTGCAATCTCTCTGACGCGCCCCACGGTCTTCAGGACGTACGCGGCCTTTGCCGGAAGGCTATCGAGCTCACGTGTCAACACTCGCGCGTCGGACGCGGACATGCCGCGCGCCCGCGCGAGCATCATTGAAATGAGGGCAAGGACCGTGAGCTGGGAGGTGAACGCCTTCGTCGAAGCCACCCCGATCTCTGGGCCGGCGTGCACGTACACTCCTCCATCTGTCTCACGGGCAACGCTGCTTCCAACAACGTTGACGATCCCAAGCACGGTCGCCCCCCTCGCCTTCGCCTCTCGTAGCGCGGCCATGGTATCGGCGGTCTCACCGCTTTGGCTGATGGCGAACACGACGTCGTCGCTCGAAATAAGGGGATTCCGATATCGGAACTCTGAAGCATATTCAACCTCGACCGGCACCTTGGCAATCTGCTCAAGCATATATTCGCCGACGAGCCCAGCGTGCCACGATGTGCCGCACCCGATCAGCACGATGCGACGGGCTTTCAACAGCCGTTCGGAGACGAGCTCCAGGCCCCCGAGCTTCACCTCCCCCTCCTCAACGCGCAGTCGGCCCCGCATCGCGTTTCTGATCGTGTCCGGCTGCTCGTAGATCTCTTTTAGCATGAAATGATCGTGCCCGCCCCTCTCGATCTGTGCGAGATCAAACGTCAGCTCTTCGACGAACTTCTTGGTTTCGACGTCTCCCAGCGTCTTTGTCCTCACGCCATCACGTGTCATAGTCGCCACTTCCCCATCCGCAAGATAGACTACTTTCCGCGTGTGTTCGATCAATGCTGAAGCGTCGGACGCCACGATATATTCCTCATCCGCTAAACCGATCACCAGCGGACTCCCGTGCCGTGCAACGATCAGCCGGTCGGGCTCGCTTTCACTCATGATGACAAGCCCGTACGTCCCCTGAACCTGCAGGAGGGCGTGCCGGACCGCAGTTTCAAGGTCGTTGTCCCACCGGTTGAACTCTTCGATCAGGTGCGCGATCACCTCGGTGTCCGTAGCGGATTGGAAGTGATGGCCGCTCTCCACGAGCTTCTTCTTCAAAGCCGCGTAGTTCTCGATCACACCGTTGTGAATCAACGCAATCTTGCCTTGGCAATCCAGGTGCGGATGTGCGTTCAACAGGCTTGGCTCGCCGTGGGTTGCCCACCGCGTGTGCCCCATGCCGATCAGCGAAAAAGGCGCGTTCAAGCTGAGCGCCTGCTCGAGCTGAGAGACCTTCCCGACTGTCTTTGTGACCTCGATCTTCCCTTCCTGCAGCACCGCGACGCCTGCCGAGTCGTAGCCTCGGTACTCCAGCCGCTTAAGACCCGAGAGGATGACAGGCAGAGCATTTCTTTTTCCGATATATCCCACGATCCCGCACATAGCTTGCTGACTCCCTTCAGTTGATGAGACTGACGACCGCCATCATTCGCCCGGATTCTTCTCTGTCTCTCCTGTAGGAATGAAACTGATCAGGCTCACAAATGGTGCAGTGGGGCGAGACTTCGACATTCTTCCTCTCTGCTCCAACATCGAGCAGTTGCTGGAGGTTCGCCCCCTTAAGATCGAGGTACAGCCTTCTTGCCCGCTCTTCCACGCACGCGGCGGGAAACCGCTCAGCGACCTCGGATCCGACTTCATAGCAGCACACACCCGCTGAAGGTCCTAGGTAGACCGTCAGCTCGGCAGCGTCCGTTTGAAACTCATGCGCCATCACCCGTACGGCACTCTGCACGATCTGCCCAGAGGTTCCTCTCCAGCCCGCGTGGACAAGTGAGACCGCCCTGTGCCTGGCGTCATACAGGACGATCGGGAGACAGTCAGCGACCGAGATCACTAGGGCGAGGCTGATCCTGTCGGTTGTGAGCCCGTCGCACGCAGGGTATTCCCCGGGTTGAGCAACCGCCCGAACCACGTTCGAATGACACTGAAGCGGAGCCGCCAGTTGTGCGCCGTCGATGCCGAGGAAGCCGAGAATCCTCCTCCGGTTTGCACGCACATTTTCGGCCTCGTCGCCCACCCGAAGACTCGTGTTCATCCCGTACGGCTCCGGACTGACACCACCGTTGCGAGTGCTCAAGCCAAACCGGACTTCCTTAACGCGTGAGAGCTTTTCTGAGGTGATCAAAGGGGGAAAGGCCATCTTATCCAAGTTTCAGCGGGATTCTCATCTCGATTGTCGTACCCTTCCCAACCGCGCTGCGCAGATGAATGGTTCCGTTAAGATCCTCGACCACTTTCACCGCAATAGCCAGGCCCAGACCCATGCCGTCCGTCTTGGTCGAAAAATTCGGCTGGAACACCTTCGGCTGCAGCTCATCGGGAATGCCGCTTCCCGTGTCAGTAATCGCGATGGTACAGATTCGGTCCAGGACCTCGAGCTCCACCGAAATCATCCCCCCTTTCTCCATGGCCTGGACGCTGTTGCGAATAAGGTTGATGAACACCCGGCGCAGCTCATCCTTGTCTGCGACAAGAATGGCTCTGGTGTCCGAGAATTTCGTCCGAAACTCGATACCGCGAACGTCGCCGAAGAGTGCCACTGTCTCCTGCAGGAGCTGTCTTACATCCACACGCTCAAATCGTCGCTCCGGCATACGGGCAAAATTGGAGAATTCCGATGCGATGCGCGACAGGACTTCGATCTGCTCGATCACTGTTGCTGACACCCGCTGCAAGATCTGTCCATAGTCTTTGACTCCGTCTTTGTGCGCCTGGAGAAGGTGTTGGATCGAGAGTTTGATCGGGGTAAGCGGGTTCTTGATCTCGTGGGCAACCTGCTTCGCCATCTCCTTCCACGCAAGCTCACGCTCGGCGCGCGCGACACTTTCGCGACTCGCCTTCAACTCCTTCGTCATCTCGTTGAACGAGCGCACGAGTTCTCCCACCTCGTCTGCTGACCGGACCTTGAGCTGAACTTCAAGATTCCCCTTCCCGATGGACGTTGCGGCTTCCGAGAGATCCCGGAGCGGTTTGGAGAGCCGGTTCGCCAGCAAGATGCCAACCACGATGATAATCAATACGACAAACGCATACGCACCGAGCATGAAGGCATTTCGCTGCGCTAGTTCCTGGTCAATCTCCTGCTGCCGGTACAAGGCCGGGACCGAGAGCACCCCGACGACCCTGCCGCGCAGAACGATCGGTCGATACCCGACGATGTAGCTGATCTGCCCTATGCTTTCGAGATCGCTGAAGAACGTCCGCCCCAGGATGACGGTGTTGGCGTAGGCGATGCCCGTCAGCCGTCGATCCAAAATTGCGGCCCGGTACAACTCGGGACGGCTGCTTGCCTTCAGCATCGATCCGGCATAAACGCTGAAATCGACCCCGAGGTCCGCGGCAGCCACCTCGCAGTAGTCATTGTCGATGCCCGAAGCGAAATCTTCCTCATCGAGCACGTAGTAGAGCATCCGCTGGTCGAGCAGAGTCAAATCCTGCGAAAGCCTTCTCGTCACGTTTTCATTCAATCGTTCGATCGCTAGTTCCCGGTTGTAGTAGGCCATCAGAAGGAGAGGCGCGACGGAGAGCAACGCAAATGACGAGACCAGCTTTTCACGAAAGCCCAGCTTCAGCGACCGTTCTCTGGCGAAGAACCGAATGAGGTACACCAGCGCGACCAGACAGAAGAACGCTCCATAGATCATTGCCGTCTTGACAAAATCGAAGAGGTGCCAACGGATATCCAGGGACTCAATGCCCAGAGCAAGGATCCTCTCGTGGCTTGCCGCATCCTTCGCGTAGAGGATCTTGAACGGCCTTCCATCAAGATTCTGCTCGATCCAGAGAAACCGATCCTGCGAAGCATCGAGCTTACCGGTGATGGCCGGAGTCAGGCGCGAGCCGCGGAACAGTGTCGGATCGGTTGTTGAAACGAGGACACCTTGCTGGTACTCCGAGATTGAGACCTGCCGGAAGCCCTCTTCAAATTCTTCCCGCGGCCCCGTCCGCAATGGCTCCGGCGTCTCGGCTCGAAAGAGAGTCATCTGGCTCGCCGAGAGCACGACTGCCACCGTGCCGATCAATCGGCCCTGACTGTCAAGCACGCTCCCCCACTCTCCGTAGTACTTGATCGTTCCGCTCAGCACCTTCCGCTCGACGACCTGCAGAACCTCCTCCTCAGTGTCGAAAACTTTCGACAGGACCTCCACCTGCTCTTGGGACGCCAGCCCAACGGAAAACCTGCTGACTTCTTTTCCGAGAGGGTCATAGACGAAGACTGCCGAGTTGTATCCCTCTCGGCTCACCAGCGTCTGAGCCCACAACGTGAACGCAAGATCGGCGACCGTCGCGGAATCCACGTCACTCGTACCAAGCTGGTCACTCGCCTGCGCGGCGGCAGAGCGCAGGCCATCGCTCACGACAAACGACAGCCAGCTGTCCACGGGGCGCAGGAGCTCGTCGGCAAAGACCTGCAAGCGTTGCCGCTCCTTCTCATGCAGCTTCGCATCGAGGATGACCACAGACAGGAGAAAAGCGCTGCATCCGAGGACGAGGACCTTGCGCAGGAGATGCCGTTTCCACAGGTCGCCTTCCCTCATTCCAGGAACAAGCCAAAACAGCAGAAAGAGCGAGACCACAAAAACGAGAATCGGATGGTACAGCGGCACCTGCGGCACACGATCCACTCCGATGAAGAGTGCATTGGCGGCGATCGCCAAGACGAGCAGGGCGACAGGAAGCCAAATCTGCCGCCTATTCCGCGGCAACCAAGGAGAAACCCACCCCGCCATCACGATGAGAATCGCGCCGGTGACGCAGAGGAGCGAGAGCGTTAAGAGAAGGATGTTGAAATGCATCAAGAACATGGGAACGCTGGGCAAGAGGCTTGCCGGGTTCTGATAGCGCAACGTCGAATCGAAAACGAAACTCCGCATCGTCGCACCAAACCCGCGCAGAACCCACTGCAGCCCAAACGCCAGCAGAAACGCGAGAGCAAGGCCCGGGAGCTTCTTCGCAAGGGGGACGCGTTCGGCAAGTGTCTCCCGGCTCGTCTGCAGCTGGACGATTTCCTGCAGGACCAGGACGCTCGTCAGGAACACTGCGACGCATGAGAGCAGGAGCTCGCCGAGCGATGAGGTCAAACGAAAGAAAAACGGCGATGCATAGACCGAAGGATCAAAGAGCAGCCCGCCAAGCAGAGCGCCGGGAAAATCCACTTGACGCCAGCTCAAGCGAACCCCCCAGATGAGCAAGCAGGCCACGATCACCCTCAGGACGCGGGACTTGGCGGCTCGGCTTTTCACAAGCAAGATGAATCCCAGAAGACCGGCTCCGACGGAAAGAGCGATCCCCTGCCACCGCTCGAAGAGGTGGGAGGAGCTCTGGATCTCACTTTGCACCGTTGGGGAAGGAACAACGGCATACGCGACGAGGGCGGCCTCCAAAGCGCTGAGAGGTATGATGAACATCCCTTCCGCCGTTGAATCGCGAGATGGCTCGTCAAACACGAGCCGCACCGTTGTGCCTGCATCGTCGGAGAGCTCGTCGCTGAAGCTTGTGCGGGTGACGAATCGATTGGAGATCGGATAGTTGATTTCCAGCGGACGACTAACGACTACGCGATAACGGCTTGGGGAACCTGGTACCGCGACGGAGAGGTAGCGGTGGATCCCGATCTGAGGCGCCACCACAAGCGACTCAGTTCTCCCTTGTTGAAAGAGCTTCCCGTAATTTCGTGCCACGCTCCGTCCCGACCAGGCAAGAACGGTTCCTTGCGAATCGGCGAGATCGATGCTGATCTCGTCATTCCGATACGCTTCCAGTCGCTCAAAAACCGACGCCATGCTCGCTGGATCGCCCGACACCAGCAGATGAAACAGTCGGCTGTCAGCGGCTATGGACCCGGCAAGGGCGAACTGGTCACGTACCCGCTGGTCGAAGCGCTCGGTGATCAAGGCGGTCAGCTCTTGCTCCCGCGCTTGCTTCTGCTCTGCCCACTGATGCTGAATTTGATAGTCGCAGCCCTGCTGGGCGCCAACCAGGCCGAGAAGGATCACGGCGGAAATGAAAAAGCCCCAGAGAGCGGGGCGCAGCTCCTTCTCGGCAATCGAAAGTGGATTGAACATGAATGCGGGGAGGGTCAATAGATGTTGAATTGGCTGATCACCCACTGGGAATCCTGGATCGCCAGCGACACATAGACCTGCGCCGATTCCCTCCTGCCTCTGGCAACGAACGTCAACCGGCCCGTCGCATAAGGCGTGGGGCCCTGGTCATTATGGCGCGAGAATTCGAAGGAGAGAGGCGTCCGCGGCACGAAATAGCTCTGCAGGACCGAAACGACCTGATTCTGCGAGAAGTATCCGCTCTCGCCACCCGTGATGTTCACGTAGACTTGACGAGCGAACGATACCGGAACCGAGGAGAGCGAGGAGTTCAAGATACTTCGTTCTATTTGATTGAAGACCCTCCTGACTTCAGGTTGCTGCACCGTGCGCGGCAGGACCCTCTGTCCGATGATCGAATCACGCCGCAGCCTTCGCTTCAGATCCGGCCGAATCTGTGCGGATGCTTCAAAAACGACGACGAGGGAAAGGAGGAATACCACACTTTTCATGACAGTACCAAAGTATTGGAAAAGCCAAAGAAAATCAACAAACCGCTGAAGCGAATGTGTAGCGAAAAAGCGACACCGCGATGAGCCCGCTCTGCTCCTGTCCGCGGTGTCGCCCCCATCGTTACAGATTCTCGATGGATCTCGGCCTAGTCTATTTCAGCTCGGCTGTCGACCGCACCCTTCCAATTCGATTTCTGTCGCCGGGGATCGATCTCTTCAGCCCCGGTTCCGATGGAGCAACCTGATACGCCCAATCGAACATCACACGCGACGCAGTCACTTCCCGCACACGGATTTTTGCATAATGATCATCCCACGTCCAGATGACGTACGTGTGCCCGAGGATCGCCTCAACGGATCTCGACGGCGACCAGCCTGAGGAAGGGGCAATCGTAATATCGTCCAATGATTGCGTGTACCCCATGTCCTGAATGTCGGTGTCGGTAAAGACATTCAGATAAGCGAAACTATTGTAAACCTCAAAGAACACATCGGTATACTTGTCGTCGTAGGTCCCGACCGAGTAGGTGGAGAAGTCATAGCCTGCCGTGCTTGGCGATGTCCGGTAGTCATCCAATGATATTCCGTACCCTTCGGGCCTGGGAGTCGCGTACACCGCGTCACGGCTGAGTTCGCTCTCGTTCCCTTCAAAGTCATACGCGGAAACACCATAGTAGGATCGCACGCCGTTTGTCGCTCCGTTATCGACAAAGAGATTCCCTTCAGTCGATCCGAGGAGATGATAGTCCCCATCGTAACGATGGCTCACCCAGACGTTATAACCGGCAAGGTCCCGCTCCGTATTGTGGAGCCACGTCAACTCGACCTCGTTGTCCAGGGCCATTGCGTGAAGGCCTTGCGGAGGCGCTGGCGGTGTGGTGTCGATTTTCTGCAACTCGTGGCAACCGGCAGAAATAAGGAACACGGCGATGATGAGAATATTCTTGTTCATAACAACTCCTCCTTTGTAGTCTCCGGCTTCAAGAAGGTAAGACTCAAAGCTCGTGCCACCTCGGATGCCGAATTCCGCTCGAATCAACCAAAGCGGACAGTGAGCAGGTGTATGCTACTGGGCGTTCCCCGTCTACTATTGTGAACGAAGCCTCGCCGAAAGGCCGTTCTCCCAGTCGAGACCGGGGCCAAACAAGACGGGCAGGCAACGGGAGCAGTCGCGCCCCGATTTTAGAAAAGCAAGCACTGGCCGTTGTTGATGATACCGATTCCCTTGCCTTTCAGGAGGCGTCCGTGGAAGGGAGAGTTCTTCGACTTCGATCGAAAAGACTGAGAGTCGACGGTCCATTCAACGCTCGGGTCAACAAGCGTCAAGTTCGCAGGCGCCCCTTCCACGATGCTGATCGTCGGAAGCGAGAGGATCTTACGAGGGTTTGTCGAGAGTTTTTCGACGAGTTGATAGAGCGCAAGAAACTTCTTTTCGACGAGCTCAGAGACCGCAAGGCCCACGGCGGTTTCGAGCCCGACAACTCCAAATGGAGCCTCCGTGTATTCGACTTCCTTTTCGTCGATCGTGTGCGGAGCGTGGTCGGTCGCAATCGCATCGATCGTCCCATCCCGCAGTCCCTCCTTCAGCGCCATGACATCGTCGATTGTCCGCAGCGGTGGATTCATCTTGGTGTTTGTGTCGAAACTGGCGACTGCATCGTCCGTGAGTGAGAAATGGTGCGGCGCCACCTCGGATGTGACGTTGAGACGGTCGGCCTTCGCCTTTCGGACGTGATCCAGAGCCCCAGCCGTGCTGATGTGAGCGATGTGGTATTTCGCTCCCCGAATGTAACGGAGCAGGATGATGTCGCGCGCGATCATCAATTCTTCTGCGACGCGAGGGATCCCCAGCAGGCCCAGCCGCGTGGAAGCAAGTCCCTCATTCATGCATCCTCCCTGTGTCATCGACATCTCCTCCGCGTGCTGGATGACCGGGATGCCGTACATCGACGAATACTCCAGCGCCCGGCGCATGATCTCCGCACTTGCGATCGGGCTGCCGTCATCGGAAAAACCCACCGCTCCGGCTTCGGCAAGCTCCGCCATCGGAGAGAGTTCCACCCCCTCCCGCTTCTTGGTAGCCGCGGCGATCGGAAAGACGTCCACAACCCCACCGCAAACAGACTTGCCTTTTTCCCGCACGTACCGGGCGACCGATTCATCATCAATGGCGGGGTTGGTGTTTGGCATGCAGCACACAGCGGTGAAGCCGCCGGCTGCGGCGGATGCGCAACCGGTCTCGATCGTCTCTTTGTGCTCGAACCCCGGCTCCCGGAGGTGCACGTGCATATCGACAAATCCAGGAGCGACGATCTTGCCCTTCAGGTCGACCACCTGGAACGATTTGTCCGCTGAAAGACCCTTCCCCACCTTCTCGATTCTCCCGTCGACAATCAGGAGGTCGTACGACTCATCCTTGCCCGAAGTTGGGTCGATCAGCCTGCCGCCTTTCAGGTGAAGCTTCATGAAGCACCTCTTCTCATTGGGTTGAAGTTCCCAACAGGTAGAGCACGGCCATGCGAATGGCCACGCCGTTGGTCACCTGTTGGAGAATGACCGAGTGTTCGCTGTCCGCCAGGTCCGCGGAGAGCTCGACATCGCGATTGATCGGACCCGGGTGCATGATCGTGATCGGCTGCGGCGCGTTCGCGACCTTCTCTTTCGTGACGCCAAAGAACCGATGATACTCGCGCAAGGATGGAAAGAGTCCGCTCTTCTGGCGCTCGAGCTGGATTCGCAGCACGTTGAGCACATCCACCTTCGGGATGACATCCTCGAGTCGGTGATAGACCTTGACACCGAGTTTGTCGATCTCCCTCGGGATCAGCGTCTCCGGTCCGCAGACCGACACTTCCGCCCCCATCGTCGTAAGACCGTAGATATTCGAGCGCGCGACGCGGCTGTGAGCAATGTCGCCGACGATGCACACACGCAGTCCTTCGAGCGAACCGAATTTCTCACGGAGGGTGTACATATCGAGCAGCCCTTGCGTCGGGTGCTCATGACCGCCGTCGCCTGCGTTGATCACGTTGGCATCGACCACCCTGCTGAGGAAGTGTGCGGACCCCGGAGATGAATGCCGGATGACAACCATATCGATCTTCATCGCTTCGATGTTGCGTGCCGTATCCTTGAGCGTCTCTCCTTTGCTCACGCTGCTGCCCGCCGTCGCGAAATTCACGACATCGGCGGAGAGTCGCCGCTCCGCAAGCTCGAACGAAATCCGCGTACGCGTTGAGCTCTCGAAGAAGAGGTTGACGACCGTCTTGCCTTGAAGCGGCGGGACCTTCTTGATCGGGCGGTCGAGTATTTCACGGAAGGAAACAGCCGTATCCAGAATGGCCACAATCTCTCCTTTGGACACCCCTTCGAGACCGAGCAGGTGGCGGCTCCTGAGCTTCATTGCGTCATCTCCTTTCCATCTTCGGGGACATCCTCGATGTACACGGCGTCCTCTCGATCTGTCTCCGTCATCAGAACCTGGATCTTCTGGTCGGATGAGGTCGGGACATTCTTGCCGATGAAATCGGCCTTGATGGGCAGCTCCCGATGCCCTCGGTCGACGAGAACCAGGAGCTCGATGAGCGCCGGCCGGCCAAGGTCGGTCAGCGCGTTCAGAGCGGCGCGAATCGTTCGTCCGGTGAAGAGCACATCATCCACCACCACGATGATCTTCCCCGTCACGTCGAAGAGGATCTCCGTGCTCTTGAGCTGAGGTTGATCGAGGCGTCCGCGCAAATCGTCCCGGTAGAGCGTGATGTCCAGGATTCCGACTTGAACGCTTTTCCCTTCAATCTCTTCAACCTTGTTCGCGAGCCGACGGGCCAGAAATTCCCCCCGGGTCCGAATGCCGACGATCGCAAGGCCCTCCGCACCTTTGTTCCGCTCGAGCACCTCGTGGGCAAGTCTGTTGACGGTCCGCCTGAAGCTGTCGGCGTCGATGATCTTCGTTTTCTTCATCTCACCCCTCATAAACTAAAAAGCCTCCGATTCCGACGACGTCGAAAGGAGGCATTCCCAAATCAAAAAGCAAAATTCAAAAATCAAAAAATAGGCCTGAAGAAACCCTCTTTGATATTCGATTTCTGCTATTTGCTATTCCTTCCCTACCTCGCCGGATAGGATTAAAGGTTTCAGTCAAAGAACGTTTTGGACTGCGTCAATATACGACGCAAACAACCGGAATGCAAGGGCTTTCGATCCCGACTCAGAGCGTTCTGTCCAGAATCATCAGGCCGATGAGAACCGAGAGATAGACGAGCGAACCGTAGAAGAGCTTCCTCGCGTTGACATTCGTTCGCTCGCGGTAGAGCCGGACGGCTTGAACGAGAAATCCAAGCGAAAGGACCAGAGCGCCAACAGAATACAGGGGACTGAGAATCCTCAACAGCGTCGGTGCGAGCGCAGCAGGTATCAACGCGAGATTGTAGATGAGGATCTGCCGAGCGGCAGCCTGCCCGGTCGGGTCGACAACCGTCAACATCTTGTAGCCCGCCCTCGCGTAATCTTTTCGGTACATCCAGGCGAGCGAGAGGAAGTGGGGCATCTGCCAGAAGAAGAGAATGAAAAAGAGCGACCATGCGCCGATCGGGAGATCCCCGGCCACCGCGGCCCACCCGATGAGCGGTGGGAGAGCACCGGGAAGTCCGCCCACCACGGTCGCAAACGGCGTTATGCGCTTCAGCGGCGTGTACAGAAACAGATAAGTCACAAGGGTCACCGCAGCGAGGCATCCGGCCAGTGGATGTGTCAGGAAGCCGAGCTGTAGGACACCGAGAACGGACACCGAGATCCCGAACAGGAGCGCCTCGCGGGGCTGAACCCGACCCGAAGGGAGAGGACGGTTCTCCGTCCGTCGCATCAGGGCATCGGAGTTGCGCTCGATGTACTGGTTCAGCGCACCCGCGCCCGCTCCGACCAGCGTCGTCCCAAGGAGCGAGTAAACCATGGCCAGATACGGGATGGAATCGCGCCCAGCCAGATACGCACCTCCGACGGACGTCAGCACGGCGAGGAGGGTGAGCTCCGGCTTCGCGAGGGCGACATAATCCGCCGTACGCGATCGCGTGACAGTGAGGGCACCGTGAGATGTCACATCGTGTCTCATTATTGCTTTGAAGGACTCTTGGCAGCAGCGCCGGGTCGCGGAGCTTGAGGTGCAAATTTCTGAAGCAAAAAGCTCGCAATCGAATCAGCCTCAGCGGGTTTCAGGCCCGGATTTGGCATGGGCGGGAAGGCAGGATTGACCTTCACAGGATTCAAAATGAATGCGATGAGTTGCTGTTTCTTCCCCTCGAACTGAGGGATGACATCCTTGTATGCCGGCCCAATCTTCTTCTGATCGAACATATGGCATGCGGAACACCGAGCATCATAGATGTCTTGGCCGGTGAAGGTCACGAGGGTAGCTCCAAGTTTCGCCATCAATGCCTCGGTCTCCCGATCGTATTGATACGCAAGGGCGGCAGCGTGCTCGTTCGTGGCATCGTGAATCGCAAGTTGATCGTTCGCAAACAGGAAGATGAACGCAACGAGAAACGTATAGAAAGCAGAGCTCGCGTATCTGACGTGCGGATCGCGGACGTAGGCGTAGACGAAGTGCGCTGTGAGGAACAAGAGGGTCAGGGACACTCCGGTGAACCCGTAGAGAGTCCCGGAGAGCGATACGCCCGGCAACAGGAGAACACTGATGAGAACAAGGACCGGTTGAGCCAGGAGCGAGGTGACGGCGAGTTTGAGAGCCACGCGCCGCACCAACGACGCGTATTCCGGATCGAGATCCTTTTTTCCCCCCGGCCAGGAGAAGAAGAAATAGAGGATCCCGACTCCCGTTATTCCCGCGCCAAGCGCTATGAATTGCATGAACCTGAGCAGGACATCAAGCGACAGGAAGAGATCAAGAACGCTGCTAACGTCCGCCCAGTGGGATGGATTCACGTTCACACTGACAGAGGAAGCAAGCAGGAAGGCCGCCGCCGCCAACACGACGATCCCCCACCGGCCGGCTTTGTGATACGACTCGACCGTCTGCTTCGAATATTCCTCAAGCTCTTCAATCCCGCCCGCCGGTTGCGACCGAGATTTCAGGAGGTTTTCATAGCCCTCCAAGATTCCGCTGAGGCGAAACGCGTACTTGTAAGTGTAGAGGAAGATGATCGCGAGAAGGAGCAGAATGAACCCGTACCCCACCAGCCCTACCGAGATCGCATCCGTCGACTGCATCAACTGAGCGTAGACGAACACCAGCGAGAAACTTGGCAGGAGGGCCAAGAACGTCGGGATCGTCTTGTTGAAGAGGGCTGTGTCAATGAGATCCTTCGCAAACCTCACGAGTCTCGGCTCCCCCTCCCTTATTCCCTTTCTGTTGAAGAGATAGGAGAAAAAGGACGAACCCAGGAGAAACCCGAGGTAAGGATACAGAACGATCGAGATCAACCCCGCGATAACGAGCAGCAGGTGGAAATGTCCGATCGATTGCGGGGTCGCCAGGTTCTTGAGGAAATCCATGCTTGCTGAGCTATTGTGTATTTCTCATCGTCGGGGAATCGCTAGCGGGATGAGCTCGACAGCGGCTTGTAGGGCTTCGATTGATCCAGTGACGTTTTCCTGTACCATTGCTCGAAGTGTGCGGAGTCCTCGGAGACGACCTTGTTGTACATGTAGGAGTGGCGCAGACCGCAGTACTCGGCACATGCAATGTCGTAGGATCCGACCTCCGAGGTTTTGAACCACATGCTATTCACCCGGTTGGGGATGACATCCCTCTTGATCCGGAACGCCGGTATGTAGAGCGAGTGGTTCACATCCAAGGAGTGCAGCGACAGCTTCACCGGGACACCAACCGGCACGTACAGGGTGTCCGCTTGGACGCCATTGGGATACTCGAAGGACCATGCCCACATGCGCGCAGTGACACTGATGGGAATTGCATTCTCCGGGGCATCGATCTCCTTCAGGTACCCCTCCCACCCCAGATAGAACATCCCCATAAACAGCCCCAGTGGGATTGCCGTCCAAAGCAGCTCAAGGGAAATGTTCCCGCCAATGTTCGTGGGATGCGGATTTCTCTTTCGGCTATATCGGACGAGGTAGTACACCATGAACGCCAAGATGCCGAGAAGCACAAGCGCAGAGATGCCGACGATCGACAGAAATGTCGCGTCAACGTACTCGGAAAATGGAGAAGTGCTTTGGAGCATTGCAGCCTTCTGCGTCGTCAGTGGAACGCATAGTCAAAGAATACTAAGACAATGAAGATCAGAAGAATCACTCCGGCCACCATCGCGAAAATGTGAAAGACCCGATCTTCGAACTTCAGATGCATGAACACATTCAGCACGAGAAGCCCCTTGATCGAGGCAATGGTCAGTGCGGTGATGATGACCCACCGTCTGAGGTCGATTCCGGCAAGGGCTACCGTGGCCGCAGTCAGCCCCATCAGCCCAAGCCAGATCAGGACGTAGCGACCATAGCTGACGACATGGACTTCTTCACCGTGCTGTTGTTCGTGCTCTGTCATGGTGCGTCGTCAATGAATAAGATAGAAGAGTGGAAACAGAAAGATCCAGATGATGTCGACAAGATGCCAGTACAATGCCCCCGCCTCGAGCTTGACGTACGAATTCTTGTTGATCGAACCCCGCTGAATGAAGACCATCATGACCGCGAGAACGATCGCTCCGATGATCACGTGCAGCGCATGGAGACCCGTCATCACAAAATACAAGCCGAAGTAGAGGATCTCGCCCGGAGGCTTGTTCAACAGGTCGGGGGATTGCGGGTACAGCCCGGCCTCAAATTTGTGGTGCCACTCAAAGTACTTGTTCACGAGAAACACCAGAGCGAGCAGGATCGTGATTCCCACAAGCAGCAGCGAGAGTTTCTTCTTCCCCTTCTGGATCGCCGTGATCGACATCGCCACCGTCAGACTGCTCGTCAGCAGAACCATCGTGTTGATGGTGCCAATGAGCGTATCGAGCTCTTTGGCACCCAGCTCAAACTCAGCCGGATGGTCAAAGCGATACACCGCGTAAGCGACGAACATTCCCCCGAAGAGAATAAGCTCAGTGAAGAGAAACAGCCACATCCCCATTCTGGAGCCGAGATCGTCTCGATGGGCGTGCCCGTGCGGCACTGCTGCTGCGGCCGAGGTTGTCACGGTACCTCCTGAGCGGGTCGTTCGTATTTGCTGTAATCATAGGGCCCCTGGGACACTACAGGGATCTCGCGGAAGTTCTCCAAGGGTGGTGGCGAGGTGGTCTTCCACTCGAGTGTCTCTCCACCCCACGGGTTTGCCGGCGCTTTCGCGCCCCGGCGGAGCGCCAGAAAGAGGTTCGCAAACATGATGATCATCCCAAGGACGAGGATCCACGAGCCGACCGTGGCGATCCTGTGGAGCGTTTCAAACTGCAGCAAATAGTGGTAGTACCGTCGCGGCATCCCAAGGTAGCCCAAGATGAGGAACGGAAAGTACAACGTGTTGAAGCCGATCGTCATCAGGAGCCACGCGATATTTGCGGGCTTTTGTTTGTACATCCTCCCGAACATCTTCGGAAACCAATAGTGCAGCGCGGCAAAGATGCCGAACCCTGTCCCACCGAACATCACGTAATGGAAATGCCCCACGACAAAGTACGTGTCCGTCACATGAATGTTGACCGCCAAGGCTCCCAGCATCAAGCCCGTGAAGCCTCCGATAGAGAATTGAACAATAAACGAGAGCGCGAACAGGAGCGGGGCGCCAAGCTCAATCGAGCCCTTATAGAGTGTGGCGACCCAATTGAAAACCTTGATTGCACTCGGTATGGCGACCAGAAACGTAAGAAACGAGAAAACAAACATTCCGGTGTTGCTCATGCCGACGGTGAACATGTGGTGTGCCCAGACCAGAGAGCCAACAAACGCGATCGCGAGACTGGAATAGGCGATGTACTTGTAGCCGAAGATCGTCCGGCGAGCGAAGACCGGAATGATCTCAGATATTACCCCCATCGCAGGCAAGATGATGATATAGACAGCCGGGTGAGAATACATCCAGAACAAATGCTGGAACAGGACGGGGTCGCCACCCATGGTCGGGTCGAATATTCCAACGCCGAACAACCGCTCGATCACTACCAGGAGCAGGGTGATCCCGATGATGGGTGTGGCGAGGACCTGAATCCACGCTGTGGCATACGATGACCACACGAAGAGAGGCATCTTGAACCATTCCATCCCCGGCGCTCTCATCCGGTGAATCGTTGTGATGAAGTTCAGCCCGGTGAGAATGGACGAGAAACCGAGGATAAATGCCGCCATCAGCGCCGGAATCACATTTGTCGTCGTCCGGATGCTGTACGGAACGTAGAACGTCCACCCTGTGTCGGCCGCGCCGCCGGGGAGGAACACCGACGTCAGCGCGAGCAGCCCGCCCGCCAGAAACAACCACCACGATAGGAGATTGAGTCGAGGAAAGAACACATCCTTTGCGCCGATCATCAACGGGATCAGGAAATTGCCGAAGACTGCCGGGCCGACGGGGATGACGAACAGGAAGATCATGATGATCCCGTGCAGCGTGAAGAACGTGTTATACGTCTGCGGCTGCACGATCGTCCCTTCCGGCTTCCACAACTCGATTCGCATCAGCGCGCCGAGCGTCACGGCGCCGAAAAAGAAGAAAAGAATAGTGACCAGATAAAGGATACCGATCCGCTTGTGATCGGTGGTAAAAATCCAGGCTAAGATTCCCTTGCGCCTGGTCGCAGTGTGATAGAAATCCGGCTCTGTTCCTTCAAGCGGTACAGCGAGTGTCGACATACTCTCTCAACCTCAGTTCGTTTCTGCTTGCTTCTTGCGTGGTTTGACCAGAAACACAATAACGAACACGCCCACGAACCCCACAATCAGGATCCCGGAAACGCGCACGACATCGAGCGTATACCTGTGTCCTTCAGGATCGTAGCTGTAACAGAACTGAAGGAGCCTCGTGATGGTCGGTCCGACCTTCCCGTTTGACGCCTCGATGACCGCCATCTTGATATCAAAGGGCAGGTACTGGATTCCGTTGAGGTATCGCGTGATGTTACCCTCCGGCGAGAGGAAAATGAGGGCGGTCGGATGAATCCAGTTGCTGTCCGGGCTCGGCAGGAAATAGAACCCAACCGCGTTTGTCAGCCGCTGGATGTTCACGCTGTCGCCGGTGAGGAACCGCCATCCCTTCGGATCGATCGGCCTGCTCGTCGCGGTCATGTAGTTCTCCTTCTTGTCCGCAGCGATATCGGGCGTCTCCCGGTGGTCGAAGCTGACCGTCAGGATTTGATAATCCTTGCCCAACTGCAGATCGACCTTCCCCACATTCCTGGCCACTTCGTTCAGGAGCGGAGTGCAGATGCCGGGGCAGCGATAGTAGACTAGGGTAAGGACCGTCGGCTTGTTCACGAGACTCTTCAGCGTGACCAGCTGGCCCGTCTCATCATAGAACTCCGCATCGAGAGGGATCGCCTGACCGAGTTTCTCCGCAAGTCCGACTTTTGGGGGAGCTTCTTGGTCGGCACAAAGGGGCACACCGAGCCCCGCCGCGAGCAGAACAGCGATAAGCCAAAGATGTTTCTTCATGACCGACCTCTTCGGGCCTTCAGCCCGCTTATGAACTGGTACAATGCCTCCCATTCAGACGAAGAGAGCTGGATAACCTCCGCCTTGAACCCAAGCTGAATAGGATTTGCCGTGACAGCCTTTATGAATTGATCAATACTCTGAAGTGACGAGGTGTTGTTATAGAGCAGACCGGCGAAGATCTTGCTCTTGTCACGGGCCACGCGATCGAAGACCTCAAGTCCAGCTCCCGACTGGGGATCTCCAACGTCCTTCACAAGCTCCGAAACGTTTGCCACTTCAGGCGCCGCCTCGCGTTCGATGATTTGAGTAGCCTTCCTCACGGGGATCTGGCCCGGCGTGTTGACGCCTTTGGAAAGCTGGTACGTCGTCTCAAGCGCCTGCAGCTCTTCCCGCGTGTCGGTCGGCTGGCTGGCCCCGTCAACGGGGCCGGTCGCAAACGACCGCACATAGTGGATCAGCGCAAATCGGTCGAGCGGCGGCATGTAGCTGAACGCGGCCATGCCGGTTCCCGGGACTCCATCCTGCAGGGTCTTGTAGATCTGCGAGATCTTTGAACCGTTGGTCCAACCGGCCAGGCTGTGAAAGTTGCGCGGCTTGGGGTTCAGCGTGATCGCTGCGGGCCCGTCCCCCTGGCCGTCGTCACCGTGGCACGACGAACAATTCGCACGAAACAGGTCTCTCCCCTTTCCGATCAAGTCCGGCGTCGGCGTGGCAACCTTCATCACGTCGACGGGAGGCAGCGATTTCGGACTCTCGTACGGGATGTCCTGGACGAACGATGACGAATCCACCAGCACCGTCGGCATCACGGAGTTTTTGCCGATCACGGTGATGTTCTCCATGTACGAAATCCCCAGCGCTGTCAGTATCAGAAGGAAATAGATGTAGGAGTATCCGAAGAGCTTCCACGGCTTCCGCAGCAAGTCTCGGAAATCAACTTCATCCTTGAATTCGGGCTTCTTATCCATACACGCTTGTAGACACTAGAGGCGGAAATTCAGGCCTCGCTCCAGCTTGGGGTCACCCACAGGCACAAGATTGGTGCGCTTTACCTCGTAGGAGAGGACGACCAGTACCAGCCCGGCGAGGAGAACCGGGTACCCGATTTCCATCCAACTGAGAGGAACTCCACCACCGTACGAAGGCATCACGAGCCAATAGATATCCAGCAAATGGGCAAAGAGGATCCAAATCGACATCAGTTTCAAGCGCTTGGGATCCATCTTCGAATCTTGCGTCAAGAGAGCGAAGTACGGCACGACAAACTGAACCAAGATCAGGAGTACCGACACATACTGCCACCCATCCCTCCAGCGTTTGACGAACCAGAACGTCTCCTCGGGGAGGTTGGCATACCAGGTCAAGAGGAACTGGCTGAACGCAATGTAGGCCCAGAAATTGATGAAGGCGAACAGCAGCGCCCCAAGGCTATAGAAATGATCGCGGCGGAGCCTGGGGAGCAATCCGTTCTCGTGAAACCTGACAATGATATAGGTCGCAGCAGCAAGTCCCGCAAGGACCGTCCCAGCGAAGTAGTAGACGCCGAAGATCGTCGAATACCAGTGCGGCTCCAGACTCATCGCCCAGTCAACGGCGATAAGAGTCACAATGACCGCGAAGTCAGGCATAAAGAGAGCGGCGAGACGGATGTTGATCGTCGTGAGCTTCTGCTCTCTGCTCACATCTTGCCGTGTCGAGTTTCGGATGAAAGAGTAATAGAACAGGTTCAAGAGACCGAACACACAGACGAACCTCACGACGAAGAACGTGACATTGAGATACGGGGACTTTGACATCAGCACGCTATCGGATGCAGCCGCCGCGGGATGCGACCACTCGAAAACATCTCGCAAGTGGAAGAACAGAGGAATCGCCAGCAGCGGGGTTAATGGCGTAAGAGCCGCGAGGAACTCACTCACCCGCCGCATGGGCACGCTCCAGACGGCACCCGCAATATACTCCAGCGCCACGAGAAAGAGGGAACCGCTCGCAAGACTCGCCAGGAACAAGAAACCCACCACGTTGTTCAAAGCGCTTCGCTTGATGTCCACCATGTATCCCGCAGCATAAAGAACAATTCCCAGCGCCAGAAGAATCCACGCGAGTCGCGTTACCTTCCGAGGCAACTCGTTCCGTAATGGTCCCGCAGAAAGAGGAACGCTCATTTCAGATCGGACTCCTTAGCGTTTTGTGCTCGCTGCAATGCGCGGATGTACAGAATGATCGCCCAACGGTCCTCCGGAAGGATCTGCGAGGCATAGGAGGGCATCACGTTCTGTCCTTCTGTGATCACATTGTAGATACTCCCGTCCGGCCGGTTGCGAACCTTGTCTGAGTGCAGCGTCGGCGGGCTGGGAAATTGGCCTTGCAGCCGGCTGTCACCTCGTGCAAAGTTCCCGTGGCAAGGGCTGCAGAACGTGAGGAACTTCGCTTTGCCGCGCGCGAGCACGGCAGGCGTCGGCAGGAGCGGATTAACCAGATCCTTGCCTGCCTCTTCCGGCTTTCCGTTGAACGGATACGGCAGGAACCCGCGGGCCACGGTCCCTTCAACCGGCGGCCGCATTCCGATACCATCTTTAGAAAAATCGCTTGGCATCTGAGCCTTCAGCTTGTTCTGCTCGCTCATCCACGAGAACGGTTGCATGTCGAGAAGTGTGTTAAACGAAAAGTAGGTCGCACCCGAGACGACGACAGCTGTCAGCGCTAGCACGCCGAGAAACTTCGGATCGAACAGCTCTTGCCGGTGGGAGAGATCCTCGGCATCAAAGTAGATGGCAGCGATCTCCTTCCCCCCCAAGCTCCGCAACAACTCTCGAACGGCCGCCTCGTCAAATTTCGGATCACTCGCCTGTATGCTGATGCCAAACCTGTCGGAAGACACCTTCTTCATATATGGCGTATCGTGGAGCGGGTGGCTGACGTTCGGGAACCTGAAGTACAGGACGATCATGGTGATCGCGGTGAGCACCGCCGCCAGCAGAACCGTAATTTCGAAGGCGATCGGCACAAAGGCCGGCCACGTCCAGAATGGCTTTCCACCGATGACCAGCGGGTAGTCGGTCACTGTCACCCACGTCATGAAGCCCACGATCGAGACTGTCCCGAGCAGACCGAAAAAGAACGTGAATATGCCGAGCCGGGATTGACGCAGTTTCATCGCCTTATCCATGCCGTGGACAGGGAACGGCGTGTTGACGTCGTACTTGGTATATCCGCCAGTACTGACTTCTTCGGCAGCGCGGATAATCGCGTCCGGCGTATCGAAGAGAGCTGTTACCGAATAGAGCGGTCCATCGTTCATAAGAGCTTCGTTCCGATCAGTGATGCTTCGGTTGTCCCCCTTCCATCACGGCCTTCGTATCTACGATCGAGACAACGGGCAAGACACGTACGAAAATAAGGATCAGCGTGAAGAAGAGTCCAAAGCTCCCCATCAGGATCCCTATGTCATAGATCGTTGGGTAGTACATTCCCCAGCTCGAAGGCAGAAAATCGCGCTGAAGAGACGTAACAATGATGACGAATCGCTCCATCCACATTCCGACGTTGACGAGGACACCAATGACAAACATGATCGGCACGGACCGTCGGATCTTCTTGATCCAAAAGAGCTGTGGAAAGAGCACATTGCAGGAAACCATGACCCAAAATGCCCAGGCGTAGGGTCCGAGCGCTCTGTTGATGAAAACAAACCGCTCAAATTCGCTGCCGCTGTACCAGGAAATGAAGAACTCCATCAGATACGAGTATCCGACCATCGAGCCGGTCACGATGATAATCTGATTCATCTTCTCGAGGTGGTTGAGGGTGATGATATGCTTGAGGTTGAACGACTGCCTGACGAAGATCAGTGCATTCTGCACCATCGCAAAACCTGAAAAGATCGCACCGGCGACGAAGTATGGAGGAAAGATGGTGGAATGCCATCCCGGCAGTACGGAGACGGCGAAGTCAAAGCTGACGATCGTGTGCACCGAGAGGACCAGAGGCGTAGCAAATCCTGCGAGGATCAAGTACGCTCGCTCGTAGTGATGCCAGTGCCGGTTCGAGTGACGCCATCCCAAACTGAAGATGGAATAGATGATCTTCTTGAGTTTACTCGTCGTCCGATCTCGCAGAGTGGCAAGATCCGGGATGAGGCCAACGTACCAGAAGACGAGTGACACCGTGAAGTAGGTGGATACTGCGAACACATCCCACACTAGCGGAGACATGAAGTTGATCCAGACCCCGTGCTGGTTCGGATAGGGAGTCAGGTACAGCGGAAGCCATGGACGCCCGAGGTGGAGGATCGGAAACATCCCGGCACAGATGACGGCGAAGATCGTCATCGCTTCCGCGAACCGGGCGATGCCTGTTCTCCAGTGCTGACGTAGCAAGAAAAGTATGGCAGAGATCAACGTCCCGGCGTGACCGATTCCGATCCAGAAGACGAGACTTGTCATGTCGAATCCCCACGCGACCGGTATGTTGATCCCCCACAAGCCCAGACCCTGCCATACCGTCTCAAACGCGCAATAGCCACCAAACGCAAGCATCGACGCAGTCACGGCAAAAGCGATCCACCATCCCCGCTTGGGGAATTCATCCAGCGGCGCCGCAATCGTCGCATCGATCTCGGAAGCCCGTGGTCTCCCTTCTATCAGAGGGACTTCTTGCGTATAGTCGATCGCCGCAGTACTCACGAGATCTTCTCCGATTGAACGCTTCGCAATTTCGCCAGATACGTGATGTTGGGCCGAGCATTCACCTCCTCGAGAACGTGGTATCCGAGATTGTGCGCACGGTAGCGGGAAATCTCGGACTCGGGATCATTCATATCGCCGAACACGATCGCTGTTGCCGGACACGCCTCTTGACAAGCAGTCCTGACGTCACTCCCTTTCAACGGCCTTCCCTGCTCCACCGCATGCTGGCGCGCCTCCATGATGCGCTGAACGCAGAACGTGCACTTCTCCATCACTCCTCGGGACCGAACCGTTACTTCCGGGTTGAACATGAGGTTCACCGGTTCCTCGGAGTAATAACCGTCCGCAAAATACTCATGCCAATTGAAGAAGTTGAATCGCCGGACCTTGTAGGGACAGTTGTTGGAACAGTATTTCGTGCCGACGCATCGATTGTAGACCATTTGGTTCAGACCGTCCGGACTGTGATTCGTCGCGGCCACCGGACAGACGTTCTCGCACGGTGCATTGTCGCAGTGCTGGCACAACATCGGCTGATGGCTCGATATCGGCTCCTCAGCTGTTCCCGAATAGTACCGGTCGATCCGGATCCACTGCATCTCCCGACCTCTCCCTGCCTGATCCTTGCCTACCACCGGGACATTGTTTTCGACGTTGCAGCTGGCGACACAAGCCTGGCACCCGACGCATTTGTTCATATCGATCGCCATTGCCCATTTCACACCGTTGTACTCGATCTGCCGGGTGATGCCCTGCAAATTGACTCTTTCAAGATGAAGGAAATCAGGATCCTTCTGGTATTCAGCGAGGGTTCCATCCCGAATGACTTCTCGCTTACGATGAAGATCCTTGACGAATGTGTCGTCCAGCGAATGGTGCTCCTGCGTCGTCACGAGCCTGTGTTCTTGGTGCGCATTCGTGACCTTCGCGCCGCCGAAGATCCGGGGCCCCACGAGTGCATCGTTCGAGAGCCGCACGTTTGCATTCGCCCCCACATAGGTACCGACCGAGCCGGCGTTCCAGCGTCCGTATCCGAGCTGAACGGAGACCAATCCGTCAGCCTGTCCTGGCTGCACCAGCACAGGAAAAGTCTGAGTGCCGTGTGGCAACGAGACCTCGACTGTGCCATTGTCTTCTACGCCGAGCTCCTGAGCAGTTTTCTTTGAAATTGCTGCGTAGTTGTCCCAAACGACTCTCGAAATCGGGTGCGGCAGCTCCTGGAGCCAACCGTTATTGGCGAAAGCACCATCTCCTATGGAGTAATTCGGAGTCAGCGCGACCACATATCCAGGCGAGGATGAGCCACTCTTCCCAAGGGAAGGTGATCGGAAGCGGAGCGCCCCTGACGCTTTCTCCTCAGTCGCGACCACGCCGTCGTGGAGTGAGGCATACCAAAATGTCTTGAAGTCAACCCTTCTCTTGAGCGGCGGGAAGATCTCCTTTTCCCAGTGGCGCATGACGTACTCGTGGTAGATCGTCTCCTTAAACGATCCTTTTCCACCGATCCACGCCAGCAGCACTGCTTCCTTCTGGCGCGTGTCGTACAGCGGAGCAATCACCGGCTGCTGCAGCGAGCAGATTCCCGTTCGAACCTGATAATCTCCCCACGACTCGTAGGCATGGTGGATCGGAAGCACGTAGGTGCAGAGACGCGATGTTTCGTCATCGGCTTCCACAGGCTCACGCTCAGCGGAACCGATTTGAGGGCCTCGGCGTAGCCGAACCCCTGCGGGAGGTGGTAGACGGGATTTGCATCGAAGTGAATGACAATTCCAACGTTTCCCGACTTCATCCTGTTGACAAGCTGTTCAAGTTCCTGGGGGGAAGTCAGAGAGGAGAACGAAACGGTCTGTT
>Ga0315279_10001544_pt1 | contig 37925 bp, 43 predicted proteins | sample YL17G06_20_MG_FD_203694 | JGI IMG/M metagenome (GOLD analysis project Ga0315279, IMG submission 203694) | Sediment microbial communities from Yellowstone Lake, YNP, Wyoming, USA - YL17G06_20 | ecosystem: Environmental > Aquatic > Freshwater > Lake > Sediment | place: USA: Wyoming | collected...
TACTTCCACTTTTGTTAGTGGCAGTGGATGGCAAAGCGGAATCAAAGCACTGGTCTTCTTGGCGGCTGCTATTCCTGCAATCTTTGCAGTGTATAGTGGGTCTCCTTTTGCGATCTTCCCAACTTTGATCAAGCGTATGGTTTCAGTTTTCAGTTTAATCATGCCGCTCGCTGTTGCTTCACGGAGGATTTCTGGTTTGTCTGAAATGTCAACCATTGTCATGATAATCACTTCCTCGATTTTGTTCTGCCCTGAAGTTTGTGAGTGAGAGCTGCTTATTTTCAGTTTTGCTTTCAGTAGCCTTTGGTTTCTCAGGGGTTTTTGTTGAAAGCATTTTCGCACTCTCCTCCTGCAACTCACGCACTATGCGTTTCATCTCGGCTACCTTCCTTTCTAACCCTCCTAAACTCGTTCGCATTTCGTCCAAGTGGCCAAAGATGAGCTTGATTAGAGGTTGAATTTCCTCTGGGGCTTGGATGGTTAGCACTGAGGCTCTAGTGTTAGTGGCTGTCCTGTAAGCGAGTATAGCGTTTATGACCGGAGAGGGATTCTTTCGGATTTCCCGCATCAAGAACAGAATGCTTGACCCATCTGCCAACGCCTTTTTCAGCTGCTCAAATGCTAACCCAGAATTAGCCAATGGGTCAGGCGTGTTTTGAACCAGAATCTCTTTAAAAGTTGTCAGGGTCTGCGTTAGGTTTGTGCATCTTGACTTGATAGTGTGGGCTTTTTCGGGTTTAAGGATGAGCATGAGTTCGTCGCTGCGTGCTGTTAGGCTGATTAGGCTGTTAACATGATTTTCAGTCTCCTTGAGCAAGTCTGAGGGGGCAAGTTTTTCAGAAATCACTCCGCTAGCTATGTTACCAGCCAATGCTTGCAGGATTTCTTCGAATTCGCTTATCTTTTCATCGAATTCTTCCTTGATCAAGGTATCACTCCATATTGCTTGTGCTAGGTCTTGCTTTCATCACTTGGCACGAAAGCCATTACGAGTTGTGTCACTTCCTTGAAGCCTGCGTCCTTGTAGAGTTCTATGGCTGAAGCGTTGCCATGGTGGGTCCAAACGAATGCCACCTCAACTTTTTCATCTATGAAAAGCTGCTTCGCGGCTTGCACCAGAGCCTTCCCTATGCCTTTTCTCCTATACTCGCTTTCAACATAGAACTCGGCCAACTCACCTTGTTTGTCAACACCTCGATCAACTATTGTACACCAGTATAAGCCCACCATCTTACCATCCTCTTCTGCGAGGAGGATGACGCTTTTGCCTTCGATTTTTTCGCTAATCGGCATCTTACTGGTTTTGGTCACGTACTCTTCCAGTGGCTTGGTTTGTTTCCACGATAGTGTTTGTTCTCGTGGCTGAGCTTTGCAATAAGTTCTCTGATCTTGTCTTCTTCTCCGCTTTTCATCGCCCGAATCATTTTCTAGAACTTCCCCAACGTTTAAGCTTAGTATGGCTGTTGGGTTTTATGTTTTCACTTCTGTTTCAGCTTGTTCCCAGACTCTTACCAGGTCTAGTACTGCTTTGGCTTTTGGCGAGTGTTCGTTAATTCTGTACAGGCGGATTCGTCCGAATTCCTTATGCTGTAGTATGCTCTCATCTTCTAAGATTTTTAGATGTTTGCTTGTCGTCTCATAATTCACACCAAGTCTACGGGCAATTTCAGAAACATTAAGCTCACCGACGTGTCCTAAAACCTTCAGAATTCTCATACGAAGTCGCGAAGAGAAAACGTCTTCAACGTCCAAGTTCCTCAGCCTTCCCCTTTCTCTAAGATGTCCTTCAGCTCTCTTTCTAACTCATGCGCGGGAATTCTAGGCAAGCAAATGAGCGTTGATCTTCCACGAGAACCCGTTGTTGAAACCTCAGTTCTTACTATATCAGTTGCAGCCAGACTCTTCAAGTACTTCCATAATTGTGTATGACTGTTTGGTTTCACGTCGTATTCTTCGCATGCAATTGCGTACGCCTGTTCTGCTTCCGATAGGGTAGCGCTTGCTTTTTGGCCTTGCTTGAAGAGTCGGGCTATACCAAGCAGGAAGAGTTTTTCGTGAAAACCAAGGAGTGCCAAGTCGCTCTTTCGCATTGTTGGGACTATGCTTGACACGGCCTTTCTGGCGCATTCTGGCGTAACAGTATCTAGGTCTTCAACATTCGCGTATTTTCCAGCTCGCCAAAGAAGCTCAATGCCGAAACGTGCATTCCCACTTTCAGAAGAGGCAAGTTCAGCAATCAAGTTTACGGTGTCTTCAGGAACGGCTGACAGCTTGAAGGCTGAGGAAACCCGGTCGTTCAGAATATCAACAAGCTGCTGTTTCGAGTATCTTTCAAGGTTGATTATGTTGGACTGCAATGTGCTTCTTGTGCTAGCATCCAATTTCGAGATCAAGTTCAGGTTTCGCAAAATGCATATCAGCGAAAGCCTTTGAGGCTTGTTCTGTCTAACCTCCTGCAACCGTGTCAACTGATAGACCGCGTCAGAGCCCTCGCGTTCAACCATGCTGCCAAACTCGTCCAACGCCAATATCACGTAGACGTTTTCTTCGTCCAGGATTTGCATGACAATGCGAAGAAGCTCTTCAGCCGAATATCCACGCTGCGGAAAGTTTGGATGAAAAACTGAAACTACATGCTGAAGGATGAGAAATAGGCTTCCATGATATTCGCGACAGTTAACATGAACGTAACGGAAATTCTTTCCTTGCTTTCCAGCTTCTCGGCTCATGTCAGCCCCGAAACGCTGAGAAAGCGCGGTCTTGCCCGTTCCCACGTCGCCAGTTATCAAAACTCGCTGTGCCATTCTTTCAGGAAACTGCAACAAGAAACTAAAAAACTCCATCAGCAAACGCAGTTCCCTATCTCTATGGGGAAGCCTATGAGGAACATAGTTTATGTCAAGTTTCGTCTCGTCCCTGAATACGCTTCGATAGTGCGACACTTGGCAAACCCCAAAGAGACTATGCAGAAAGTGTTGTTATCCTTTTCCCTAAGAAAACGTGAAGTCATCGTTCAACCTATGTATGGGAGTCGTATAGTCGCTTCACAAACCTAGAGAAAAAAAGCCCAAAATAACGGTTCTCAAAACCCAGAAGCAACGCCGACCTTGTACGAGTCACGAAGTCGAATAGGCATAAACAATTATTAACGTTAAGCCTCGAATTCACTAATGAACAAGTGAAGCGCATGCCAGCAAATCTACCTCCTGACGCCAGAAAAAAGTGGGCCGAAGTTGAGGCAACCAGAAATCCAAGAGAAAGAGTTCAGCGTATGGAAGAATTCCTAAGCCTAGTCCCAAAACACAAGGGCACGTTGAAGCTTCGCGGTCAGGTCAAAAAGCAAATGGCAGTAATGCGCCGAGAAATGGAGGAAAAAAAACGAAAAAGAGCAGGACGAACGGGCCCAAAGCTCTTCCTGGAAAAGGAAGGCGCAGCTCAAATAGCACTTCTAGGCTTGGCAAGTTCTGGAAAAAGCAGTTTATTGGCGGCTGTTACGAACGCTAAAGTGGAGATTTCACCCGTTCCCTTTACGACGAGAGAGCCAGTTCCTGGCATATTGGCCTATGAAGACCTACAATTTCAAATAATCGAAGCTCCAGCCTTGATGGAAGGCGCTGCTGACGGACGAGCTTGGGGGCTTCAAACGCTAGCGATAACCCGTAATGCAGATGGCTTGATCCTGATGGTAGATCTGTCGCAAGATTCAGTTAGACAACTTTCTCTAATCTTGGGTGAACTGGAAAAAGCTAGAATATTGACGAGGAGGCCAAAAGGACGAGTGGAAATTGATAGGAGGTTCATGGGCGCTGGACTGCGGATAATCCTGATCGGCAAGCTTGCTGATTGTGGAATAAAGGATGTTGAGGAACTACTCAAGAGCTATCGCATATCAGATGCAATTGTCAAAATCTCCGGAGAAGTCAAACTAGGCGACGTTGAAGACGCAATCGTCCAAAGCACAATATACAAGCCAGCAATAGTGGTTGCAAACAAGGCAGACCTGAAAGGTTCGGAATCCAATCTGGCAAGGTTGAAGTCCCACGTTGGCAACAGGATTCCAATCATTGCAGCATCATGCGAGAAAAGACTCGGTCTGAAAAGTCTAGGCGAAACCCTGTTCAATATCCTAGACATCATGCGAGTCTACACGAAAGAGCCAAGCCAGAAGCATTACTCCAAGAAACCGTTCATCCTCAAAAAAAGCGCAACAATCTGCGACCTAGCCAAAGACATTCACAGCGACTTTAGAGAAAGATTCGCCTTCGCGAAAGTTTGGGCGAAACGCTTGGTTTTCAGCCCGCAAAAAGTCGGTTCTACATTCGTTCTCGCGGATGGCGATGTAGTCGAGATTCACATGAAATAGTCATGCTATCTTGAGGCTTGAGCCACTCTTTCTATTTCGTGCCGCTTGGCAACTGCGTAGCTTTTCACGTCATGGCTTCCAGCCAAAACCAACTCTTCAGCCAAGCACTCTTCAATCGAACGAGGATTGTTCACTGCTGCTCGCCGCGCTCCTTCACAAATATGCCTAAGGGCCAAGTCAATACGTCTCTGCGGAGCCACATCCACAGACAAGTGATACACAATACCACCATAGCCAATTCTCGTCGTGTCTTCGCAAGGTGCACAGTTTTCCACAGCCTTGACCAGAACGGCAATCGGATTCTTGCCAGTCCGCAAGTTCACTATTTCAAAAGCCTGCCTCACAATGCTCGTAGCTCGGGCCTTCTTCCCCGTATTCTTTCCAGGACGCATAAGAACGTTCACAAGCCTTTCAACGATGCTAACATTTGCTTTTCGAAAACGTTTATGCTCATGCCTTCCCATGCTGTGCGGAACCACAACAGCCTTCAAGGATACGTACCGTTCTAGCCCCACGTCTTCAACTTTGATGTCCTTGAAACTCCATTTCCCAAAAAGCTTTACTTCCGGCTTTCCGTCCATTTTCTGGCTCAAAAAATCACCGTGCTGGCTTCTGCTTTCTTCCATAAACAAGTTCGTTCAAGGATACGCCATTAACCGTGATTACCTTCCATCTTACGCCTGGGATGTCGCCCATGCTTCTTCCACGTGAACCGCCAATGCCTTCGACCAACACTTCATCGTGCTCATCAACGACATTCAGGGCTCCGTCTCCGGGCAGAAAGGCGGTTATGGCTCTACCGTTCTTGATGAGCTGTGTTCTCACGCATTTTCTTATGGCGCTGTTGGGTTGTTTGCTTTCCACTCCCACTTTTTCGAGGACTATACCTCTTGCCATGGGTGCTCCTTCAAGCGGGTCGGCTTTTACGTCCAGTCCCAGCATTCGGCGGTTGTAGTATCTGTTGCTCCAGCGGAATTTTTTCCTTCTTTTCTGTAGTTTTCTTGCCGCGAATTCGCCTTTTGGGGACTTGGAACCCATGGAATGGTTTCCTCTCGCACAGTTTAATCGCAATTCAAATATTTAAACTTACAAGAACATGACTGAAGCTTTGTTGTCCAATATGCCAAGACGGTTTAGACCATTTGGCGAAGCAAGGTCGTTCATTACCTTTCGAGCACAAATGTCTTTTTGGGTTCAGTCGTTGTTGGTATGCGTTCCATTATCATTCTCTCCTCTGGCTTCCTGCTCCACCCCACAGGCCTCAGCTTGTTAGCTAATTCCACGGCTGCCTCTAGTTTCGTGTTCCTCTCAGCATAGATCTCAAGTATGACTTCCCCTTCCTTCACGTGATCTCCGAGTTTCGCTTTGAGAACGATTCCGGCACCCTTCTCTTTGGGAGCACCCGCCTGTCTGGCAACTTTTGCGATGTCTTCATTGTTTATCCATAGAACTCTGCCGTCTTCATCTGCAGTTATTTCAGCCCTCTTGTCACCGATCCCTATGCTGTCAGGTTCTATTTCTTGGTCTCCGCCTTGCGCCGCAATTATCTGTCGCAGTTTTCTTTCTGCCTTTCCTGACTTCACTATGTTTTCTGCTTTCTGTTTACCATCGTTGATGCCCACCATTTCAAGAAGCATGCCCGCAATGCCCGTTGCCTTTTCTCTAAGATCAAGTGGACCCTTTCCCATAATGGTAGACAGTGCTTCTCTTGCTTCTAGAGCTGGACCTATGGCATTCCCAACTGGCTGTTCTCCAAAAGTGACTGCACACTGAACCTTTATCCCTAGCCGTTTGCCCAAGTCTATAAAGTCATTCGCAAGCGCCTGCGCTTCACCAATAGTCTTGATCTTAGCACCTCTTCCAGTAGGAATGTCTATGACCAAGTGTGTGGCTCCTATGGCTTTCTTCTTGCTCATTATCGACGGAAGAAGCAACGGATCTATTGCCAGTGGATATTCAACTTGAATGAAAATGTCATCTGCCGGTGCTAAATCCAAGGCACCTCCCCAGACCATGCAACCATTCGTTTTCTTAACCACCTCCTTAATCTCTTCGATGGTCAGGTTGACTGGACAAAGAGCTTCAACTCGGTCAGCCGTTCCCGCGGAAGAGGTAACTGCACGGGAGGAAGTCTTCGGTATTGTAAAACCAGCCGCAGCAATTATGGGCACTACCAAAATCGTAGTTTTGTCCCCCGGTATGCCACCTACACTGTGCTTGTCGAGGATTGGGCTTTTGTCTAGGTCTAGGATGCTTCCAGTTTTCACCATCGCCCTAGATAGGGCTTCGATTTCGTCCATGCTCAGTCCGTGAATAGAAAGGGCTGTGACAAAGGAGGCGAGTTCAAGGTCGCTTAAGTGCCTTTCAACGGTGTCTCTGACTATCTCGTTTACTTCGTTTTCACGCAGTCTTTCACCGCGTATTTTTGCCTGCACATAACGAATGGATTCTGGAACTTCGGCAGCCTCAACCTCGACACTTTTCTCATCCTCTATTCCAAGCTTTCTCGAAACTTCTTGATAGAGCCCCACATAATCTGGCGCAAAACCAGCAGCCACGTTAACGATAGAGACTGCACTTTGTTTCCTGTATGTTATCTTCACCCTGTCAGAAGAGTGCACGCCTAGAAAGCTTGCGGTTTCATCGTCAAGTATAGCTATTCGCTTTCCTCCAGCCTGAATGTCCAAAAGTCTAGCTTTAAGCTTCATCTGCTTCACATCTTCAATGACATATGGTGCCTTTCAGTTAAAGGTTTTAAGGATTCAACGTCATTAACGAGAACAGAGAGGTCTTGGTCAGCTTGAAGTATCTGGACTTTGTGGATTTGAGCTACAAACCTAACGAAACAGATGTGGTCTGCACGTTTTATGTTGAGCCAGAAGGCACAAGTCTGGAAGAAGCAGCGGGAGGAGTTGCGGCTGAAAGCTCGGTGGGAACATGGACGGAAATCACAACCACGAAGGCCTATGTTGAAAAGCTTGCAGCTCGTGTCTTTAGCATTGATGGAAATAACGTCAAAATAGCCTATCCGATAGAACTTTTCGAGCTTGGAAACATGCCTAACATATTGAGCAGCATTGCCGGAAACGTTTTCGGATTGCGAGCGCTCAGAAACCTGAGACTTAATGACGTTGATCTTCCTGCAAGAATCATCAACAGTTTCAGCGGCCCGAAATTCGGAGTGGATGGCATTCGAAAGCTTCTGAAAGTTCATGATCGGCCGTTGGTGGGAACGATAATAAAACCGAAGCTCGGGTTGAAAACAGCAGATCATGCGGGCATAGCTTATGAGGCTTGGGTTGGCGGGTGTGACATAGTGAAGGATGACGAAAACTTGAGCAGTCAAGGGTTCAATCCATTCGAAGAGCGCGTTGCGAAGACTTTGGAGAGCCGAGACAAGGCAGAACAAGAAACGGGTGAAAGAAAGGTCTACATGGTCAACATCACGGCTGAAACAGACGAAATGGTCAGAAGGGCGGAGTTCGTGCAAAAGCATGGTGGCGAATATGTCATGGTTGACATTCTGACTTGCGGTCTTGCCGCGTTGCAGACACTTCGGAAGCAGGATTTTGACTTGGTGATTCATGCACACAGGGCAGGTCATGCAGCTTTTACGAAGAACCCGAAGCATGGGATTTCAATGCGAGTCATAGCCAAGATCGCCAGAGTTGTTGGCGTTGATCAGCTTCACGTGGGGACTGTTGTTGGAAAGATGTTTGAGACGAAGGAAGAGATTTCTGAGAACTGTGAAGCTTTGAGGATGAAAATGAGCGGGCTGAAGCAGGTTTTGCCCGTTGCTTCAGGCGGTCTGCATCCAGCATTGGTTCCAGCTTTATTAGGGTTCTTTGGAAGGGATTTTGCTGTCCAAGCTGGAGGAGGAATTCACGGTCATCCAGACGGAACAGTCGCTGGTGCAAGAGCCATGCGCCAGGCAGTAGATGCAACTTTGAAGGAAGAGTCTCTCAAGGAGTATGCTAGAACGCATAAAGAACTGAAGGCAGCCTTGCAGACTTGGAGATAAACCTTTCAGCAGCTTGAGTGCTCGAAGACCCATGGATATTTTCTGCGGACTACTTCCATCGTTGAATGCGGGGAGATTATTCCTTCCTCGCATATTATGCCGTGAATGAAGTCGCGTCTTGTGATGTCAAAAGCAGGATTTCTAATTACCAGCCCTTTCGGACGATCTTCCCAGAGTTCGTTGGGGTTTCTCTCCTCTATTCTTTCACGTTCGCCATAGGTTGTTGCTGGGTCAAACTTCAGTAGTTCTGAAACTGCGTAGAAGGGTGTTCTGGCCTCGTGTGCAGCTAGAGCAATCATGCTCGTTCCGATTTTGTTTATGACGTTCCCTTCAGACGTGATCGCATCAGCACCCACGATCACGAGGTCAACTTGATTCATGAAAAAGTGTGCAGCCGAATCAGCTATCATGGTTGTTTTCACTCCTAGCTGCAGCATTTCTTTCGCAGTTGTTCTTCCTTGGAATAGCGGTCTAGTTTCGGTGCAGATGACTTCAAAGGTTTTTCGTTCTTGCTTTGCTTTTTTCAGGAGGTGCGTGACGGTTGAGGAGTGGCAGTGAGTGAAAATTGTCGAACCGTTCTTTATTCTTCTGGCTCCTATTTCTGCAATCTCTTCTTTTGAGTTTTCAAGGTTTTTGAGGAATTGGCGTGAGGCTGAAGAGGCTGTCGAAGCCAGTTTCTTAACTTGCTTTTCTCGGCTTTTCTCAACTTGGGCTATTATCCATCGAAGGGCGTTTCTCATGAGCGGTTCAGTTTCTCGTGATGCGAACAGGGTCTCCTTGGCTTCTGAAAGCTCTTTCAGGAATTCTGCCTTTGTTTTGGCTTTTGTCTGCGTTGCCATTGTCTCGATTGATTTTATGGCCGCTATTGCGACGTTTCTGGCACCTTGAATCTCAAGCCTTTTCATTTTCTCTGCAGTTGCGTGAACTGAATCTGGCAACAGCTTTCACCTATGAAGGCGTTTACCCTTCTACTTGGAGCATGTACTATAAACTTTTATCTTTCGTATGGATCTATCCCGCGTTTGGTGTAGGAATTGCCCTCTGCTGTCAAGTATAAGGCAGTGCTTTTTGATCTCGGAGAAACATTGATCAGAACGGCGAATGTTCCTGAGATTTTCCGAAGGATTCTTGAGACTTATGGGGTCAGGGTTGTATTGAATGATGTGGCTAGGGCTCATGAACAGAATGTGAAAGAATACGATGTGAGGGAGATGGCTGAGTTAGGGTAGTTTTCTGGATCAAGTGGAACGTGAAGATTCTGAAAAGACTGGGCATCGAACGAGATAGGGAGTTTTTGGCACGGAAGATTGACGAGTTATGGTGGGACTATGCTGATTTGGAGGTTTATCCGGACGTCTTGGAGACGCTTGCGCAGTTGAGGGCTAAGGGGATAAAGCTTGGAATCGTGACTAATGGAATGAGTAGGGATTTTCAGCAGATCTTGAGTAGGCTGGGTTTGACGGATTGGTTTGATGTGGTTGTTGGTGTTGATGCCTGTAAGAAGGCTAAACCAGATGTCGAGATATTCCGTTATGCCCTCAATAAGCTTAATGTCCGGCCGGAGGAGGCGTTGTTTGTTGGCAACTCTGTTGAGCATGATTTTGAAGGCGCAAAAAAGGCTGGTTTGAGACCTTTGCGCATCAACAGGGACGAAAAAGCTCCTACAAGCGCTGAAACCATTAGAAGCTTGACAGAAGTCCTAACATATGTATGAAACTGAAAAGCGAGCCCCGGATCATATCGATATTGACCTTCTTTTCCTCTCTTCAAACGTGCATAGGTGTGTAAAGCCCACAGCTTCTATCAATTCGAAAGCTTTGTCGAAGCTTCTTCCAACATCTTGCGGCCTGTGAGCGTCTGAGCCAAGCGTTATCGGAACATCACGTTTCTTGAGGAGTTCAAGGAACTGTTTGCTAGGGTATATTTCGGCGCATCGTCTTTCGAGGCCTGCTGTGTTGATTTCTACGCAGATGTCGTTTTCCGCTATTGCGTCTGCATTCTCTTCTAACATGGCAGTTATGTCGCAGTTTGGCTTGAACCCGAATATTTTCACGACGTCTGCGTGCCCAAGAGTGTCGAAAAGGCGAGACTTGCAGAGCATTCTGACGGTTCCGAAGTAGTCTTTGTAGACTTGCAGTATGTCTCTTTTGAAGCATAACTCCATTTGCTTGAATGAATCAACAGGCCAGTTGTCGAGAAAGTGAATTGAACCGATAACGTAGTCAAATGGATATTTACGGAGCAATTCTCGGATTGTCTCAGTCTGGTCTGGGAAATAGTCCACTTCAGCACCGAGTCTGATTGGTATACCAGAGTCTTTCTTGACCTCTAGGAATCTTTGAACGTAGCCGTCCATGAAATCTGTTGGTCGGGCTGGACTATCTAAGAGGTGCTCCGAGAAGCCTATCTCATCTATGCGTTTCTTCATTGCTTCTTTGATGAAGTCGACGAAGTCTCCTGTGCCGTCACGTGACGCTTTTGTGTGCAAGTGATAATCTATTATCAAGGGTAGCTCCTCATCTTGTGAATCTGTCGTCCTTCCACGCGTCTGCTGTGCCGCTGTAGCCACGTTTTTCCCAGTAGCCCAGTTCTTTCTTTGACGTGAATCTAATTCTCGTGACCCACAAAGCGCTCTTGTAACCATATTTGTCAGGAACAACAAGGCGCAGTGGAAACCCGTAGCCTTCTTCAAGTGGTTTTTCATCAAGCTTGTAAGCCAAAAGAACGCCATCGCTTGAAAGCTCCTCTAGGGCGAGCGATGTCGTGTATCCATCTGCACATTCAAAGGTGACAGACTTTGCGGTTTCTTTGGGTCTTGCCAAGTCAACTATGTGCTTGAATTGGACACCCTCCCACTTTAGGCCTAGAACACTCCATCCTTCGACACAATGAAAGTCGCTCATCGACTCGGTTTTTGGAAGCTTCTGGATATCATTCCAACTGAGCGTTGAAGGTTCTTGGATGTCGCCCTCTATGACGAGAGCATAGGTTTTCAAGTCGATTTTCGGATTGGTTTTTGTGATGCAGGCGTGGTCTATCCCCCATCTTAGAAGCTTCTTTATTGTTGTTTGACCTGGAGGCATTTTTTCGCACTTTGATGGCATTTGTGTTCAAGGTAGAATGGGTGATGGAGGGAAAGATAAGTCTTGTTCACTGGCTCACATCACCGATTGAGGGCGTGAGAAGCTTGCCAGTCGCGTTAGGCTGTTCTGCTCTTTGAAAAGACTTGACCTTACTTTCATTCTTCTGCCTCTGAAGGCCTTGTGACTTTTTTCACCTCTGAGCCTTATAGCAAAACAAAATACATTTCGAAACAGCTTGTCGACCAATTAGTATGTACGTTCTGCTCCAAAGATGAAGCTGAAAGAGGAATAATATATTTCGGAGTGAGGCCCTCCTTCGTGAGCCAACGCATAAAAGGTACCTTCCAGAAAGCTACAATCATCATGACTGGATGCGGAGGTTTAGTCAATCCGTCAATGGCTTCTGCTTTCGTAGAAAAGGGCGCAAAAGTGTATATAGGTTGGAATGAAGCAATATTCTTTTCGTATACCGACACTGCAACTGTAAACCTACTACAGCATTTGCTTATAGAAAAACAAACAATGAACCAAGCAGTTGATAACGCAATAAAAGAAGTAGGACCAGACCCAGCCGAAAATAGCACACTAAAATACTATCCGCTCAACGTGGCAAACCAAAAGATAGAAACACCACAAGCATAGAAAGGCTATGGCTCTGCCATCTGAAACGCCAGTCTTTCTCCATTATGATTGTACACAGCAACGTTTCCTTCACCTTCGTAAGGAAAACCTACGATCATGAGCATAACGCCGAAGAAATGGTTCAAATCCGCAACTGAAGGCTTTAGGCTTCCAGAAGGATGAGAATGCACCGTGCCTACAATGGAAAAGTCCATCGGCAACATGTGAGCACGAATACCAGCAAAACCCCGACCATAAGTCGCAAGCGGCGGAACAACAAGCTCAGAAACCCTAATCACATCTTTCGTCCTCTTTCCCCTCAGAAGCAAAATCGTCTCCCTAGGATGAAGCCTTCTTGCCCCTTCAAAAACCGCCCGCAACAGCTCTTCACTGACAGAAACAGTCAAACTCGCTTTCATACAAACACTAGAACAACCCAACCCCTAATTACCTTTACTCGCAGCAAAACTGCAATCCGAACCACCTCTCCAATTGTCGGACAAAACAGAAACGCAAACAGCGACAAAACCACAAGTCCTAAAAAATGCTTAGGAGACCATTATAACCGCTGAAAGAGTCCAAGACTACGTTTGAAAACTATGTTGAACCTATATATAGGGGGTAAGAATTTGCTCTCAGAGCAAAGGCAGACTCGCTTTTTCATGCAAAAGACAGAAATCAGACCCAACCTTAACGTGAAACGAGACAAGCAAAGAGGAAGCTGATTTAATGGGAAATTGGCGGTTGCTGAAGCTAGAAACTCATAATGCTTTCATGAACATGGCTATAGATGAAGCCGTACTAGCCGGGAGAATAGGAAACGTTGTTCCAAACACGATAAGGTTCTACCGCTGGAACCCGTCAGCCGTTTCTATTGGAAAATTCCAAAACATCCAAAACGAAGTCCAAATAGAAAACTGCAAGAACCATGGCGTGGACATTGTACGACGCATAACTGGTGGTGGAACCGTTTATCATGACTTTGAGAATGAAATCACCTACAGCGTAATCGCAAGCAAACCTGACCTAAAAGCGTCAGACATAACCACTGCCTACACAAGAATCTACGCTGGGCTTGTTGAAGCCCTCAGAATCTTAGACGTAACCGCGGACTTCAACGAAGGCAACTCAAGAACATGCCCAAACCTAACAGTGAAGGGCAAGAAAATCTCTGGAAGCGCCCAATCTCACAAAAGCGGAATCGTGCTACAGCATGGCACACTTCTCCGGAACGTGGACTTGAACAAGATGTTCACTTTCTTACGCGTTCCGTGGGCAAAGACATGCATGGAAGTAGTAAGCGTTGCTAAGAGCAAGATAACCTCGATAGGCTTGGAAACTGGAAAAGAAGCCTCCGTAGAAGAAGTGAATGACGCTTTCGTTGAAGGGTTCCAAAAAGCGTTAGACATCAAGCTTGCAGAAAGCAAACTGACACGCTACGAGCAAAGTCTTGCCGAACGCCTCTGCAAGAAAAAGTACTCCACAGACGATTGGAACCTTCACGGCCAAAGCTCCATTGGCTAACGTTTCTCAATCCGCCATCTTAGACCTTGAGGCGTGTCTTCTATGATTATGCCCATGGTTCTGAGCTGAATCCTGATTTGGTCCGCGGTTTTCCAGTCTTTGGCTTTTCTTGCTTCTTCCCTTTTGCGGATAAGTTCCTCAGCCTCTTTCGGCAGCTTCTCCTCTTTTTTCACTTCGCCGATTACGCCAAGAACCTCGTCAAAACCAGACATCAGCTCGTAGACCTCTTGAGCTTCTTCCTTGCTGAGCATGTTGCCATCAATTAGGTTGTTGACTTCCCTGACAAACTCAAATATCGCCGCTAACGCATCACCCACGTTAAGATCGTCGTCCATGGCCTTGATGAAACCCTTCCGTACTTGCTCCGTCAATTGTTTTATCTCCTTTCCGCAACCTTTCCCATCCGCATCCATTAGCCTATACATTAAATTCTTCAGGCGGTCAATGGTGCTTTTTGCCGCCTCCAACCCTTCAAACGTGAAGTTGAGCTGTTGCCTATAGTGAGTTGACAGAAGCAGATAACGCACGGCTTTCGGATCATAGCTCTTAACTATCAAATCCTTCAGCGTGTAGTAGTTGCCCAGACTCTTTCCCATCCTCTGGCCCTCGACTAGCAGATGCTCACAATGAAGCCAATAGCTCACGAATTTCTTGCCAGTCGCAGCCTCACTTTGGGCAATCTCATTCTCATGATGCGGAAACAGGTTATCAACTCCGCCCGTGTGAATGTCTATAGATTCCCCCAAATATTTGATGGCCATTGCCGAGCACTCAACGTGCCAACCAGGATATCCCTTTTCGCACCAGGGCGATTTCCAATTCATGATATGCTTAGGATCATTAATCCATAAGGCGAAGTCAAACTGGTTTCTCTTTTCAGAATTAGGCTCTACTCTTCCGCCTGCACCTGTTCTCAATTTCTCAATCGTGTTACCTGATAGTTTTCCGTAATCCTTGAATTTCGAAACGTCAAAATAGACGGAACCATTTACGACGTAGGCGTAGCCATTGTCTATCAGCCTCTGTACTAACGCTATCATCTCGCTAATGTGGTCTGTGGCTCTGGGTCTTACCATTGGTTCCTCAAAGCCCATTTCTCGCGCGTCTTCCAAGAACGCCTTAATGTAGAAGGCAGCTATAGCCCATGGGTCTTTCTTTTCTCTTTCCGCGGCTGCCGCCATCTTGTCTTCGCCTATGTCAACGTCCTCAAACATGTGCCCAACATCAGTGAAATTCATTACCTGCCTCACCTCTAACCCCTTGTATTCCAGATACCTTCTCAAAGCATCTGCAAAGGTGAAGGCACGTAAATTCCCTACTGTTGCATAGTCGTAGACTGTCAAACCACAGTTGTACATCGTCACAACGCCCTCTTTCAGGGGTCTGAAGGCATCCTTCCTTTTTGAAAGCGTATTATGCAACTTGAGCATCCTAATTGCCCGCCTCTACATTCTTCATATTTTCTGATGATCTACTCGGCAAAACATGAAGTGCTGATCTATCTAGTTATACTTTGCTTTTGCAGTTTTGCGATCTCAGAAGTGGGCAAGTCTAAAATGAGGGCTAGTCATACTTCTTCAGCTTTATCATCTTGCGATAGCTCTTAAGGTCCTCTGCCACACGCTTTAAAAGATGCAGCTCCTCCATTGTCGTTTCAAACTTGGCAAACTCCTCATGGAGCTTCTCAAGGAGGCTGTTGTTCTCTTCCATCTTCTATATCGCCACGCTCGATTTGTTGGAGGGTCTTTGTTTGTCGGCTAACCACTTCAGCCACACTTTTCCGTCATCGAGGAGAAAGGAGAAGGCTTCGAAAACGGAAGAAAACCAATTTATGGCTGATTTGGCCTAGCCTTCGACCCTAGCCCTCCACACTGCGTCGTAAGACTTAAGATGCACCAGTCGTATAAAAACATTGCTGAATAACACGGACAGACAAACGGAATCAAGAAATGGCTAGCCTATAGCTAAAATTCCTTCCAATATTCTCTTTTCTTCAATGTTGAGCTGGCAGGAGAGCCATGTTTTGAGAAGCGACGTGAATTTTGGCAGTTCGCCGCTGTAGGTTATGATTTGGCCGTTTTTGAGGGCGTCTGCTTGGAACGTTTTTTCGGCTTCTCTGTATATGAAGGATACGGTTTCTGCTTGGTAAGCTAGGTTTTGGAAGTCTTCCCACTGCTTGCAACGGAGAATGACAGGAGGCCCTCGCATTTCTCTTGCTTTTATTGCTTCGTTGGTTCGCGGTTGCGCTTGCGGTGTGGGTAAAGGCATCGCTGCTTCACGCGGGGCTGAAAGGTAGGTGATCAAGTTCGCTATCTCATTCTGAAGCGTGGTTAGTCTTTCTTCAACTTTCTCTACTTTTGTGCTAAGTTCGCCTGTGTCCCCCATCTTTTCGGTTATGGTGCCTAGCTCGTTTATGAGTCTGTCCAAGTCCTTTTCATGCTCTTTCAGGACGTTGACGATGAAGTCTATGGCTTCCAACGCTTCATCTCTCGATGGGGATTTCCTAGACATCGCTCTCGACCTTTCTTTCAACCTATTCAATACATCCTTTATAAATAAACGTAGCGAATCCTCAAAACGTATCCGTGTGAAGACATACTCGTACTTATTATCAATAATGTCCTTGGCTTTTGCAGTTAAATATGGGTTTCACTACCAGATTGCGAACAACCCCTTTCGCGTGTTTGACCCCCCTCAAGTTGCAGGTCAAGCCTGAAAAAGGATCATCTATAATGACAGCGCCTAGGTTGTGCTCTCTAACGTGTTTATCCCCCTATATAGGGGGCATAAGCGCTTGTAGAACTGTTCTGAAAACCCTAGAGGGGGGGTGCTGACAAGATAGGATGCCTAGGCAGGGTCAGATTCTCCGACAAAAAAACACAGTAAGCCCTCTCGTATTGACTGGAAAACAGTGCAATAGACATGCAAGCGCTCACGAACTCTTAGTGGAGGGTGAGCCCATACATAGGTTGAACCTGAGGTTGATGGGATGGACTTGAGAGAAGTGAGTGAGCGAATGGTTTTTGTCTGGCTCAGCTCTTAGCCTATTATTGATAGGGAGCAAGTTGTGAGCCTAATAGCGAAGTTCGATCCTTGGGGTTCAACGCTTTGCACATGTCCGCCTAAACTAACGTTCAACCCTTACACTGGATGCGACCACATGTGCGCTTACTGTTATGCTTCTACATATATTCCCAGATTCTTCAATTGCAGACCGAAGAAGAACTTGCTTTCAAGGCTAGAAAGAGAGGCATTGAAGCTGAAAGGCGAAACAATATCCATAGCCAACTCCTCAGACCCCTACCCAAACTTGGAAGCGGAAAAAGGTCTTACCAGAAAGTGCCTGGAAATCCTGACCAGACAGGATTGCAAGATACAGATAATCACAAAGTCAAGCCTCGTCATCAGAGACGTTGACTTGCTCAAGAAAGTTTCATCAGTGGTTTCTATGACCATAACCACAGATGACGACGAAATTGCCAAGCTTATTGAGCCGGGTGCTCCGCCTTCTTCAGACCGATTGAAAGCTGTTGAAGCCCTTATCGAGAAGGGTATTCCGACGTCTATTCGCATAGATCCCATAATCCCGTCGGTGAACGACGAGCCGGAAAGCTTGATAGGAGAACTCGCTTCCATCGGAGTCCAACATGTTACGAGTTCAACCCTCAAGATTAGACCTGCCATATGGAAAAGGCTCTGCAACACAATTCCCCAAGCCGCAAAAAAACTGGAATCATTATACTTCAAGAACGGTGAAAAGATGGGTGGATACATTTACTTGTCGAAGGACTCAAGATCCAAACTGATGAAGACTGTCCGTGATCTAGCTACAAAATATGGCATGAAATTCGGAACATGCAGAGAAGGGCTGAGTCAACTGAACACTGCTACATGCGACGGTTCATGGCTTATAGATAAGCGGAACTCCAAACTCATCTGAGCTGACTATCCGGTCAAGCTTCTTTCTTCTCCGAATCAAATGCAAGATCTTACCCGCCAAATCCAGCTTTCTACGCGGGTAGCCAACTGCCAAAAGAGCGACAACACTAAACCTTTCTGGGATGCTCAGAAACTTCTTAACATCCTCTTCCTTGAAACTACCGACCCAACACGTGCCCAAGCCTTCACTAGTAGCTGCCAACACTATATTCTGTAAGGCGATTGTGGTGTCAACCATGAACCAGTTTGGCGACGCTTTCCTATCACCGCAGCCAACTACTACGACGGGTGATTCGGACAGAAACTTGGCAAACATTCCTTCTGAGAGCTTCCTACGTTTTTGTTGATCCGTCACAACTATGAAATGCCACGGCTGAATGTTTCCAGCAGACGGCGCCAAACGAGCAGCTTCCAAGATTCTTTTCATTTTGTCTTCTGGCACAGGATCAGGCAAGTAAGCCCGAACTGACCGTCTTTTCTCAATAGCCTCAAACAAGTCCACTTTTGACGCGCCTCAATTTAAGATCTGATCTTTCCCTGATTACTACTCTATTGAAACAGAAAAGAAAAAAGGTTGTTATGATGTCTTGAGTTTTCCTATTTCTTGGTCAAAGACTTTCCTCAGCATCGATATTGGCAAGTAGCCGTTGGTTGTGATAGTATCATGGAAGAATTTCTCGTTAAATCTATCACCCATCTTCCTTTTCAGTTCTTCTTTCAGGTTGAGGATTAGATGTTTTCCTAGCAGATAGGAAAGTGCGTAGCCAGGAGTCTGTGTATAGCGCTTGACTTCAGCTTCAGCACCTTCTTTTGACATTCTCGCTTCTTGCATAAGCATCTTGACCGCATCTTCAAAGCTCATCTCGCCTCTAGCAAGTTTGACATCCACGATTATGCGCACGGCACGCCATATCATGTCGTTAACCTGTACGAGACGCGTGTCCAAATCCGCTGTGAATCCTTTCTCTGCCATCAATTGCTCGCAATAGTGCGCCCATCCTTCGATGGTTTCAGTTCCTTGCGCTAGTATCTGAACTAGGCTTCCACGGTTGGAGACGGCGCCCTGCAAGAAATGTCCAGGAAACGCCTCGTGAACTGCTGTGTTTCTTATTGATGGGTAGTTCAGGTGCTTGCCCAAGTTTGACATGTCTTTGGGTCTTGTTACGATGTATGTGCCTATTTGTGGTTTGTCGAACCTAGCAGGCATAATCATCGCAGCAAACGGTATCACAGGCGACATAAAAGCAGGTGTCTCTTCGACAAGCAAGACATCTTCCGGATAGACGGTGGCAAGGTTCTTTTCTTGAACGAATTTCTTAGCTTCTTCCATGGTTTTTCGGGTAAACTCTAATGCTTCTTCGAAGGTTTTAGGCGATTTACTCTCCATCATTTTCATGACTTCTTCATCAGATTTTCCTGGAGCCATTTGTCGAGCCAGCTTTGTCCTTTCAGCTTTCAAGTCGTTCAGGTATTTCACGCCTAGCTGGTAGATTTGGTCGGAAGTCATGCCCAAGTCCCGCAGTTGCAGAAGCTTCTCGAATTTCTCTTTGCCCAAGGCCCAGTCTTCTTTTGCCTTCGGCAGTAAGCTGTTCAGCCATTCCATGTGGATCTTGAATGCCGGTTGCAGGTTTTCCAAAGCCTTCCCCAGTCTCTCATAGACCTTGTCCGAAACCTGGCCTTTCGCGGCAAAGAGCATGAATTGGAAAAAGCCTTCCATGTTTTGAGCCGTTTCTATGGCAATTTCCGTCCAAAGCTTCACTGGCCGCTTGTTTTCGAATCTGGAACGGAATTCTTCGAGGAATTTTGGCGCGTTTTCAATTCGGGCTGCGATGGCGTCCATTCTCTTTTCCAGCGGTGCGTAGTTTCGGGTGAACACTATGAAGAGGAGACTGCCAAGCAATGTGAAAGCGTCGGGGTCTGACTCGTGCGTACGTTGTTCGTAGAAAGTGAATTTCCATTGTTCGTAGGCTTGCTCTATGATTTCCCAGTCTACCTTGTGCTGGTCATTTAGTTCTTCATGCTTCACTGTATTGTTCAGGCGCTTTAGCGTTTCTTCTAGGAGTTGCAGGTTTTCGATAAGGTTTTCAGTGGCGCCGCTTGGCAACAATGAATCGTAGGGTTCGTGTAGTCCAAGTTGGGTTGCGTAGTCTGGGTTCTTTTCCATGAGTCTGTCAAGCATTTCTTGTATCAATTTTTCGAATGTTTCGTCTGCGTTCATTTTTTCACCTTGATGTCAGCATAGTAGGTTAGAGTTTAATTAAGCTTTGACCAAGACAAGTGGTTTCTGAAAGAGTCCAAGATAAGTATCTATTGAGCGCTAAAAGGAGGGTGTTGAGAGCGATGGGTCTGCATCGTGGATTGTTCTAGAAGGAGAGTACTTTACGAGCCTTTTGAAATCTTGTAGCGACGGTTCTTAGTGTCTATCATGCCTTTCTCAAACAGGCCGCGCAGTTCCTTGAAAACTTTCTTTTCGGGGTGTCCGATTTTCTCTGCAATTTCTGCAAGTGTCAATCCTTGGTCAGATCCTTTGAGAGCTGATAGTACGACTTCCTCAAGTTTCCCCATGGCAAGCCTCCGCGATTGTCAATGGTTCTCGTTAGGTTTGTGGTTCATGGTTTATAAATTTTAGCTCGTTCCAATTGCCATCATTCTTGCAGGTTCACGCTGAACTCATGGTCAAGTCTTGTTAGTTGCGGTTTTTTTAGGGAATAGGCTATTCGTAGGGGAACTGAATGAAAACGCTGGTTGTGTTCTATTCGCGGACAGGAACGACAAGAAAGGTTGCTGAAGCTATTTCAGAAGCGTTGAATTGCGAGGTTGAAGAGATCTTTGACACGAAGAAAAGAAGCGGCATCCTTGGATACTTGAGGCCAGGTTTCGATGGCAGGTTTAAGAGATTGACTGTGCTCGAAGAGATAAGGGAAGATCCATCCACGTATGATCTTGTCATAATCTGGACACCCATTTGGGCGGGCATGATGTCTGCTCCAATAAGGAGCTATATTTCTCAACACAAAGATCACTTTGAGAGTGTGGCATTCTTCTGCACTGCTGGGTCAGGCAAAGGCGATAACGCATTCGGGGAAATGGAAAGTCTCTGCCGCAAAAAATCTCTGGGATTACTTGAACTAGCACGAGAAGATGCGTCAAAAGACAATTATGTGGAAAAGGTCAAGGAATTCAGCGAGAGGCTAATGCAAGCAACCCAGTAGAGTTCCCGCTGTGTTGACGTTGACCCTGTCGCACATTTGCACCATCTCAGTCTTCAGCTAAGCTTTAATTTTGAAACACGGCTAACCTAAGAAGTCAATCATGACCTATCGGGAGCGCAGTTGACGCATGCCCTACTACGTTTACGTCATTCTCTGCAAAGACGGCAGCTTCTACACGGGATACACTAGCGACGTGGATTCACGCATGAAACTTCACATGAGTGGGAGAGGCGCAAGATACACAAGAATCCATAAACCGAAGAGACTTGTGTACACTGAGGAATTTGCTTCGAGAAAAGAGGCTATGAAAAGAGAAAGAAAACTGAAAACGATGAACCATAAACAGAAAAAGGAACTGACAAAGCTACGTGCAAGAAGCAAGCGATGATTCTCATTTCTCAACGTGTTTTCATGTATTGAATCATTCTTTCGTAAAGTCTTTGAAAATGCTCTCCGAACGTCTTATCGTCTTTTTCTTTTCTCAATGCCATTATCCATGGCTCCAGTTTCTTCCAGTTCGAAACTACGTACGTGCCAAGACGGTCGTCTATCACATCAAGATCAACAAACTTCTTGCTTACGAGAAAACCCACCTGTTCAAAAAAGCCAGTCACTTCATAAGGATAGTCGCTCACTTCGAAACTGGCTTTTTTGCTGGCTTTGTATTTCTCGTGGTTTTCGAATTGGAATTCTTCTTCAATCCATCTGAGTGCCTTGCGAAGCCGCTCATTTTCTGCCCACTCGAACAATTTCATGGAAGTCTCTACGTTTCTATGCTTCTCCATGTGCCTAAGCTGGATCACTGCAAAGACTGCTAACAGAAGACCAGCAACCGCAGAGACAATTGCAGCGAGATCAAGTACAGTGACCATATAGGCGTAACCCCAATCTATGCAGAATGTGAGAAGGCTTGGCTTTTGGAGTTTTTCTGTCTTTGGCTTTCATGTTAACCCGCAACAGCTTCAAACTCTCGTTCAAACATCCAGATTTCTCATGATTTTACGGACAAACACTCGCAATATCCCAACTGGACTGGTCAGATTTTACCCGCATTTTTGCTTTTCACCCGAGAGATCGAGGCGAAACCAGCGGTTGCCGACAGGAGCGGAAAAGGCCATGAGAAACGCAGTCAAGGCTTTGAAAGTGCAATATCACCAAGAAAAGCATATGAAAAAATAAATATGCCAAAAGTGCGACTTGACAAATATGCCAACTAAAAGGAACACATCTGACCAAGGATTGTTAATCGGTAGAAGGATTTACCTGAGACCTTTCAGCAAAAATGATGTGTCTTACCTTCAAAAATGGTCCTACGATCCTGAAATCAGAAGACTGACGGGCGAGGTCGCGCCAATGAGCCAAGCTGAGACAGAGAAATTCTACAGGGAATTGCGGGCTGACAAGGATCGGTCATGGTTTGTAATAGTCCTGAGGAGAGGAAATCAAGTAATAGGCGAGGCTGGATTGCTGCGGATGTTCGGACCTTGGCGATGCACGGATATGAGTATCATCATCGGAGAAAAGGATGCATGGGGAAAAGGCTATGGGAAGGAGGCAGGTCGTCTCCTCCTCGACTACGCCTTTGAACGATTAGGCTTCCATAGAGTCTCGATAGGCGTGGTTAGTTTCAACAAGAGGGCATTAAGGTTCTGGGAGGGTCTTGGTTTCAAGAAGGAAGGTGTCCAGAGGGACGGATACTACTGTTACAACGAATATAGCGATTTCATTATGATGAGCATTCTTGAAGACGAGTTTAAAATGCTGTACATGGGGAAAAGCCTGCAATCAAATGTGAACCATTGAGAATCTAGACTAGAACAGAATAGCATTTGACGAGAGTTTGAAGGTCGTCCCGACTAGGGTTTTGTGGTAGCCCGGGAGAGATTCGAACTCTCGTCGGCGGGTCCAGAGCCCACTATGTTTGACCACTGCACCACCGGGCTACACTATGACAAATCTAGAACTGAAGGTTCTTCGTAATAACTTTACCGTTGACCAAGAGAAGATGCACAGGACTTGCTGTTCCTGTTCTTCAAGGCTTCTCTAACGCAATAGCATTCCTGGCTGGCTGGATTCCAATCCTCGCAGCACCATAATGCCTGCACTATCGGGTTCTTATTCTCGCCGAGACGTTTTCCGCAGAACAGTTGATCAGGATAATTGTATGCGTTGTGGCTACCGCAGTTTCCGCAGAATCTTTGAGTGGCGGGCGCCTCTTTCATTTGACTCCCTCAACTGCCTGAATTTTCTCGCGTTCATTATTCGAGACTCGCTTGAAGGCACCAGTCAATCTTTCTACGACTGAAGCAACCATTATCGGGAAGACTATCATAGCATCGCCTATCACCATGACCTTGTCTGCCGCGCTCTTCACCTTTCCCCAGCTGACAGTCTCCTCCAAAGTTGAACCTGACAATCCTCCCGGTTCAGGGCGATCCATGGTAATTATCACCGCATAGTCCATGCCCTTCTTTGAGGCAAGAGCCGCAGACTGAACAGTATTCCTTGGCACGCCACCACCAATGACCACCATGCCGTTTCGAGCAGAACGCTTGCACAAGCCAACTATTTCGGGCACATCCTTGAAGGCATCCACCACCAACGTTTGCTTGATGTTCTTCCGCGAAGCATGAAGCCAATGAGCAAACCCAAACTCTGAATCACGCACGGCTGGAAGAAAAACGGGCACTTCTGTTTCGTAGGCAACACGCAAAATCGAGTTCGGATCACTGAGCCTCTTGCCCAGTTCCCAAGCAAACTCTCTTGAGCTTAAACCCTTCCCGCTGTTTTCGGCAGCTATCTCATCGAAAATCTCCGTTAGCCTATAATCTAATTTGACGAAGTCTTCCTCGGGCACAAAAACGTCGTAAATACGATACACGTGATACTTGTAGAGTGTAAGGTCGTTTGCAAGCCAATGCCCCTTGTAATGATGACCCCCAACGGCCTCTATGGCATCGTGAACCATGTTCGCGCCAGTACTCACAACCACATCAACAAGCCTCTCTCGGATCAAGTCTGCAATAAGCGTACGCATTCCAGCTGGAACGACAGCACCAGCCAAAGCCAAGAATATCGTGCAGTCTTCATCTCGCACCATGCGCTCGTAGATGTCACAGGCTACTGAAAGTCTTCCAGCACCAAAGGAACCCGAGTTTTTGAACTGCTGAACCAGCTCATCCACAGAAAGCTTCCCATCAACCTTAATGTGCTTCACTGGTTCCCTGAGAATTTCTCTTCTCTGCATCAGAATTCGCGCCCAAGTCCTCTTTTGGCTGACTAAGCAAAAATATCTTTCTATTCACCCAGAGAAGCAAATTGGAAACGAGGCGACTGGGCAGTCTCCGATTGTCAGCATTGACCGAGTCAGTTTATGTAATTACTGATCGCACGATGGGTTATGTTTCTTGTCTTGGCTCATTAGATTACTTAACGACCAGAACTGGACAAACAGCGTGGTGCACAACCGCATCTGTCACGCTTCCTAGGAACAGCTCTCTTATGCGACTGATTCCTCTTGCACCGATGACAATTAAATCGAAATTGCCTTCTTTCGCTGCTCTACCGATTTCTTGAACAGCATGGCCTTCCACGAGTATTTTGCTGACTGGGACTTCCTCAGCCTTGACTTTTTCTTCTCCATCATCTAAGACCCTGTTTCCAGTCTGACGAGCTGCTTCTGCCACCCTAGAAACTTCAGCCGATGTCAACACTGGAACGCCAGGAGTGCTCAACGTTGGTTCAGGCAATATTATCGGCGTCACCGTGACAGAATATACATGGATCAACGTTATGCTTCCCGAGAATTTCTTGGCTATCTGAGTTGCTTTTTCCAAGGCTTTCAGTGAGTGTTCAGAACCGTCGAGGGGGACTAGGATCTTCTTAAACAAAGGCTTCAACATCCTTCATCCAATAAGTAGTGCTTTTCAGGATATAACCTTTCAAGCCGACCCAGCAAAAAGAAGACGGGAGAATAAGGCGAAATTTATGTTCTTGACTGACAGACCCCACTTATGAAGGCGTTTAGGGCGCCTTGATATCTTGTTTTCCATACGTTCAGTTTTCGTCTCTGTGTGAGAACAATCGCTACTGTTACTACGCACAGTATCGCGAGTATCGGCGAGAGCAGGTTTGGCTGATACTCTGGAACTACCCAAGTGCCGACTATTTCAATCAAGTGCTCTGAATGTGAATAGTTCAAGTATATGAACGCATAATCGGCGTTTTCATCTACAGTGAAGTTCGCTACCACTCCGCCAATCCTTACAATCCAGTCACTTGGCGCTGCATATAGCAGTCCTTTTGGAATTGTAATGTTGAAGAAGCCAGTTCCCGCTGTTCCGGCAAGATTGAAGCTTATCTTCTTTGCAGCGGAACTAAAAGCAAAATTGCTTACAGTTGAGTTTGTAAATATTGGCAAATAATACGTTGTGCCTGCGTGAGCTGCCGAAGCTAAGTAAGCTATCAGAAAGTGCAGTTCCTTGAGACTGCTTATGGTAGTGTTCCTCCAACTCATGGCGGTGTAGTTTAGCGAGACACTGTCAGGAGCGGGTGTCGTTGAAGGTGCATAGAGCAGAACCGTATGTGTAGCGTTTGCTCCACCTCTTATTGTTACCTTCAGTTTTTCAAATTCTCGCGGTGATTCAAAGGGGCTAGTTGTCATGTTGAAAAACCTGCAAAGCCTGAATCTTACGAAGTCTATGTCGTCTTTTACCAGATGCATCCTCAGTCCTCGAAACGTTAAGGTCATCCAGTCCTCGCTTTGTCTTACATCCACCTTGAGATTGTCTATGTCGACTTCAGTGGAATTGAACAACTGCAATTGCCAGTCAGGTATATAGGGAGAGGTGAGGGCCAAGAAGTCAACGCAACAATGCTCGATGCGATTCAATTCTGCCTTGAAGTCTCCTTTCAGTAGCCATTTAGCATCAAAATCCATGGCACCATTCACTAAGTTGCATGTTGTATTGAGCGAGTCTAACTCGGCACAAGTCACGTTCGTCAATAATGCAACAAAGTCCCTGAATTGCAGAGGCACTGCATCGGGCAGAAGGGGAATAGTCTCGTTTTTCAGTTGAGTGATGTTAGCTGCGAGCGTAGCATACACGTTCAGTTTTTGCTGACTGCTTGAGTAATTAACTTCAATATACGCGCTTTTAACAGCACTGGCCGTGATGTTTGCGATTTTCAGCCAAGTTTCGCACAGGGTTCTGTTGTCCGCAGGCACTGTTGGAGGAACTAGTTGTAGAGCGTTGCTCCACAGAGCTTTCACGTCACTGTTTAAGGTCAGATGAGCAGTGCCTATTCCTGATCCATGGTAATAGTTCAGCATAAGAGATGCATTGTTAACCGAAGAAAGGGTTGAGTCCAAACCAGCGTAAACGATCGGATCAAAGTTTTCAGGATAAGAATATCCGAAAAGCATTTGAGCCAAGAGTTTTGTCACTATTTGAGTGAAGTTTCCGCTGATTGTTGCATTAAAAGATACTGTGGCTCCGATACTTTCTAACGGGAATGTTGTCGTGTTCAAGCTCGTGCATTCAATCATGCCGTTGGTTCCGTTGTAAAGGGAATGCTCTCCGCGACCGGGATATGTACTATTGAGATCTGAAAGCATCTGGTCTAGTGTTGTGGCGTTTATTTCTGTGCCATAGTAGTTGCCGTATATTACATTGGCGTAGCCAGTCAACGAGACATCAGTCTTGTTTCCTTTGAAGTATGCAATTGCGTCGCCTATTGGAAAACCTGAAACCGCATGGAAGGTTACGTTTCCGTTCACTTCCTTGTTTGCATAGTCCGCAAATACGGTAACGTCAGTTACATTAAATGGAAATTGAGAAGTAACCGACGAAGGCAACATTGTATCACCAGAAATGTCTATATTGAGTGCTCCATTTGAGTAGGCGGCCACAAACGAGAGATCACTTGAATTGAATGGGTAGGTCGTTCCCCCAGAGGTTGGCATAAGCATCGTAGCATTGAGTCGAGCGTTTAGCATATCATCGTAGTATTCAGACGAGAAAGATGCGGTTGTGGAGTTTATGGGAAATTGGTTCAATGAATACTTTGGAAAGATCATTGTGCCATTGACTGAACCTGAAGTTACACCTTCGGTGGTTGAGAAGCCCACCGTAGCATTGACTAATGGATTATAGTTGTAATAGTTTGGATAGATGTTTGTGTAATTGCTGGATCCGCCCATCTCTACGGTAGCATTTGGATAGACTGTGAACTCAAGCTGCATGTCGTTTAAGGGCGAATCGAATTGCGTATAAGTATATCTTTCTGATAATGCAGCCTTTCTTGTTGAGCCTAGCTCATGGTAGGGATATTCCGCAAGATATATGAAGGTCACGTTAGTCGGGTTGATGTGGTAGTATGCGATCATGGGGCCTGGGAAGCTAAAGTTGATCGTGTGAATTCCCACGTTCAGGTCATTTTCCGAATCCTGATAGTAACCAATTTCCCAAGTGCTATTCCCTACATCCTCCGAGAGGCCGCCAACCGAGACCCCGTATTTTCCAGCCTCAGTTACGTTCACTTCCACCCCTACTTCTAGGTAGTCAAATTGGCCATCACCGTCAGTGTCAACTCCACGATCATGGATGTTGCCGGTCAAGAATGCGTGTGACTCGAAGTCATAGTAGTGATAGGGCGTGGATAATGGAACCATTGATCTTTGATCTAGGCTTACCCATTGCCACGGAGAATACTCACAGTGGAGCCACAAGTTTTGCACGTAAGCTGGATTCACATGTGCACCGTAGATTTCAGGACCATAAATGGTGAAGTTTATGAGATACACGCCTACATCAAAACCGCCACCAAAGGATTGAGATGCGTAAACGAGGTTGTAGCCATCATTATCAACCAAGCCGTAAAACTGAACATCATAGTATCCTGCGTCTGTGACGTTGAGTTCCACCATGATTTTCAGATAGTCAAACAAGCCGTCGCTATCTTGGTCAACTCCGACATCTAAGATTGTGCCTGTCAAAAATGCTAGCGGATCGAATTCACCGTAGTTATACGATCTGCTCAACGGACTGGAGTATAGATTCGCAAGCGACCAATAGCCTTCATCATAAATGGAAAGTGAAATGGTGCCAATCCATGAAACGTTGTTGTGCGAAGCGAAGATTCCCACGCCGCTCAGTGTAACATTCATAGTTTGAAGACCCGGAGAAAGTGAACTCGCAAGGGAGTTAGAGACGGAGACATAGCCTGTCCCATAAAGATCTGAAACGTACATTTCATAGAACCCAGCTTCTGTGACGTTTATCTGCACTCCTACCTGCAAGTCGTTATAGAGATGATCGCCATCAGTGTCTATTCCTTCATCAAATATGTTGCCTGTGAGAACTGCCCGACATTCGAACTCATAGTAATTGTACACTCGGGAAAAAGGAGCATATGAAATAAGGTCGATCATGTTGTAGTTTTCGTAAAGCCTAATGTCACCAATGCCACTCGCATTGATCTTGTTGCCACATATTTTGGGTCCGTAAAATGATACGTTCAGAAAATGCATGCCTATGTCAAGATAACTCTCGTTAGAGCACCCGAAGTAGTAAGTGTAGTTCATGGTGTCTCTAAGCGAAGCTATCTCAACACGATAAAAGGCATAGAAGGAAACGTTGATTTCGACTCCAACTTCTAGATAATCGAATTTCCCATCGCTATCGGTATCCTTGCCCATGTCGTACAAAGCGCCAGTCAATTCTGCACTACCAGATGAATTCGCCGTTGGAATCAGGCTTCGGGATGTTGCCGCAAATATTGAAAACAACAACAAAAATACTATTAGTGTTGTTACTATTTTCTTTCCGATTCTCATGCTGAATCACTAATCTATCCATTGATCTATGGCAATGAACACTTATATAGCTTTCACTTGCCAAGTAGCGTGGGGACTTGCAACGAGACTGTTGACATTCTGCTTTCGAAATCTGTTTCGCAGAAAAGTCAGAACTGCGTTATGCGTCATAGGCGTGACCTTGGCGACGGCATTTGTCATCACCATTGGCGTAACAACGATGCGTTATACAACCGTAATCAAGGAAATGAACGTGCTTTTCAATGGGCAAGTGATGGTGGCTAGCAAAGATGCGATCGTGATTCAAGCGATTCCAATTGGCGGAAGCATGCTGCCGCAAAGCTACACCGAAGAGAGATTACTGGGAATTGCTGGAGTGGAGAAAACTGTTCCTGTCTTGTTTGTCACACCTGTGGGTGCTAGTGGAATAAGTCAGCTGGTACCTGTCAATTTCAGCATCGGGATCCGCGTCGAGGACTGGAAAGCTCTCCTTGGACCGACCCCTTTAAAAGGGAATGTTGGGCATCTTCCTTCAAACGAGTCTGGCAACGAGATCGTTGCAGGGATTTCAATAGCAGATCAATATAGTTGGACTGTTGGCTCTGAGTTGAAGATCAATGGCTATTCATTGAATGTCTCTGGCATTCTTGACACGAAACTAGCGATCCTTGCTCGCAGCATCATCATGCCACTCGAACTAGCACAAAACATCTATAACTACAAAAAGAGTGTCAATATAATCACGGTAAAACCTGCTAAAGGATACTCACAGCAGAATCTGGCACAAGCCATAGAACAAAACGTAACTTACGTTAATGCTTTGACAGAAGAAGAGAGGAACGACATCATTCAGCCCGTTCTCGCTCAGATCGAGGCTTGGAGCCTCGACATTCAAAGCGTGATTGTCCTCATGAGTTTGATTCTCGTTATGACGGTTACGATTATGAGCGTTTCAGAGAGACGTCGAGACTTTGCAACGCTAGACGCTATTGGAGCACCAATGAGCTACGTGTTTCGCGCAGTACTAGTGGAAGCGTCGCTTATCGGAGTCTTCGGAGGAGTTTTGGGCATAGTCCTAGGTTCAGTTTTTGCCCTTGCTTTGGCGAGCTTCTACACAAGCATTCCGATTTCCCAATTCTTTCCTGGCGCGTTTGACATTGTTCCGCCTCTGTACATGGTCGAGATACTCGTGGCGGTGATTGGTGTCTGCTGCATCGGAGGAATAATCCCAGCTGTGAATGCGGCAAGAATGCGAATAGCCGAGGTTTTGAGAGCTGAATACTAATGAGGATTAGAGCCGAAAGCTTGACGAGAATATACAACATGGGCACGTCGAAGATAATAGCGGTTGACAATGTCAACTTTGACGTGAGTGAAGAGGAGTTCACGGCGATCGTGGGGCGTTCAGGTTCTGGGAAGTCTACGCTTCTCAACCTTATCGGACTCAACGATAGGCCTTCTTCAGGCAAGCTGCTTATCAACAACATAGATGCTTTCGGGCTTTCGAATCGTGAACTGAGAAAAATCCGGCTTCGACGTATGGGCTTTGTTTTTCAAACGTTCAATTTGTTCCCTGTGCTCAGCTCCGTCGAAAATGTAGAATTGCCCATGGCTCTGGCGGGTAAGTCTAGGGAAACCCAGAGAGAAGAGGCTGTTAGACTTCTTGATGCTGTCGGTTTGGGCAATAGACTTACTCATAGGCCGAAGCAGCTAAGCATGGGAGAAATGCAACGAGTAGCCATAGCTAGGGCACTTGCCAACGATCCCGAAATAGTGATTGCAGATGAACCAACAGGCGAGCTTGATTCAAAAACCGCCAAAGAGATAATTGCCTTGCTTTCCGACATTCACAGAACAGAGAAGAAGACGGTGATCGTGGCAACACATGATGAAAGAGTGGTTGAAATAGTTGACACGGTCTACTTGATAGAAGATGGCAAGTTGACTTTGGAAACTCGACAGTTACAGTAACCCGCAGTCTATGGCTTTGATCTTGCCCTTCGGGTCTATGACGACCTCGAATTTTTCAGCCCATGGATGTCCTTCCATATTTATAGGGCAAGTTCCTCTAATCACCCAATCATCGTGATTCTGCTCAACAGTGGATACGTCTATCTTTTCCGTGTTCTTCTTCTTCTTAAGGAAATCAACAGCTACTTGCTGGGCAATCTCCTTCGAAACGTTACTATTCATCACCGCTACCTCCAACTTCTGCCCAAAATATTCAATTCAGATGGCATTAAGGGTTATGAAGAGAAAATCGTTAGCATAGCTAAACATGGGTTAAAACCCGAACATATGCTACATTGCGATAGATTCAAATCAACAAAAACACCAATTCCTAACAGACTGGTTTATTGGAAAAGGAAAGGCATGAGCGAGAAAAAAAGAATAATCTTACACCTAGACATGGACCATTTCTATACGGCTGTTGAGGAAAGAGAACGCCCCGAACTCAAGGGCAAACCAGTCATAGTAGGAGCTGACCCCAAAGAAGGGAAAGGAAGAGGAGTCGTTCACACCTGCAATTACGAAGCCAGAAAAGTCGGAGTCAGATCAGCCATGCCAATCTCCAAAGCATGGAAGCTATGCCCAGAAGCTGTATACCTGCCACCTAATTTTCCGCTTTACATTAAGGTTTCCAACGAAATCATGGACATCATGCGATCGTATGTTGACAAGTTTGAGCAATGGGGGATAGATGAGGCTTTCATAGATGTGACCTCAAAAGTGAAGGATTTTGCTGAAGCTGAGGCTTTGGCTCGAACAGTAAAGAAGGAAATTCACGAGAAAGAGAGGCTTACCTGTTCAATCGGGATAGGGCCGAACAAACTTGTGGCCAAGATAGCTAGCGACTTTCAGAAGCCAGATGGACTAACAATTGTCAAAGAGGAAGAAGCAGAAGCTTTTTTGGCACAGCTACCCGTACGCAAGCTATTATGGGTCGGACGGAAAACTGACCAAAAATTGTCGACTATTGGAATCAAGACTATTGGAGACTTAGCTCGCTATGACCCAGCAGTGCTTGTTGAAAATTTCGGTGTTATGGGGACTCAGCTTTATCTGATGGCTCACGGAATCGACAGAAGTGAAGTGGAAGAAAGAAGTGAAGTCAAGTCCATCAGTCGTGACGTGACGTTCGAGGAAGACACATCGGATTTCGACCTCGTACTAAACACTCTTGACAAGCTTTCAGAAGACGTACACGATGATGCCGCGAAACAGAACTACGGCTTCAAGACCGTCACGATCAGAGTCAGGTATGAGAATTTCGAAACGCACACTCATGGCAAAACCTTGCCACTCATGACGAATCGTCTGCAGGATTTGAAGAAGACTGCAAGAGAGTTGATGCATGCCTACCTTAGGACTGACAGGAAAGTAAGGCTCATAGGAGTGCGAGTCTCAAACTTGACTTCTACCAAGAAGCAAAAAACCCTCCTTTAATCAGAACCATCTGCTAGATGTGCAGCGCGTCTTGAACTTTAAGGATATTGCAGTAAAGCTCAAGGCCTGGACGCGTATACAACCACTTTCTCAACCTAATATTCCTGAAGAAGCGCCAGCCGTAGGCTTCTTTCCACCATTTATCGAACATCTGAGGATGCCCTTCAGCAATTGCTTGAGCCGCCAGTTCCCCATCGATCAGAGCATACATTATGCCGTCGCCCACTATCGTGCCCACGTGTCCAGCAGCATCGCCAATCAAAACCCAATCGGAGCCAGCAATAGGCGTGTTGAACGTTCTGACATCTTTAACATTAGGAATCAAAGCCGCCCAATCGCAGATTTTCTCAAAGTTAGCATAGTTTTGCTTGATGAAGAGGTCCAGCTCCTTTCTAAGCCCTTGGGCACGCGATGCTTCAGAGGCTCCTATGCCAAGGCTCGTGTGGTCGTCTCGAGGAACAATCCACATGTAACCTTTCCTGTGAGGCAAGAATCTTATCATGATTTCTTCCTCTTCCAAACCCCTGACGATATAGCCATAACATATGCCTTTGTCCGCCTTGCTAAGCTGCCCAATTATGTTTCTCCTGACTAGACTGTTTAAGCCGTCAGCGCCAACTATCGTTTTGGCAACGTAGGATTTCTCTGTCGTCTTGATTTTCCATGAGCCACCTTCTCTTCCTACGTCTGTGACTCTTTCTCTGATTAGTTCAGCACCTATATTCACAGCCATGTCTAATAGGAATTGATCAAGTTTCAGTCTGGAGAAACAGCGAATCTTGCCTCTTCTGGCAGAAAGGCCTACCTTTCTTCCCGAAGGTGAGATCAACCAAAGTCTCTTTCTTTCGCCATGCCCTATGGGCAGGTCTTTCAAAAAGGGGAAGAGTTCTTGTGTTGCCGGTGTCACGAGTCCGCCGCAGGGTTTTTCTCGTGGATGAGAGTGGTCGAAGATCACTGGCTTCACGTTGTTTTTGGCAAGAGAGTATGCACAATAGGAGCCTGCTGGTCCACCTCCAACGATGGCAACCTCAATCATGATTATCACTAGCGCTTTGGGTGGCTAAATTTGTATGGGTATCACTGTGAACGGTGAAGGCCAGCATTGATGCCTTGGATTTGCATGCGACAGCTATTTTTTGATTCTTCGGATCTCGAACACGACTGGGTTGTCCGCGTCTGGGCATGCATTGAATATTACGTTCTTGTCCTTGCTCCATGGAAACTCAACGCCATAGCGCATTGCATAGACTTTCGGAAGCACGACCATAAGGGCACTGTAGCAGATATTGCCCTTCACCGATTTCCCATCAAAAACTATTTTGTCGCCAACCTTGTGCCCGAACGCGCACTTGCCTTTCTGGCTTCTCACCGTCACTTCGACCGTTGAGATATAAGCTCACCTATGCATGTGTTTCAGTGAATGTTAAGAAAAGCTTTTGCATACCAGCACAAAAGCGGTTGCACACTAGAGCAAGGCTGCTCATCATTTCTTGACTATGCTTGGATACTTCTCTCTTATTTTGGCATCAGCTATTTTTGCGATCATGGCGCTGGATATTAGCACGTATTTGACGCCTGTTAGCTCGGCGAGGTCTGCGGGTTTCTGATCCTGCGTGACAAGGAGCATGTTATTGTTTCTTGCATAGTCAACAATGTCCTTGTCTTTTGCTCCTTTCAACCCAGCTTCTTGGGATGTCACTACTTGCCAACCCAAGGTCTCGAAATACTCTTTTAAACCCGTATACATCTCGTCTAGCAGAATCTTCAAAGAAAGCCACCATACTCTACTAATATCTGTGCCAATCAGCTATTTAGGAGCTTCCCACCAGCTTCATACCTGCTGCAACCAGCGTTTTGTTGTTCAGTCAACAATAATTTTTAATAAGACTATGAAGCAAGAGCTTCTACGTTCAAAACCAAAGGGAAGAAAAATGGCTACGGACGAGGGCGTCAAAGTAGTGTTGACTGCTTCAGCTACTGAAATGAGTGATTACTACAACAATCCCTTTGTCGCCTTCGTCGGAGGATTCGCCAAGGGTCCCGTGCCATTGTGGCTTTTGAGAAAGGTGCTCTATCCTCCTGTCGAACGCAACGGTGATAGAAGAGCCAAGTATGCGCCTTACGGTTTGAGAAAGGTGGAAGCTCTTCTCTTGGAGAATGGCTTTGAAGAGTCTGATGTTGCTGTAGTCCACCCAGCTGATCTGGATGCTTTTGTGGGGCCTAACACGAAGGTGGTGGGCATATCTTCCATGGATCCGACTGGAATGGGATACGTCAGCAAGACCTATTCCTCGCTCGTCGGCGGTGGCGAGCCCATGAACGCCATCGAATTCAAGGCGCTTGTGAAGCATCGCAGCATTCGAGCCCATAGGCCGAAGGTGATCGTGGGTGGTTTTGGCTCGTGGCAGCTGGAACGCAAGAAAGTGTCGGAAAGCTTTGGGGTGGATTGTGTTCTTATCGGAGGAGCAGGTGGAACAATCATTGAGACTTTTAGGAAAGCAGTCAACGGAGAGCCTCTTCGGCGGGTTGTTCGCGCCGAGAACAATTCTGAAAATGAGAGCATGCCCCTGATTCGGCATGCGTCGATTCATGGTGGCGTAGAAATTTCCAAGGGTTGTGGTCGGAACTGCCAGTTCTGCACGCCTACTATGCAGAAAAAAGTGGATGTGCCTTTGGAGAAGATCATGAAAGAAGTGGAAACGACTACAAGGGAAGGTTGCTCAAACATCACCTTGGTTACTGAAGACCTTTTCCTTTATGGCGTGAAGGACAAGCGTTTCATCCCGAACAGGAAAGCAGTGCTTGAGCTTGTCAAAAGCGTTGCAGCTTGTCAAGGTGTTAAGGGTATTCAGTCTTCGCACATATCGTTGGCTCCTGTCGTTTGCGATCCTGGCCTTGTGAAGGAAGTGGCTGAGATTCTGATAGAGCACAACTGGTATTTTCACGGGAAGAAACCCATCGTAACTTCGGAGACGGGCATCGAGACGGGCAGTGTTCGGCTTATGAGGAAGTACATGGCGGGGAAGATGCTGCCTTATCAGCCTGAGCAGTGGAAGGAGATCGTTAGTCAAGCTTTTGGGATATTGAATGATAATGATTGGTACCCGCTTGCTACGCTTATAATTGGGTTGCCGGATGAGAATGAGGATGATGTTGCGGAAACGCTTGAGCTAATGGATAACTTGAAAGACTATAATGCCTTCTACGTGCCTCTATTCTTCGTTCCGTTGGAAAACTGTTTGCTGATGCATAAGCAAGGAGCGGAGGTTGACTCCCTCACCAGAATCCGCTGGGAATTCCTCATCCGCTGCTGGGAAAATAATATTAGAATTTGGCGCGACACTTTTCTGGAACACCGAATCACCAATCCCCTTCTCTTCAAGCTCGTCAAACGAATAGTGATACCGTACGCAGCTAAAGTAGCGGGATTCTATTACGGAATGACGCATGGCGAAGAGATGGAAACTGCGATATTGAGAATGGCAAACGCGTAATGTCACTGTCTAATGGAGAAGCTACCTGCGTTAGCCTTTCATTGGACCGCCAATCGCAAACAAGCCCTTCGCGCATTCACTTTCAAGCTCCTTGCCAAACCGCATTCGGATACTCTTGGAATACTGCACAAAACCTTGTTTCTGCAAGATTTTGACGGCTGTTGTATTCACTGCTGGCACGCCCACGAAGATCTCTGTCTCTGGTTTGAGCTTGCTTTCAAATCGCATCAAGAGCTCTTTTGCGATTTCTGGCTTCTCTGGGTCGCAAACCCAAGGGCCCAACTTGTATCCTGCTTCTCCCTTGCGACCCATGATGTAGCCTGAAATCTTCATGCCTAAATATGAGACGAAGCAGAGCGCGCGCTAATACCTGTTGATGCTGTTCTGGAACTTGTGAAACTCTCGGATTTGGCTCGAATCCAAGGTTTGAAAAGCGTCCGTGCCAGGCTTTACTATGATGTGGGCACTGATACAGTAGAGAAACTGGCAGAATGGGACCCTAAAGAGCTTAGAGCAATGCTCATCAAATTTGTTGAAAAGACCGGGTTTGAGGGAATAGCTCCATTGCCAAAAGAAGCGGAGTATACTGTCGAGACAGCCAAGAAATTGCCGAAAATAGTAGAATACTAAGCCAGTTCTGAATTAAGGGTACTCGGATAAAGTTTGAACCTGTAGCCCGATGGCGATGTCTCCCGCGAACCTCATGCTTTTCAAGTAGGATCTAGTGGGGCTGTTTATTAGTCTAAATCAGTATTCGAAGTTGACAAAAGATAATTGGGCATGCGTCAGATTTAGCGTTAGGTGCAAAGAATGGCAATGTTAGAGAGCAGGGAATTCACGATTGATCAACGGCTTTTGTCGATAAGAAACACTTACGTGGTCAAGAATAGGCTGGGTGAGCAGTTGGGTTTCGTTAAGCAGGAGTTTGTCAGTTGGGGTTCCCATTTTTGGCTTGAGGATAACGCGGGCGTTCGTCTTGGCGATATTAATGGAAAGGTTGTTACCGTTCATCATGAGTACGAGATCAAAGATAAGGATGGGCAGCTGAAGGCTAGAATCAAGAAGAAGATTCTGAAACTGTTTGGCAGCGAGTGATGGATGGAAGATGCTGACGGCCACGAATTAGCCAGAATAAAAGGCAACGTCGTTCATCATACATATGACGTTGTTGCGCCAGACAAAACCGTGACAGCAAGGGTTCATCTGAACTGGGCAACCGTCCAAGACGAATATTGCATCGAAATGATTAGGCAAGACTTTGATCCCCTCCTGGTGTTGGGCTATGCGATTGCCATGGATCATGTTGAGCATCCAGAAAGAAGCCGAATGGCATCAGGACTGAATACTGTGGCAAAGCTCTTGGGAAGATAAAAAAACGCGCGCCGAACAAGAAATATGGGGTGAACTCTGCATATCAGAGTTTAAATTCCCATTTGCACCATAGTTCTTTGGGATGCTTGTCTGGCGGACAAACTAGACAGTTTACTTCGGCCTTAGGATTCAAGGTCTTTGCAAAAGCCTTCAAATAGCCAAACCTGACATTCCTGCAAGGAAACTCAGACAAACCCTTGCCCAAACGAGCCTCCTGAGTTCTGCACCTGTCAACACTCAAGGTCGCACGCTTGCCGCTAACTTCGACTGTTTTGAATGGCTGATCCAAGGCCCAACTCGACTTTCTCAAAAGATCCATAATTGTCGAGACATCAGCGTTTTCGCCGACCTGAAACATCCTCTGCAGGCTTCTAGCCTCAATCTTTGCCATAGCCTCCCAAACACCAGCATCAACTTCAGCTGCAGCTTCCGTGCCAAACTTCTGCTCTATACCAAGAAAGTATAAGCCATCAACTCTCCACAAGTTTCTGATCTGCAGAAAGAAAAAGTCAAGCAGTTTTTCCTTAGTCATTCCGGCCAGCATTTCACGGTCTTCACGACCTTCAGGCGGATACTCGCTCATAAGGGGGTCACCAACATGCGTATTAGCAAGTTACTTTCACCAGTCTTTTAAACCTAACCTGAAAACCTAGAAACAGAGAGGAAAAGAGGCGAACCTTGTGGAGAAGCTCATTGAAACAATACTTCTTGGCTTGATTCAGGGCGTGACGGAGTGGCTGCCAGTGTCAAGCACGGGGCATTTGAAACTGGCGCAGCATTTTCTAGGCTGGGAGGTTCCAACAGCCTTCGACGGAATCTTGCACATAGGCACTGTCATAGTCATTCTGTTCTTCTTCAGAAAAGACATCAAGAACGTTCTCTCTGCCCTTGCACATCTTGACTTCAAAACAGAAAACGGCAAACTCATCCCCCTAATAATCGTGGGAACAATACCTACCGTCATAATCGGGCTAGTTTTCGGCGACATGATAGAAAACGCCTTCAACAGTGTTCTGCCCATCGCCGCCGCCTTA
>Ga0315279_10001545_pt1 | contig 37923 bp, 34 predicted proteins | sample YL17G06_20_MG_FD_203694 | JGI IMG/M metagenome (GOLD analysis project Ga0315279, IMG submission 203694) | Sediment microbial communities from Yellowstone Lake, YNP, Wyoming, USA - YL17G06_20 | ecosystem: Environmental > Aquatic > Freshwater > Lake > Sediment | place: USA: Wyoming | collected...
CTCCTTTTTGAGTTTTAGACTATGTCCCCTAAAGAAGAATCAGGTGTCCACTTTTAAATTTTAAATCGCATCAAATGTGTCCACTTTTAATTTTTAGATGACAGTCCCACTCTCGAATCCTTGAAAAATGACTCAAAAGTTTGTAAAAGAAAGGTATGCGATTCGATCTCCATCTTCAAGACAAACCTTTTGATGTGGTGGGGATGGGCCTTAACTCTGTAGACTTCATCAGCGTGGTTCCAGAATTCCCTGTTCCGAATTCAAAAATAAAGATGCTGCGGTTTTCCAAAGAGGGAGGAGGCCAGGTGGCCACAGCCATGGTGGCCTTGAGTCAATGGTGTGTTAAAACGAAATATATTGGAAAAGTCGGAGAGGATGAGTTGGGGCAATTCTCTCTTCAATCCCTTCGCCAGGAGGGAGTGGATGTCTCTTCGGTGACGATTGAACCTAACGCCACAAACCAGTTTGCCATGATCATCGTGGATGGGTCCACTGGAGACCGAACCATCCTCTGGAATCGAGACGAACGATTGATGTACTGCGAAGGAGAACTTCGGAAAGAGGAGATCCGTTCTGGAAAACTCCTCCACTTAGATGGGCATGACATCGATGCCGCCCTTCAGTGTGCCAGGTGGGCAAAAGAAGAAGAAATCCCAATCGTCGTTGACCTCGATAAAGTCGAACCTTTCACTTCTGAGTTGATTAAAGAAATTGATTTCGTCATCACCTCTTCACGGTTTCCTATGCTCTTTACCGGAATTTCAGATCAAAAAAAGGCTCTTCTCGAACTTCAAAAACACACCTCTGGATTTCTCTGTGCCACTCTGGGCCACGAAGGCGCTATGGCCTTGGTCAATGGGGAATTCCTCTCTATCGAAGGACTCAAAGTGAAGTCCGTGGATACCACGGGTGCCGGCGATATCTTCCATGCGGGATTTATTTACGGCCTCCTCCAAAATTGGGAGGTGGTAGAAATTCTGAGGTTTGCTAATGCAGCGGCTGCCCTCAAATGCCAAGACCTCGGTGGAAGAAAAGGAATTCCTACCCTGGGAGAGACTCAAAAATTTTTGAATCCGTCTCGACCTCCTTAAATGAACCTGTAAGTAATTCTTGCCAAATTCGGATAGATGAGGGATATTTATTACTAAAGATGGCTTCATAAAGTCTTGACCGAAGGAATAAAGTATTTTTTGAAGGAGGAAGATTAGATGCTGGCAGGAAAATCAATTTGGGAAATACTTCAGATCGGTGGTTTCACAATGTATATCTTACTCTTCTGCTCTTTTTTATCCATCACCATCCTTTTAGAAAGGATTCTTTATTACAGAAAACGATCCAGAACCAAAAGACCGGAATTTATGACAAGAATAAAAAGGACATTAAAGAGCGGTAATATTGAAAAGGCAATGGAAATCTGTAAGGACACGGATGCTCCATTTTCGAATGTCATTTATTCCGGACTTGAACTTCATGATCACCATGGAAAAGAAATATCCAACGCGATGGAGCGAGAGATCACTGTCGAAACCACAAAATTAGAACGCTTTACAAGCATCGTGGGAACCATTGGGAACACGGCTGTTTATATCGGGCTCTTTGGGACAGTTTTGGGAATTATCAGGGCATTTCATGATATTGCTGGAGCCGGAGCCGGCGGGATGAGTATTGTCATCGGGGGAGTAGCCGAAGCACTGGTCTGTACAGCCATGGGGCTTTTGGTGGCTGTCCCTGCAGTGATCGCATTCAATTATTTCATGAAAAAAGTTGAACATTTTATCAATGATATGGAATTATGTGCTTCCGAACTCATCGACCTGATCGGGGGGAATAAATAACATGAAGAGGGAAATGAGAGGATCCAGATTAATGGCAGAAATTAATATCACCCCTTTTACCGATGTGGTTCTGGTTTTATTAATCATTTTCATGATAGCCACCCCTTTCATTTACCAATCCAGCATGAAAGTGGAATTACCCCAGGCATCAAAATCTGAAGAGGTATCCCGAGATATCATCATCAACATCAATGCTCAAGGCGAAGTTTTTCTGGAGGATAAGAAACTTGATTTAGATACATTGAAATATAGACTTAGGGCAATGGTGAAGAGCAAACCCGATACCTCTGTGATTATCAATGGGGATAAGAATGTCAAGTATGATTCGGTGATACAGGTGATGGATGTGTTAACACGATCTGGTGTGAAAAACCCTGGTTTGGGGATAGAGCTGAAGAAATGAAAGGGCAACAGTCCGGAAGAGGACAACCCCGGTTCTCCACCCATCCGCCTCGATCGGACACGGACGGATTACTGAAGGCGGGGACTTTTTCCCTGTTGCTCCATATTTCCTTCCTCGTGATCTTTAGCTTCAGCCTGAAATCGACGATCCCAAAAATAGGACCCTCCGTCTATCGGGTTACGCTCAGACCTCTTTTGGGAGATGGATTACCAAAGGGTGGGTCAGGTCTCCCAGGAGCCCCAGGACTGCCTGCTTCCCTCCCGGGCGAAAAAGTGAAACCTGTTGAGAAACCAGGGATGAAAGAATCCAAGAAAAAAGAGACTCTTCCACCCCCCAAGAAACAAAAATCGCATGAGCTCCCTGCAAAAGATAAAATGGTTGAAGGGTTAAAAAGATCTCCTCAAAAGGGAGAGAAACTTGAAAAGGAAAAAGAGTCCAGCAAGTCTCTTGAAGAGGCTCTCGGGGAGATTCGTAAAAAGGCAGCCCTCGATAAGATTCAAAAAAGAGTCGCCCGCCGTGAGGAATTAGAGAAAGAACCGATCGCGTCCTCTTCCGGGAGCTCGACCGGATCAGGTTCGGGGGTTGGAATGGGAACGGGAACCGCAACCGGGCCGGGTACGGGTGGCTCACCGACAGGTTCACCGTGGGGTTCACCCTTCGGGGGTTCTTCCGCTTTGGAGTCCAGACTCAACGATTACTATAATACGATATGGGAGAGGATTAAAAAGGAATGGACGCTTCTCGGAGACCTCCCCAAAGGAAGATCCAGCCTGGAAACCATCATTGTCATCGTCATTGAGAGGGATGGGAAAATTCAAAAATCATGGTTTGAAAAAAAGTCTGGCAATGCCCTTTATGACCAGAGTGCAATGCGGGCGATTAAGAAGGCAGACCCTTTGCCCCCCATTCCTAAAGAATTCAGTGACAACACCTTTGAGATTGGAATCCGTTTCCATCCGGATTAAGCGACCCCATTGCACTCCAGAATCAATGGGTTGAGGATATCTTGACTTGAGGAAATGCAATACCCACCCTTTCGAAGGAAATGATCCATCACAAGCCCTTCATTGATAAAAGGGAGGAGAGGACAGAAAAGACTTCTCTGTTTTGGATGATGTCATGCAAGATCTTTCCCACAAAGAAGTTGTTCTTCGAACCGTTGGTTTGAGCAAGAGATTTGGAAAGCGCTGGGCTGCCAAGGATTTAAATATTGAAGTCCACCGCGGTGATGTTTTTTGTTTCCTCGGTCCAAACGGGGCAGGGAAAAGTACGACCATACGAATGATCCTAACGCTCCTCATGCCCACTGCCGGTTCGATTGAAATTTTCGGGATAAATCTTTATAAAAACCGCCATGCCGTTCTCTCGCAGGTCTGCGGAATCGTCGAGAAACCAGATTTCTACCTGTACCTTTCGGCTTACAAAAATCTGGAGATACTCGGTTCGATGACCCGTAGTGTCCGAAAAGAAGAGATCATGGAAGTTCTCGATGTGGTCGGGTTGAAATCGCGTGCTTTTGAAAAAGTCAAGACCTTTTCACACGGGATGAAGCAAAGACTTGGAATTGCTCAGGCTCTGCTGACTGAACCAGAACTGATCATCCTTGATGAACCGACTGCAGGACTTGATCCACAGGGAATGAAGGAAGTCAGAGGGTTGATCAAAAAGCTCGCAAGCGAGAAAGAAATGACCATCTTCCTTTCTTCTCACCTCCTTTCTGAAGTTGAATTGGTTGCCACGAGGATGGCTGTGATCAATCGGGGTGAGCTGATTGCTCAGGGGTCTGTTTCTGACTTACTTGACAAAGAACCCGTGGAGTATTCCATTCAGGTTTCACCTCTTGACTCAGCAATCGAACTCCTCAGGAAACTCCCTTGGGTTGAGGTCCTCTCAGCCGAGGACGGTAAGATCGAATTGCGCGTTGAACCCGGTCACGCTTCCGAGTTGAACAGGTTTCTTGTTTCGAATCATATCGAGGTCTTATCGTTTTATCCCCATCGAACACTCGAGGATTTCTTTTTAAAGATCACCGAAGGGACATCTGAGATATGAAGCTCTTCTGGTTAGAGACCTATAAGACATTCAGCCGATGGCGCACGTACATCAGTTTTGGTTTCATCGCTTTGATTGTCATTATGACTGAAGTGGTGATGAAATTAAGTGCCGATGAGATCCTTTACCGTATGATGAGATCTTTCCAGAAGGATTTTCTCATCTTTGGGAATGTCCTGAATGGCTGGTTCATTACGGCCTTTATTATGAACAGCCTCCATATCCACATCCCCTTTTTCATCACCTTGGTTGCCGGAGACATTGTCTCAAGTGAAGCTACGGCTGGGACGATGAGGCTTCTGTTGATACGACCCCCTTCTCGAAGTAAGATCATTACAGCCAAATACCTGACAACCCTTTTTTACACAACAGGACTGGTAATCTTTCTCGCCCTGATATGCATCACCCTTGGTCTTCTCTTGTTTGGCCATGGTGACTTAATGATGAATTATCAATCCAAATTACGGATCGTTTTTATTCCCGAGGCGGAAGTCCCCCTTAGGATGCTCCTTGCCTTTACAGCCGCTGTCTGGTCCATGACGGTGGTGGCTTCTCTCGCCTTTCTTTTTTCGACGCTGGCGGAGAACTCCATCGGCCCGATTATTGGCACGATGGCTGTAGTCATCGTCTTCCTTGTTCTCGGAAATTTCCCCTTTGATTTCTTCCGAATGCTGAGTCCCTATCTCTTTACAACCTATATGATCTTCTGGCAACGATTCCTTGACGACCCGATACCGTGGCAGGAGATAGCGAGGTCAGCATTGATTCTCGGTCTCCACAATATCGGTTTGTTTTCAATCGCTTTTGTAGTCTTCACGAGAAAGGATATAAAGAGTTGAAGAAGGTCTTATTATTGGCAGGGATTCTTTTTCTTCTTTCATCTGAGTTGATTCAGGCTCAGGAAGATCCTGGTCGCTACCTTGATTTAATAGAAAAAAAATATTCCGATGTGAAGGACTACATGGCTGATGTAAATGTCCATTTTGACATAGAAGCGCTCAAAGCGCCGGATATGCAAGCCAAACTTTATTACAGGGCCCCCGATAAAATGAAAGTGGAGTCAAAAAGAATCTTCTTCTTTCCTAAGGAGGGTGGATATTTCAATCCCTCTCTGTTTAAGAAAAAGGATTTCGATGTCAGGTTTCTCGAGCGCTTGATCTATGACGGCAGAAAAGCAGTAAGGCTGAAACTCACTCCAACGGATACGGAGACCTCTAACAAGGTTTATGTATTGACGATAGACACCGAACGCAACCTGATCAGAGAAATTAAAATTTCACCCTCCGAGGGAAGGGAAATCAAGGCCGCCGTTGAATATGGAATGTTTAACCATTTTGAACTCCCGACACATATTGATCTCCAACTTGACATACCTTCTGATGAACCAAGTGGGATGAAAGAATTCACTCAGTTTGGACAGAAGACCAAGAGGATCACTGGCAAGGTTGAAATCACTTATTCGAATTACAAGGTCAATGTGGGACTCACCGATGAGATTTTTAAGGATGCAGAACCTCATAGGCTGAAGTAAGCGAACGATCCCTTGTTCTTTGAAGGGTTGAGAGAGAAAGAAGAATCGGAAAGTTGGAGAAGTCAACCCTTCGACTCCCCAGTATAAATGCTGGGACTTGCTCAGGGTTGACCCTGAGCGGCGCTTTCCATATCGCCCTGAAGTGTGGAGTTTGGCGCCGCCGAATGGGTCAAGGAAAAAACTTGACAGACCATTTTAGAATTTGTTAAAAAAATACTCAAACGTCGATATCCAGGAAAAGGGAACCCCGTGATCCCCGTTTAGACGGAGAAAGTCGGGGACGGACCCGCCGCTGTAATCGGGGACGAAACTTGCAATCGGCCACTGTCCCGCGCTGAGCGCAGGATGGGAAGGCGCAAGAAGTAGGAAGATCCGAGAGTCAGAAAACCTGCCTGGATATTCTTCACGAAGTGGTCTTCGAGGATAAGACTGTGAAGGGTGTCAGCGGGTAAAATCCCCAGTCTTCCATGCGAGGGCTGGGGATTTTTTTGAACCCTTCTCCCCAGCCCTGAACCATGTAAGGTTCAGGGCTTGCTGTGAACCCTACGTGGTTCATGGCCAAATCTATTTTCAGGCCCCTGGATGGGTCGGGGAGGTGTTTTATGAAACATTTCATTTCTATCTTTTCATCTTTAACCCTATTTGTCTTGTTTCCATTCTATCTCTTAGCACAGGAAAAAGAGGTCACTCTCGAGAAGGTAGTTGTCACAGCCACACGGGATGAGCAGGAAATCAGGAAGATTCCTGCCAACGTTACGGTTATCACTAAAGAAAAAATTGCAGAGTCAAATGCTCAAGCGGTCACTGATGTTTTGAAGGACGAAGTTGGAGTGGTTGTCCATGATCTTTACGGGACAGGGAAAAGTGCATCTGTTGATATCAGAGGCTTTGGTGAGACAGGCTTGCTCAACACTCTTGTTTTAGTTGATGGAAGACGAGTCAATGAAATTGATCTCAGCGGAGTTGATTGGACACAAATACCTCTTGACCAGATTGAAAGGATTGAAATCGTTAGAGGGGCAGGAAGTGTTCTCTACGGCGACAATGCTATAGGAGGTGTCATCAACATCATTACAAAAAAACCCGAGAAACCTTTTTCTGCCAAGGCAGAAGTAGTCGGGGGGAGCTATGGCTACCACAAGGAGAGTGGTTCCGTGGGTGGTAAATGGGGACCCATTTCTGCCATTCTTAATGCCGGCTACAGTGCAACAGATGGGTACCGTGACAATGGATTTTTAAGAGCTAAAGATGTTGGGGGGAAATTGATTTATGATCTGAACGAGAACATTAGTTTCAATTTCAGTGGGGGTTTCCATCAGGACGATCAAGGGTTACCCGGAGGCCTTCCAAAAAATATTTATATATTGGATCGGAAGGCCACCATCCGCCCTGATGATAAAGCGACCACCGATGATTGGTATAGTGCTTTAGGCGCCAAAGTCAAACTGTGGAATTTTGGCCAAATCGAAACAGATCTTTCCTATCGTCATCGAGAGGTGGCTGACTTCTTCCGTTCTTTCTCCTTTGAGGATAAAAGGAATTTGAGCACATGGGGCTTTACTCCAAGGTATATTCTCGATGCTCCTATGTGGATATTTCCCAATAAATTGACTTTCGGATTTGATTTCTATAGATCAGAATCAGTCGTCTTCTCGGACTCAAGCTTTGGATCGAATCGATTAGAGGTAAAAAAGAGGGCAACAGGGCTATACCTGTTGGATGAGTTTTCCATTTTTAAAAGCCTAATCTTATCCCTTGGGCTCCGCGAGGAATGGGTTAGGTATGATTTCTTCCAAGAAAGTCCCTGGGCAAAAGGAAAGGCAAGGGGCCGCGAACCTGCTTATAGTGTGTCCTTAGATTACTTATTCGGAAAGAATTCGTCAGCCTTCTTCAGTTTTAAACGAAGCTTTCGATTCCCCGTTTCTGATGAATTGATTCAATTCTATCCAACATTCCTGAACCCTACGATAAAACCCCAGTATGGATATCATTACGAAGCAGGAATTCGCCATGCCTTTACCGATCAAATTGAGGCTAATCTGACCTTATTTTGGATCGATCTCCACGACGAGATCTTCTTCAATCCCGAAACCTTCACCAATGAAAATTTTCCAAAGACCCGACGGCAGGGGATAGAAGTCGGGGCAAAAGTGAAACCCTTTTCATGGCTCTCGTTATGGGGGAACTATGGTTATATCCGACCCATTTTACGAAGTGAACCCTTTTCAGGAAACGATATTCCTGGCGTACCAAGAAATAAGGCATCCTTAGGAATGGAGATCAATTTCGGCAAGGGGTTTCTCTTCCATACCACAACCAATTTCGTGGGCATCGATCTCTTTGGTAGCCATGGCCAATATTTCATTAGCGATTGGCGTAATCAATTCGACCGATTAGACGGGTATTATACCCTCGACGCAAAGCTTTCTTATAGTTGGAAAGGATTAAAAGCCTTTGTTGGTGTAAAAAACATCACCAATCAGAAGTATGCAGAATATGGGGCCGTCAATTTTTTAGGGACCCAATCCTTCTATCCCTCCCCAGAACGGAATTTCTTTGGAGGAGCCTCTTATACTTTTTAGCGTCCGCGTTTTAAAACGGAGGCCTCTTAAAAACATTGATGAGGGACCGCTGATTACACAGATTCAAAAGATGATTACAGAGATTTTTGTGTTCTTCCATTGCATTGATATCTGTGTAATCGGTTCCTAATCCATGTAATCAAGGATTTCTGAAAGGAAATCTCGAAACTAACTCTTGACACATCAGGGGGGTTGTAATATAAATTTTCTAATTATTCAGGATGCCGGGTTAGCTCAGTCGGTAGAGCAGAGGACTGAAAATCCTCGTGTCCCTGGTTCGATTCCGGGACCCGGCACTTTTAAAATCAAGGGGTTAGCCAATATGAAGTTAGCCCCTTTTTCGTTGTTGGTAACCAATTTGTAACCAATCCCGCATTTATCATCCATTCTGAGCCTGTCTGAATTGCATGAGATCACCCCGTTCAATCCGTTCCAAGGATGTATCCTGTTTCTCAAAATAAGCTTGTTTCTTTAGGGCAGCTTCACAAAGAGAGTTGGCATGTCACAGTTCGAGTGGAGGAAGAAGAAGTCTTTCACGGGGGTATCCCAAGCCAATATCATGCGTTCGAAAGAATTTTAGATCGATTTCCTGGCTGCATGGTGAAGGTTGCCTATGAGGCAGGTCCCTGCGGGTTCTGGTTATATGATAAACTTACCGAAGATGGGATAGAAACTATCGTTGCTCCTCCTTCTCTGATTCCGATTGAATTCGGTAACAAAGTCAAGACCGATAAGCGAGATAGTCGGAAATTGGCCAAGCTTTTAGAGGGCAATATGCTCAAGAGTGTGTATGTTCTTAAGGAGGAGGATCGGGTGGATAGGGAGCTCCTAAGGACTCGGCGTCAGATCGTAGAGTATCGGAATGATGTGGCCAGGCAGATAAAGAGTAAGCTCTTATTTTATGGGATAACTTCTCCTTTTGCTCAGAGGCATGGATGGGGCCAGAGCTATCTTCGATGGTTAAAGGAGTTGGATATTCAGAGGAAGGGTTTGAGGGCATGCTTTGAGAGTTTAATCGAACTATATGAGTATTTGAGTGATCAACTCATGAAGATGAACCAGAGGGTCAAGGAGTTATCCCAGAGTTTAAAATATCGGGAGAAGGTGGGGCTTTTGCGGACGGTTTCTGGGATAGGGACATTGATAGGGATGGAGATCTTGGTGGAGTTACAGGAGGTGGAGAGATTCAAGAGAGCAGATGAGTTAGCTTCCTATATTGGTTTGACTCCATCGGAGTTTTCCACGGGGCAGTATGTGCGGCAGGGGAGGATCAGCCGGTGTGGCAATAAGCGAGTCAGGACATGCTTAGTGGAGAGCAGCTGGGTTTTGATTACCAAGGATCCCTTGATGAGGTTGAAATACAATAAGCTGAAGGCGATGAAAGGGGCGAAGCGAGCCATTATTGCTATTGCGAGGAAATTGATCATTAGGATCCGGAGAGTTCTTTTAAATAACGAACCCTATGTGGTTGGGGTTTGCTAATTCGATAGGAAGGACTTGATCCCCACGATTTGGATTGACCGTTAACTTCCACCTTGTAACAGACGCTGTTACGTTTAGTAGGCTGCGGCAATCCGTTGAGTCTATAACCGGATAAGAATCCTGTGGCAAAAGACCACGAATAGCAGGCTGGGGGAATAGTTCTTTTGGATTTATGAAAGAGGAACAGAATAACTGTTCCTTGGGTTGACAATCTACATAGCAGGTGAAAGCCGCAGATTTAGGGTATTGATTCAAAGAGAAAATCACAATAGAAAGATATCCTGTTGCTCTCTGCCAGGTGAAAAAGGATCAATGAGTTTTGACTTTTCAGCTTTGAGCTTTAACCTTTGAACTTTGAGCTTCTTTGCATTCCTTTTCAATAAAGTCCTCCCCAGGTCAAAGTCCAATCTCCAAATCGTTCGTTGACTCGATCCATTGCTTTGAGCAGGTTATCCTTTTTCCCCCTCTCCTCAAAAAGATCCAATTGGCACCATTCTTTTTTCAATAGGGAAATCCCTACTCCAAGGAGACGAATCGGTTTGGGATGGGGAATCGATTCAAAGATCTCGGAAGCAAGTTTAAATATTTCATTCCCGCTGTTCATCCATTTGGAGAGGGTCTTCTGTTTTGAGAAAGTGAAAAAATCTGAGTATCGGACGGTAATGGCAATCCTCCTTCCATAGAATCCCTCTCTCCTCATCCTCTTGGAGACTTTCTCTGAAAGCTGAAGTAGAACTTTTCTAAGAATATTCGGGTCAGAGGTATCTTCTTCAAGGGTAACGCTATGGCTGATTGACTTAGCATCTTCCTCCTCATCAAATGGAACCACCGGGCTATCATCCAATCCCAAACCCATCTCATGAAGCCTCTCGCCGATGACACCAAACCTTTTTGATAAAACAGAAACCGGAAATTTCCCCAATTGACCACAAGTAAAGATGCCCAAGGAATTTAACGCCTCTGCGAGTTTAGGGCCAATGCCATAAAGTTTGGACACCGGAAGGTCCTTAAGGACCTCCTCAACATTCTCTTCCGGAATGACCACCAAACCATCAGGTTTTTTTAGGCGACTCCCCAACTTCCCAAGAAGTTTATTGGGAGCGATTCCAATGGAGCACGTCAATTGTTCTTTCTCCCGGATTTGATTTTTGATCGATGTGGCGATGTGCAGAGAAGACTGGAAGAGGAGAATGGATTGAGTGATATCGAGATAGGCCTCGTCAATGGAGGCAACTTCTACCAAAGGAGTAAATTTTTTAAGGATAGAAAAAATTCGGGCCGCGGTTTCTGTATATTTCGAATGGTTTCCTTCAACAAGAATCAACTGGGGACAACGCCTTTTTGCCTCCTGGGTTGACATCCCTGCCCGAATCCCATAAGGCCTTGCTTCATAGGTGGCTGAAGTGACTACGCTTCGAGAAAGAGAACCGCAAACCGCTGCAGGTTTTCCCCGAAGAGAAGGGTTATCCCTCTGCTCAACAGAAATGAAAAAAGCATCCATGTCGATGTGAAGAATAATTCGATCGTCCATTAGCAATAAGTTATGAGTTCGGAGTTCAGGGTTCGGAGAGATCCTTCGCTTTGCTCAGGATGACTTGCCGAACTCCTGCCTGCGCGTAGCCGCTTCGGCGAAGGCAGGTCAAACTAATCACTCCGAACTTTTTTATATTTTTCTAAAAATCCCGACCACCTTTCCCACAATGGTAACCTTTTTCTCTCCTTTTTTAACGACGATGGGGTCCATCTTTGGATTGGCTGGTTCAAGCCGAATCAAATCTCTCTTTTTAAATATCCTTTTGATGGTGGCTTCATCTTCAATTAAGGCCACCACAATCTCACCATTTTCTGCATTGGGCTGGGGCTTCACGAGAGCAAAATCTCCATCCTGGATATGGGCTTCAATCATGCTATCGCCCTGAACCCTAAGAAGGAAAACATCTCCCGAAGAGACAAGACTTCGATCGAGATTAATGTATCCCTCGATATTCTCGATGGCGAGAAGGGGCTCCCCTGCTTGCACTCTTCCTACAATAGGAACTGAAAGTATATGGGTAAGGCTGAACTGCGGGTAGCTTAAAATTTCAATCGCCCTCGAACCTCCCGGCACTTTGCGGATGTAACCTTTCCTCTCAAGTATATTAAGGGTTTTTTGAGGAGCCTTGGGTCCTCTCAACCCAAAGTGTGAAGCAATCTCACGAAGCGTCGGTGGAAACCCTCTTTCTCGAAGAAAATCTTTTAAAAACTCAAAAACTTCCTTTTGCCTTTCGGTCAATTCATTCTTCATTTCCCTTTTCCCATTTCCCTTTTAGAGTGGGGTCTACATTTGTAGACTATTTATACCTCCAACCTTTTTCGATGTCAAGGGAAAATTTTTGACTGCAATAAGTTCAAATGGTAATGTTTAAAAAGGTGAAACAACCATGAAAGCTGACCAAAAACGGTGGAACGATAGATTCGGGAGGAAAGAATTTGCATTCGGGAAAGAACCCAATCCTTTTCTAAAAACACATGTACGGCTCCTTCCAAAAGGAAAGGCCCTCGATATTGCGTCAGGCGAAGGAAGGAACGCAGTCTTTCTGGCTCAGCATGGGTTTGAAGTAGATGCCGTGGATATCTCAGAGAAGGGTTTGAAGAAAGCCAGGAAATTAGCCAGAGAAAAGGGAGTCAAGATTAATACCTTTCCCGTTGATCTCGACCAACATCCAATTAAAAAAGAAAGATATGACCTCATCGCCAATTTCTACTTTCTCAGGCGTCGCCTCATCCCAAGGATCAAAAAAGGGCTTAAAAAAGGAGGGAAAGTAATCTTCGAGACTTACCTACTCGAGCATCGAACGCTCGGAACAGGAGGGCCCAAGCAAGCCAAATATTTTTTAAAACCCAACGAACTTCTCGGGCTCTTTAAAGACTTCCGGATCCTATTCTATCGTGAAGGAATTTTTAAAGAAGGCGGAAGAAAGAAGGCAGTTGCAAGCCTTATCGCTGAAAAAAATTAAAAAAAGAGTCATTAAGTAATTAAGTCACTGGGTCATTGAAACCGCAAAACTTAATGACTTAATAATTTAGTGACTTAATGACCTAAAAAAAATCCCAGTCCCCAATAAATCAGCATCCCCAGGATAACCGATAGCCAAAGGCTTTTCACCTTCCAAGCAAAGACAAAAACAGGAATGGCAGAAAGAAGGTAATGAGGTTGAATTTCAATCTTGCCTCCTTCATTGAAAAACAGGATGGGAAAAACGATCGCGCTTAAAATGGATATGGGAATATAACCCAATCCCATTTTTACCCTTTCTGGGATAACCCATCGGGTTAAAAAAGCCATGGGGAGAAACCGAGGGAGAAAGGTAACGATGCCCATCCCTAAGATGAGATATAGAGTATCGAGTTTCATCCCTTATTTTTCACCCTCACCTTCCCCTCTCCGAGCCAGAGGCTCTCCCGAGCCGGAGGCCGTCAAGGGGGAGGGAATGAGTTTTGTTTCGATGACCATTCCTATTCCTGAAGCGAGAAGGCCTGTTAACAGGATATACCAGTTCCCAGGAAATGCCCATTTGAAGAGGATAGAGGAAATTCCAGCGATCACCATCACCCATAGATGACGAACCTTCTTAATTTGAATGAGCAGAAGACAAATAAAAAGACTAGGAAGAGCAAAAGGGATACCATATTCCTTATGATCGATCAGCTTTCCAAACAGGGCTCCGCCTACAGAGCCAGCTATCCACGCCAATTGAGAGGTTATTTGGAGACCGAATAGATAGGAAGGCCGATTCGAAATTTTTGAGGTATTCGATATGGCAACGGCAAAAGACTCGTCGGTCAGTTGGGCAGATAGGAGGCCAAGGGTTCGAAATCGACTCTTTTTAAAATAGAGGGAAAGGGTCGAACTCATAAGGAGGTGACGGAGATTAATGAAAAAAGTTGCCATCACAATGGGAAACCATAAAATGCCCTTGGAGATCATTTCAATCGCAATAAATTGACTTGCTCCTGCATAGACGAGAAGGCTCATCCACCCCACCTCAAATGTGGAGAGGCCTGCTTTCCTCGCCAAGACACCAAAGGCCATTCCTACAGGGAGGTATCCTAAGACAATAGGCAGGGCAGCTCTGGCTCCTTCCTTAAATTGATGATCATCCATGGGGATAAAAATTTTCCTTGGTGCGGTTGAAATAACCGAATTGGAGGGAGGGAAATTCCTTTTTTAGAATATCAATCATTTTAGAAATCCCCATCCCCTCACCTCTTCCCATGTTCTTGAGGTAGAGGTCAGGATCGATGTTGAGATTTCGCATCTGAATGAGATCGAGGTCTGTCTTCCTGATTAACTTTATCAATCCCTCCACTTCTTCCTCTCTGTCTGTGAACCCCGGGAAGACGAGAAGATTAATCGAAGTGTAGATTCCTTTCTTTTTCGCCTGCACCATGGAATCCAAAACTTCTCCAAATGAATATCCTTTCGGTCTGTGATAGCGTTTATAAAATTTTAAATGGGGACTGTTGAGTGTGACCCGAACGCTATCAAGCCCGGCATCACAAAGCTTTGCTACCCGGTCTGGAAAGCTGCCATTGGTGTTGAGATTAACCGTTCCACGATCTGTCCTCTCTCGAAGTTCACGGATCGATCTCCCCAGAAGTCGCCACTGCATTAACGGCTCTCCTTCGCAACCCTGACCGAAACTGACAATCGCATCCTCTGCCTCTTCCAAATGGGGCAAAGCGACCTCCAGGACTTCATCCACCGTGGGCACAAACCGGATCCTTTCCATCGAAGCCGGACAGCATTCAGATGGCTGAAGTGAAATACATCCTATGCACGCTGCGTTGCATGAAGGGGAAGTAGGTAATGGGCATTCCCATCTTCGAAAAAAGATATTTTTTGCTGCAAAGCAGTGATATTCCAAAGCACATCGAGAAAGTTGTTGAAGGAGGCGATTTTCAGGGGATTTACTAAGAAAGGTATGAACTTTTCTTTTTAAAAGGCGATCGTTCTCAAAATATTTTGGATTCCAATGAAGGTTGGGGTCAATGAATAATCCTGTCGCCCAAAATTTCCCGTCTTTCCAACCTACGGCACTGTATGCCCAGAGTGGAAGGGTGGGTGCTTTGGGTTCCAGTTGTGTGGCAGGGAGGAGTGTACGGATATATCCTGGGGGGAGAAAGGCGGCCACAGCGATGCATTCTACCTCTTTGCTTCTTAATTCCACTTTTCTCGAAGAGACGAACGATTTTTTTTCTTCATCCCATCCGATTGGAATCCTTCCAGGCAAGGTAAAGAGCTGACTCCCTTTGGGCAGAGGCACTAATTCTGATGGATGGGGTAGGAAAAACCGATCTCCAGATCGACCTGATAGTTTCAGTGAGGGGTGATCGAAGATATTCCCTTCGGTGTCTGATAAGATGAGCCTAGGGTGTGCTGAATGAGACATGAAAGAATTTTAAAGGCTTAAGGTTTGAGGTAAAGGTTTCTTACCCCTAACCTCAAGCCTCTTACTTTAATGTTCAGGTTGGATACTTTCTTTCTCCTTTAGACTTTCTCAAGGAGTGCTTAACATTTTTTCGCTTCAAGGCTGCCTTCAAACGATTAGTTTTTTTCCGTCTCTTCATGTATAACCTCCTCCATCATCAGTCACTAGTGATTAAGTCATTACGTAACTAAGTAATTAGGTAATTAAGATCTCAATGACCGAACGATTCGATGATTTAATGACCTAATTACTCAATTACCTAATAACACATTATTTGACCAACCAGATTCCCGACACAATCAATGCAGTGCCAATGATCCTGTGAAGGGTTACTCCTTCTTTTAGGACCAAAACACTCAGAAGAGCGGTCACCAAGGGGTAACAGGCTGCAATGGGAACGATTTTGGAGGTTGCCTCCATTTTCAAGGCAGAGTAATAAGTCCACATACCGAGAAGACCTGCCATCATGCCGCTTGCCCCAAATAGAAAAATACTCTTCCCATCCAATTCAATCAATGCCCTGCCTTTGCCCAATAGAAAAGTGAGTATCAGAAGGCCTACCGTGACAATGGCACTTCGAATGGTGACACCAATCAGAGGGTCCACTTTTCCCAAACCTATTTTTTCAAAAATGGGGGTTGTTCCCCATAATAATGTCGTGACAATCAATAAAAGGATAACCACTTCTTTACCTCCCCAATAAAGACCGACTTCGAACTGCTTTCAGGTTCTCCACGATGGAATAAGGAAGCTTCATTTCTCCCCTCCCTACCCCGATGTCTAAGCCATTTTTTTCCATTCCATGATAATCTGTCCCCCCTGTCATCAGGAGACCATATCTATCGGCAAGAGTTTTATACTGTGCCACCTCCGATGAAGAATGTTCTGGATAATAGGCCTCAATCCCTTTAAGCCCTTCCTCAACGAGTTGGAGGATAAGTTTCTCCAGTTCTGAATATCCATTTATACCGAGGGTTTTTGGATGAGCAAGCACTGCCACCCCTTTGGCTTCATTGATAAAATGCAGAGCCTCTTTCGACGTAAATCTGAATTTGTCCACATAGGCTGGGGCTCCCTTCTTCAGAAAACGATCGAAAGCCTCCTGAAAACTTCTGACAACCTTTTTTTCCAAAAGCACATTCGCAAAATGGGGCCGTCCAACCTGCCCTCCGCCAGAGGCTTTCAGAACCTCATCAAAGTTTATATCGATTCCTAACTGATTCAACTTTTGGACAATCTTCGGATTTCGCTCTGCTCTTGCCTTTTGGAGATATCCCAACCTCTCATTGAGAAAGGGATGATGGATATCGAGAAAATATCCTAGGATATGCATGGAGCCAGGTGAATGCTCGGCGCTAATTTCAATTCCAGGAATCACTTCAAAACCGATTCTCTGCCCTTCTGACAATCCCTCCTCTAACCCTTCAATGGTGTCATGATCAGTGATCGCAATCGCTTGAAGTCCTTTCGCTTTTGCATATCTCACGACCTCTGATGGGCTTAGCACCCCATCAGAAGCGGTTGTATGAAGATGAAGATCAATATATCCCATGATTATAATTTCAACCCATTTAGAAATAGAAATGGAGGATTTATAATTAAATTCTATTTTTATAAAAGATGCCCTACATAAAGTCAACCCTTCCCCTCCCATGTATTATTACATTTTTACCTACCAACAACGAGAAGTATTTATTTTTATTTTTTTCATATTTCAAAGAGAATACTTCAACCCGGGAGGCTATAATAATTTTTCCAACAAAATATGGAATAAATCCTATATGAATTTGGTAATATAAACTTTTCAATTTATAACTAATTGATTATATTAAATAATTTACATAAAAATAATGCTTGACAAATGTGGGTGTTTTGAATATATTAGTATTAGAAATTGATTAAACTACTTTATATGGGTGTTATATACAGGGAGGTCCATTCTACCAGCTAGGGTTATTTAGTAAAAGAAAAATTGAATAAATCCACCCTTTCCATGGACTAAGAATGGAAGGGGTTTTTTGTTCTAAAAAGAAAGGGGTAAATTACCTGTGAAAAATAATAAAGCAACAAGTAAAAAAGGAGAGGATTTAACCCTCGAGACCGTTCAATCCTCGTCCCTTTTTGCTGAACCCCCAACCTCTATTCCAGCTATCCAATCCGCACCTTATACAGAGGGTGAATTAGAAGAGACGGTAGAGGATTTAGATCTTCAGGAGGATGAAGCGGAATTAGTGGTCGAGGAAGGGGATGAAATTCAAGCGGATCAGACTCCTCAGGAAGAAATTATTTTTCAGCCTCAGGATATCACATGGGAATATTTAAAAGGCCTTGAAAAGATATCCCTTCTCACGCCAGAAAAAGAGGTCGAATTGGCAAAAAGGATTAAGGAAGGTGAGCGTCAGGTCAAGATCCTTGAGAGCAAGACCAATCGACTAAAGACCCAATTGCATTCTTTCTCGAGTCCGAAAAATGGGGGTAAACGAACCAATCACAATACCCGTCAGGGATACAAATTAAAAGGCAAGAATGGGAAAAATGGGAAAAAATCAAAACCTACTCCTTCAGAAATGAGGGAGAAAAATCTTCAATATAAGAAGATGCTGAACCAACATCAACAGGTGCTCTTCGATTTGCAACGGGCAAAGAATGAATTGACTCAAGCAAATCTGCGGTTGGTCGTCAGTATCGCAAAACGATATGCCAATCGAGGACTCTCTTTCCTGGATTTGATCCAGGAGGGAAATCTTGGTCTCATCCAGGCCATGGTCAAGTTCGATTATACCAAAGGCTTTAAATTCAGTACCTACGCTTCCTGGTGGATCAGGGCAGCCATTTTAAGAGCCTTTGCAGAGAAGTCAAGGACCATTCGTATCCCCAACTACCTTTTTGAAATCAAAGGAAAGCTGATGAAATCCTTTAAGGATTTAGTAAAGAAGTTGGGTCGGGAGCCGACATCACAAGAATTATCAAAGGATAGCGGAATTCCTCTACACGACGTGGAGAAGATTCTCAACCTTATCGAGGAACCGATTTCTCTTGATATGTCTATTGGGGAAGAGGATAGTACTCTTGAAGACCTGATCCCTGATGAAAAGAGCCTTTCTCCCAGTGATTCCTTACTGGAAAAAGATCTGATCCACCAAATCCAGAAGCTCTTATCTGGTCTTTCCCCGAGGGAAGAAAAGATTCTCCGACTCCGTTTTGGCATCGGGGAAGACGGGGAATGTACTCTTGAAGAAATTGGGAGGCAGTTCGGTCTCAGTCGTGAAAGGATTCGGCAAATAGAAGCAAAGGCCCTTGAGCGATTGAGAGATCCCAAACGCTATAAGGAAATTAAAGAATATTTTGAGTAACTTTTAAAAAGAAAACAAGAAAGGGGTATCTATGAATCAATATGGATTGCCCCTTTTTTTATTCTTGCTGGAGAGATTTAATCTTCCATCTGGATGGCCTCTACCGGACAATTTTCAGCAGCCTCTTTGCAGGACTTCGTGGTATCATCAGGAACCTCATCGACTTTGACACGAGCCTTATCATCATTCATCTCAAAGACCTCTGGGCACTCCTCTGCACAAAGCCCACACCCGATACAGGTTTCCTCATCTACTGTCACTCTCATCAACCAATTCCCTTTCGTTCTTAAGCCTACTATTCATAATGAATTTCTTCAAATCAAGTCGCCCTTCTAAATTTGTGATAGAGGTATCCAAAAGCCACACCCATCCCGACCAACATCAAAATGGAGACGATCGTTTCGACCGAATCTAAGCGAGTGGCTGCTTTTTCGTAAGTCGCTCCGATCCACCATCCAAAAACACCCAGAAAAAAACATCGGAAGATCGAACCCAAAAACGTATAAATCGTGAAGGGTTTGATAGGAATGCGAAGCAAACCGGCAAAGATGGAAACCAGAGAGATGGGGAAGACGGGAATAGCGCGGGAGAGAAATATGCTCAACGCTTCTTTCTTCCCCTGGAATCGCCTCTCCAATCTTTCTATCTGATCCCAGTCCACGTCTAAAAAACGCTGGAGCCGAACGACGAGGGCTTTCCCACCATAAAAACTGATGATATATCCGATATAGGAACCCAGTGTCGAGGCAATGGAACCGGGGAGGACAATGACCCACAGAATCTGAAGGAAGGCGTTGGGAATGGAAAGGTCGGGTAAAATGAGGATCGCCCCTGCCCCCATGATGATGAGCGGTGATGGAATGGGGACAATGATCTGTTCAATCATCACGCCGATGAAGACCGAGAGCTGCCCATGGGTCCTCATCAACTCCATAATCCACTGGGTAATTTCTGATATCAACGGTATCTCCTATACTTTATACTTCATAACTTCAGATAAAAATTCCGTCAAGTCAAATATTTAGAAATATTGGGCCAGGAATATCTTGAAAGGTTGATCTTATTTGAATGAAAAATAAGACACAAATAGCAGGTTATGAAGTCAGTTAAAGCAGTAGATTCATTCTTTCTCTAATCGCTCTATTTCCTTTCTGATTTCTTCAATAACTTCTGAATTATAAATGTACACAAATTATCATAACAGGCAAATATATTAATTTTTTCTACACAATGGCCACCTCACCTCTATCCCCTTACTCTCACCCTTTCCCATCGAGGGAGAGGGGAGAAAGAGGTATCAATCATCTTTTCCAGACGTTTCGCATCATAACCTACATGGATCAATATCTCTTCGGTTGCCTTCACGAGTATCCCCAGATACTTTTTCACATCATAGGTATCGTCCGGCCCCACTAATGGAAAAGGTCTCACTCGTTCTGCCTTATCCTTGGATTCGGCATCTTTGATCACATACCTCACCTTCTCTCCGGGATGGATTGCAATTCCAAAATCCTCCAACTGTTGAGCAGCAAGGGCGGTAAGGCTATCCACTTTGTAGGCATTGGGCTCCTGCGAGATCCTCTTCCCGATAGCCAAATCCTCCTGCTTCACCGTGCCGTCCTTCAATTTCAGACTATATTCGAGGAGAAGGTCTAAAATCTCAGGGGTCTTCGATCGAAAATCTTCCATATTTTTTGTCTCTGATAAAACCTCGAGCATCCGAGTCTGAGCTTCTTGGATCAAGGGAGGCATATCGCCTCGTCGAAATGATAATCCCCTCGCTTTGATCTTTCCGTTTCGGAAGAGCCCGAAATAACGATTGGCCACCGGACTTTCTGGATTCCCTTTTGAAGGAAGAAAAGCCATCCACCGATAAATTCCCTCCAGGCTCATGGTAATCCCAGTGGCCTCGCTGATCTTCTGGCAGAGATCAAGAACCTCCTCCTCTCTGAATCCTTTCTTATGAATCCAGAGAGAATCGGTGATGGCATGGAGAAGTTCGAACCCCTCCTCCTCACAGATCTCCTTGGCTTCAAGGAGTTTCTCCCTCCCAAAGGCAGTGACCGCCTCATGGGCTTCGATTCTCCCAAAACGAGCATTTCGATAACCTAAATATCCGAAAGATGTGACGAGCATCCATTTGAGGGCTGTTTGTTTCCGGTTGTAGATTTCTCTTTTTTCTGGATCTCCTTCCTTGGCCATTCTCTTCAGCCAGGCTCTTCTCTTTAAGATAGGGTTAAGGGTCTTAGGTACGATTCCCTCTCGTCTTTCACAGATCGTATAACCAGCCTCCGGGACCCTATGGTTCTCACAACACCCACAGAGCACCGTCTCCGGCGAGATATTATGAATCGCCATCATGGCGGGATACATCGAGGCAAAATCAATCTCTGCCACATCCTCAAAGATCCCCAATTTAGGTTGAAAGACAAGACCTCCCTTGTCTGCAACGAGCAGATCCCACGCCGTCTTGAATCGTTCTGGTTCACCCTTCCTCCAAGGGATAAGGATGTTATCCTGAAAGGCTCGGTCGAGTTGCATCGAGGTGATTGCTGTCCCCGGAGAAGTCCGAGCCATCCGTTGAACTGGAATTTTGGCCAATCGCGCCAGTTCGATCACTCCTTCCATTCCCGATTCTCCATAAATAAAGGAGTTTCTACGATCGATGTGCCACCTCCCAAGGAAGAGATGGGCCGGGGCCCGATAATAGGTCCTGCCATAAGAGAAGTAAGAAAAACCTTTCGGATGAGCCTGCCTTTTCACAGGATAAGACTCCCGATCCCAGGGAATGGAAGTTTTCCGTCTTTCCTCTGCTGAAAAGAGAAGGGGTAAAAGAGAGGCATCCCCATCATCGCTCAAGATCACATCAGGGTCGAAATGTTTGAGAAACTTCTCGATCTCTCCAACATCGATCGTCTCCATCTCCACCCGATACCCTTCGCACTCCAGTATAAGGGACCTCCATCCCTTTCCTGGCAAAGGACCTAAGTTCCCATTCGCACGTAACTCCATGACCCGAAGGTCAGGAATGTCTTCTTCATTCATCCACACAGACTCGGATGGATCAGGATGAATTTCAAAGATTCGATTTCCTTCAACCTCAACCATGCATCGGCCTGTCGGAAAAATTTGTCTTTCATAAAGATAGGTCTGCGGCAAAGGGATATCGCAATTGTAGAAGGTCATCTTCTCCTCCCATTGAGGGAGAATTCTGAGAAGTTGGACATAATGCTCTGAATCTGTAACCTCGATCTCCATCACCTCCACTTCATCACCGCTCCAGAGTTCCTTCTTCCTCATCCACTGGTATCCTGCCGCCCACCGCCCTTTCTGAAGAGAGTGGAAGAGATCAAAAAGATCGCTTTTCTTTCCCTGCGCATAGAATCGAGGCCGGAAAGAATCTTCGAATCGGCGAAGACTTCCATCTTCTTCCCTGATCCATAGAATCATCGAGGACTCCAGAGGATAAAGGTCGAAGAGCCGTCCGTGAATCTCCATGAGTTTTTCCCCGTTAAATTGAGCGATTCTCCCCACTGTCATTCTGAGGAGCAATAGGCGACGAAGAATCTCACAGGAGGTCAATAGATTCTTCGCTATCGCTCAGAATGACAAGAAGGGTATCAATTGGTACGGCTACTCCTTCTCCTCTAATATCTTCAGTTTCGATCTCAATTCCACCAAGGCTTTCTCGTGCTCGAGGAGAATAGAGATCAGGATCGTCTCAAAAGGCCAAGGTCTCGAAGCATAGACTCCAGCTTGCACATGAAGTCTTGCTTCTTCAAAGAGCCGGTCGAGAAATTCTTGATCTCCTTTTCTCAGTCCTCTTCGAAACTTCCTCCATTCCTGGACTTCCTGTTCCAGAACCCTGCTAAAAGGAAGAACCGTCCGCCCCATAAATCGTGCTCCGTGTCCGTGACTCGTGTCCGTTCAAAAATAAATCCCTAATTACCCTTCCTAGTTATTAGGTCATTAAGTAATTAAGTCGTTGAATGACCAATGGCTGAGTGATTTAATGACTTAGTGAGCGTTAATTCCTTTTCCAGAACGATTTTCGACTCTTGGCCTTCCAGAGATATTTTCCAGACTAGATTAGAAAACTGGAAGAGCTTTTTCATGAGATACGCCCTCTTTAAATCCTTTAATCCCCCCAACCCCCCTTTAGTAAAGGGGGAAAAGGGGGGATTTGAAAAAACAGAAGGTTGAAAAAGAAGGAAAGGCACTCCTTTCATCGCCATCTCTTCTATCTTTTTCAAAGATCTTTCGAAGAGGGGTCGAACCTCTCTTTCCGATACATCCTCGTCCATAAATGGGGTGACCGGTCCCAACAGGATGACCCATCGGTTTTCTGGTTGGACGGTTGCTCCCTCTTGATTGAACAAGTCGTTTAATCTCTCCCCGACCATCATCGCCATCTGATAGCAAGTGAAAGCCCTTGCGATTCGAATTTTTTTGAGAAGTCTCTCTGGAGGAATCAATGCTTTTCTTGCGAAGGATGAGACCATGTAAGGGTCAAAACGATTGGCCCCATCCAATACGATCACCTCTCTCCCTTTACCTGCCAACCATCCGGCCACATAGGAGGAAATCTCCCCTGCCCTCTCCCCCCAAAAAAGAACTTTTCTTGAAGAAATGGATTGAGAGAAGAAATCGACCCGTGTCAGCTGCAACAAGATTTCGTCGAATGAATTCTTCCCTCGGAAGATAGTTTTGAGTTCGCCTGCCTGCACGAAGCGTTTCGGCGAAGGCAGGGAGTTAGGAGTTCGGAGTTTAGAATCCATAGCCAGAGCTTTTTGGTAAACTTTCAAATTTCCAAAATCAAATCTCTCCTCATTCATAACCCCTTCTTTCCTCAGTCTGGAGTTCGGAGTTTTGTTTTAAGTTTTTGCTCCGAACTCTGAACCCCGAACTAAATGACTGTATGATCTAGCACTTCCTGAAAACTCCGATGACTTTTCCGAGGATTTGAACTTCTCCAGAACCCTCCTCAATCTGAATCGTCTCCCAGCGTTCGTTCTCTGGTTTCAATTCGATTTTTCTTCCCTTTTTGAAAAACCGCTTCACCGTTGCCTCTTCTCCCACCAGGGTCACCACCACATCCCCATTCTCTGCCGAAGGTTGGGACCGAACGACCACATAGTCATTAGGTAGGATATAGGGCGACATGCTGTCACCCTTCACTCTCAGAAGAAAAACCTCCTTTCCTTTCACCCATTCCGTAGGGAGTGGAATTGTCCCTTCCACATGTTCTACGGCTAAGGTGGGCTTCCCTGCTGCCACCCTACCTAAGACTGGGATCTCCCGGATCAATACCCTCCCCTCTTTCTCTAGATGTTCCCCATATGGTCCAGCCCCCTGAAAGATAAGAATCTCGAGACCTCTGGACTTCGAACCCCTCCGTCTCAAATAACCTTTCTTCTCCAATGCCTTGAGGTGGTCGAAGACTGCCCGGGGATAGATATGGAAGTGCTCACCGATCTCCCTTACAGAAGGGGGATAACCTCTCTCTCTGATAAAGGTTCTGATGAAATTGAAGATCTCTCTCTGCCGGGATGTCAATTCCATGGTTACCTCTTTTAATTCATGGCATCCATTTTTAAGTCTTTGCTCCGAACTTTTTCCTTAGTGTCTGTGTCAGTGGTCAGTGTCAGTCTTTGCTACCTATGGCCTTCTGCATACTGTTTACCATCTCCGAACTCCGAACTAATCACTCCGAACTGTGTATTATTAGGGATACTATACATTTGTTTAGTTGTCAAGGAAATTTTAACTAACATTCTGTCCTAAGATGTTAAATACAAAACTCTTAATAAACCCGTTGACACATCCTCTGAAGTTTGGTAGTTTTTGATCAAAAGTTACCACCACATACCTAAATGCTCTTGATATAGGTCTCTACAGGTATAGGTCGAGTTTTGGAGACCATATGAAAGAAACCCTCCCTCCACCTTTATGCGTTGGAGAAAGTGCCTTAAAGATCTGGAAGTTAACGGCCTAACTGGTTCACTTTGAAACGAGCTTAATCTGGGAGTGTTCCATGATGTCCCGCCTATCCAAGGCCGTCATCTTAGGCTTCCTCACGGGAATCGTGGGGCTGGGTGTAAGCCTCTTACCCTTCGGGGTTGACCTCGAGGAAAACGTAGGGCTCGATTTATTATTCAACCTGAGGGGAACAAGCCAACCCCCTTCCGACGTCATCGTTGTCAGCATAGATCAAAAATCAGCCGAACATCTCAACATCTCTAAAGATCCAAGAAAATGGTCACGCTCTCTCCATGCACGCCTTACTGAAAATTTAGTTAAAGAAGGTGCTATGGTGGTCGCCTTTGATCTCATTTTTGACGAAGTGAAATCACCCGAAGATGATCATCTGTTTGCAGAAGCCATCGGTAAGGCACGTAACGTGGTATTGTGTGAATCCCTCAAAAGCGAGAAAGTTCCTTTGACTACCAAGGGAGGAACACCCGGAGGAAATCTTAATATTGAGAGACTAGTGTCTCCGATCCCTCCTCTTGCACAATCTGCCGTTGCCTTGGCACCCTTTCCCTTACCCAAAGTACCCGTCAAGGTAAGTCAATATTGGACGTTCAAAACAGAAGCAGGGGATACACCTACTCTGCCCGTGGTGGCGTTTCAAGTGTTTGGAATGCAGGTATACGAGGAGTTTATCCGCTTGCTGAAAAAGGTAAGTCCATCTAAGACCGAGAAACTACCTGATAGCAACGATACAATCATCGCCACTCGAGGCGTTGAAAATATAATTCGGGAGATTAGAGACATCTTTCAAAACGAACCACTGATCGCAGAGAGAATGCTGAAGGAATTGCAGAATGAACGGATCCTGTCTGGAGAGCCTAAAAAAAATCAAATCCTAAAATCACTCATCATAATGTATCAGGCCCCCAACAGTGCACATCTGAACTTTTACGGACCTCCTGGAACAATTCCCACCATCCCTTACTATCAGGTTCTGGAGCCTCAAGGAAAAGAAACCCCCAAACAAAAGCAATTTGATTTCAGTGGCAAGGCAGTATTTGTTGGGCTCTCCGACCGTTCCCCTCTCGATCAGAAAGATGGCTTTAATACTGTTTTCTCAGAAAAGAGCGGATTGGACCTCAGTGGAGTTGAAATCGCTGCCACCGCATTTGCTAATCTGTTAGAAGATAGGCCTGTCCGGCCCCTCAGCCCTTGGGTCTCCTTCGCCACCCTTTTGCTTTGGGGAGTATTGATCGGCATGGTTTTTTATCTACTCCCAACTTTCGTCGCCGCAATCAGTATTCTAGGGTTGATGGTGCTTTATTTCATCATTACAGCGTATCAATTTAAAGCTTCTGGCAGTTGGTATCCGTTCGTGCTCCCCTTATTAATTCAATCCCCCCTCGCTTTCTTTGGTGCGGTGGTATGGAAGTATATCGAGGTGAACCAAGAGCGTCAAAAGATAAGTGAGGCACTTCAAAAAATCCGAAATATCCTGCCGGATGGGGTTTTCGACCAACTCTCAAGAAATATTAAAAATATAAAAGGGACTGGGCAACTGGGTTATGGAATTTGTCTATACACCGATATTGAGGATTTTACCACTATCGCTGAAAGCAAAAAGAAGAATCCAGAAAAGTTAAGCACCCTCATGAACAAATATTGGGAAGTCCTTTTTAAACCCGTAAAACAATACGGCGGAATTATATTCGCTACCGCAGGCGATTCGATGCTGGCAGGGTGGGTGACGGAAAAGCCAGATGCTTCTCTCAGAAATCAGGCCTGTCAGGCAGGACTCGATATTGCCAGAGCTGTCGATCAGTTCAATGAATCCCAATCTTCCGATGAAGATAAGCTCCCGACACGCATTGGCTTGCACTCCGGGGACATATTGCTTGGTGCGATTGGTGCAATTGATCACTATGAATACGGTCCTCTCGGAGATATCGTCAATACAGTGCAGAGAATAGAGGGTCTGAATAAACCACTCCATACACGAATACTGGTATCTGAAGAGGGGATCGATCAACTCGATGGCTTTCTCACCAGAGAACTCGGGAGATTCCTCCTGAAGGGGAAAATAGAGTCAATTTCGATTTACGAATTAGTATGTCGCAAAGAAGAGTCCAACGATCAGCAAAGAATAAAATGTATGACGTTCGGTAAGGTGCTTGATCCCTTCAGAAAGGGTTACTGGAAAGAAGCAGAAGAAGCCATCGAGAAATTTCAAGAATCGATCAAAAGTTATGGGGAGGATGGGCCTTCTCTCTTCTTTTCAGATCTGTGTAAAAAATATAAAGAGAAGCCATCCCGAGAACCCTGGGATGGGGTGGTTCCCATGGAGGAAAAATAGAGGGGGTCGGAAATGAATCGGATTCGAATCAGCCCAACCATCTTGATGCTCTGTACAATTCTTCTGGCAATCACGCTGGACTCCAGTGTAGCTGATGCACAGCCTTGCGGGCAGTGGATTGCAAAAGCCGTTTCAGTGCAAGGTTCTGTTCAAACTCTCCGGGCAGGGGAGAGACAGTGGCGACCCGTGAGGCTCAGCGATACATTTTGTCCTGGTGACATGATTCGTGTATTAAAACTAAGCCGTGCAGATATCGTCCTGAGCAACGACACCATCCTTCGTCTCGATCAGAATACCGCTATCTCTTTTCCAGAACCTGAAAAGGAAAAACCCTTTCTGGTGAACATGCTCAACGGAGCGGCCTATTTTTTCAGCCGCGTCCGCCGCAGCCTAAAGGTATTTACACCCTTCGTCAATGCGATTGTAGAGGGTACGGAATTCTACGCAAGGGTTGAGAGTGATAAAGCTTTCATATCGATATTTGAAGGCCAAGTGTTGGCCGAGAATCAAGCTGGGAGCATTACCCTCGCTAAAGGTCAATCGGCAATCGCCGAGGCCAATCGATCGCCTGTATTGCAGATCGTGGTACGGCCTCGAGATGCAGTTCAATGGACTCTTTATTATCCACCTATCCTCTATTATCGCCCATCCGACTTTAAGGCCACAACAGGCTGGGAGGCAATAGTTCTAAAGTCGATTGAGTTTTATATAGAGGGTAACATTCAAAAAGCTTATGAAAGCCTCGAGGGGGTAACAGAAGAAATCCGCGATCCACGGTTTTTTATTTATCGGGCCTCATTACTGCTTTCCGTAGGCAGGGTGGATGAGGCAAGATCGGATATTGAGAAAGCGCTTGTCTTAGCACCCCTTAACAGTCAGGGCTTGGCCCTCCAATCCATCATCGCTTTGGTACAAAACGAAAAAGAGAGAGCCCATAGCCTTGCAAAGAGAGCGGTTGAGGCAGATCCCAAATCCGGTGCAGCCCGAATTGCACTTTCTTATGCCCAACAATCCAATTTTGATCTGAAAGGGGCTCTACGTACCCTTGAGGATGCAGTGAAATTGGAGCCTGAAAATGCATTGGCCTGGGCAAGACTGGCTGAGATGTGGCTTTCGTTTGGCAATCTTAACAAAGCTCTTAAAACAGCGAAGAAAGCTGTGGCACTGAATCCCAATCTCTCAAGAACACAAACCGTTTTGGGATTTGCCTATCTTACCCAGATAAAAACAAAGATGTCTAAGGAGGCCTTCCGAAAGGCAATTGAGCTTGACCAAGCAGACCTCCTTCCCCGACTGGGCATTGGGTTGGCAAAGATACATGATGGCGATCTGGCCGGAGGCCGGGAGGAAATAGAGATCGCTGCAAGCCTTGACCCTAACAATTCGCTTATCCGGAGCTACCTCGGTAAAGCTTGCTACGAAGAGAAGCGCGATAAGCTCGCTTCGAACCAATTTTCAATAGCCAAGGAACTTGATCCATCCGATCCAACACCCTTCTTCTATGATGCCCTCCGGAAGCAGAGTGTCAATCAGCCAGGCGAGGCATTAAGGGATCTTCAAGAATCGATCTCTTTAAATGATAATCGAGCCATTTACCGATCGCGTTTCTTGCTCGATTCCGATCTCGCGGCGCGAAGTGCAAGCCTTGCTCGAATTTATAGCGATTTAGGATTCCAGCAGCTCGCCCTGGTCGAGGGTTGGAAATCAGTCAACACGAATCCGGCTAACTATTCTGCCCATAGGTTTCTGGCTGATTCCTATACTGCCTTGCCTCGGCACGAGATAGCAAGGGTGAGCGAATTGCTTCAATCCCAACTGCTTCAGCCGATCAATATTAATCCGGTTCAGCCCCATCTTGCAGAGAGCAATCTTTTCATCCTGAACGGTGCAGGGCCTTCAGACCTTTCATTTAATGAATTCAATCCTCTGTTCAACCGAAACCGACTTGCTCTCCAAGTGGGTGGTATTGCTGGGACACATAACACGTTCGGTGAGGAAGTTGTCCAGTCGGGTGTGTGGGACAGACTATCCTACAGCATTGGTCAATTCCATTATCAGACGGACGGATTCAGAAAAAATAATTACCTGAAAGAGGACATATACAATGTGTTTGTCCAGGGGATGCTTTCTTATAATACAAGCGTCCAGGGTGAATTTCGATCCACAGAGAAAACGCTGGGCGATCTTTCACTCAATTTCTTTCCGTACGATTTCTTGCCTCACCTTCGTCAGAAAGATGAAACTGAATCGATACGGCTTGGCTTCCATCACGCCTTTTCACCACGTTCAGATCTCATCGGGTCTTTTATGTACCAGGCTGCAGAACCAAGAATGCGTATTTATGGATTACTTGATACCTTTAACATAAAAGGCAAAGCGGATGAAGATAGTTTTAGTGGCGAGCTTCAATGGCTGTTTCGTTCAGAGCGTTTCAACATTGTTACCGGAGTAGGACACTTTTACATTAAGCAAAAAGATACCAATTTTACGGATTTTCCTCCCTTTGGAACATCCGCTGAGATTATAAAAAGCGATATCAATCATACCAACCTTTATCTCTATTCACAGATCAATTATCCAAAAACTTTAACTTTTACCATTGGCGGGAGTGGTGACTTTTTCCGGGGTGGAATTGTTGACCAGAGCCAGTTCAATCCAAAATTTGGGGTGACGTGGAACCCTTTTTCCGGGACTACATTGCGTGCTGCAATATTCAGGGTTTTCAAAAGGACACTGATTACGAACCAGACCCTTGAACCAACGCAAGTGGCAGGGTTTAATCAGTTCTTTGATGACGCTGACGGCACAAAGTCATGGTGCTATGGCGTGGCAGTCGACCAGAAATTCTCTAAAAACCTATACGGCGGTGTCGAGTATTCAGGAAGAAACCTCGATGTGCCATTTATCGATGGTTCTACCGGAGTTTCTGTGGTGCGAGGGGTAGATTGGGAAGAGCAGCTCATACGAGCCTATCTCTACTGGACACCCCATCCATGGTTCGGACTCAGTGCGGAATATCAGTATGAGAGGTTTGACAGGGAAAGAGAGTTTGTTGCTGGAATACGAGACGTCAAAACGCATCGTTTTCCAATCGGGATCAATTTTTATCACCCCTCTGGATTCAGTGCCCAATTGAAAGCAACTTATATAAATCAGGAGGGCAAATACCAGCCACTTGGCGTATCTCCTGACACTTTTATCTCAGGAGAAGATCAATTTTGTATTGTGGACGCTTCGATCAGTTACCGTCTACCGAAACGATATGGACTCATCACCGTCGGGGTAAAAAACCTGTTTAACAAATCTTTTAAGTTTCAGGATACAGATCCTGGCAGTCCATCGATACAACCAAAGCGTCTGGTCTTTGGTAAGTTCACACTGGCGTTCTAAATAGTTTTTAATGCATCGGGCAACGACATTAGAAGAAGGGAGGTGGTCATTCGTAATACTATAGATTAAATCAGGTGACGACTTTGAGTAGAATTCACGAGAAAGGAGGATAACGATATGGCAAAAGGCAGCTTTGGAACCAACTGGGAAGGTGATAAAAAAATCATAGCAATTAATTTAGAAGAAAAGCACAAAATAAAAATTAGAAGACCAAAAATAGGAGACCCAGATACTTTGGATGGGATAGACGGACCATTTGATAATCCCGGAGTAGATTTTAATCATCCCCCTCAAGATACTATAATCTTTACTGACACAAACCCTAAATGCGCCTATTATTACTGGAATGGCAAGTGGTATTACAAGTGAGTATAGAACGAATCGGCAGTTTGCCGATTGTTCTGATTCGCTTACTTTAAAGAATGAATCAAAAAGCCGGCTCTTGACCGGCTTTTTGATTTCAGCCTTTTATTTTTAAATCCATTCTATTTTAAATGGGGAGCCTGAGAGGATCTGTTCTGATCAGGATTATATTGTTTTACCATTGTATTTAGATCAATTTTTAAGTTAAGATTAAAAGTTAAAGAAAGCAGAATTTAGCGATGTGGGAGCGTTTGAAAGAAGACATTAGAACAATCAAAGACCGAGATCCCGCGGCGAAAAATGCTGTGGAGATTTTTCTTTGCTATCCGGGCCTCCATGCGATCTGGCTACACCGCATTGCTCATGCCCTCTATCAAAGAGGATGGTTTACAACTGCCCGTCTGGTTTCTCATTTTGGCCGGGGGTTCACAGGAATTGAGATCCATCCCGGAGCAAAAATCGGCAGGCGACTCTTCATTGACCATGGCATGGGTGTCGTGATCGGAGAAACTACTGAAATCGGTGACGATTGCTTGATTTATAAAGGGGTTGTCCTGGGCGGTACAACGCTTGAAAAAAAGAAACGTCATCCCACCCTGGGAAACCGTGTGATCATTGGTTCCAATTCCACTGTTTTAGGAGCTATCACCATTGGCGATGGAGCAAGGATTGGTTCTGGCTCTGTGGTGGTCAAACCAGTTCCTGCGGGTGCCACAGTCGTCGGTGTCCCGGGCCGGATTGTCGAATCCTTGACTCCTGAAAAAGAAGATCTCGATTTCGAACATGGAAATCTTCCGGACCCATTGTCTGATATCATGAAGATGCTTCTCCAGCTTCACAGTAAATTAGAAGATAGAGTCAAGCGATTGGAGAATCAAGAGGAGAAGAATCGGTCCCGTTGAGGTGTAATAGATGACAAAATATTCAAAAATTTTAATGGAACATTTCCAAAATCCAAGAAATGTGGGAGAGATTTCTGATCCGGATGGTGTGGGCACAGTCGGGAATGCCTCCTGCGGAGACATCATGCAGATGTTCATCAAAGTTAATGGTGATAAGATTATTGAGGCAAAGTTCAAAACCTTTGGCTGTGGCGCTGCCATCGCCACCAGTTCTATTTTAACCGAGCGGATCAAGGGGGCCACGCTTGACGAGGCCCTGAAGATATCTGAGGAGACTTCCAGGGAAGTCCTCGCCCAATTACCCAAAGAGAAAATTCCCTGCTTCACTCTGGCCACCGATGCTTTAAAATTGGCCGTCGAGGAGTGCCGCTGCAAACAGGCAGGTGTCCACGAAAAGGGTGGTTTTGATATGAGCAAGATGGAGAAAGATTAGGAGGAACAATCCTATGACCAAGGAAGAAAAAATCGTGTTTCTAAAAAATCCAAACAAGGTTCTGGAGCAGCTCATTAAAAACTTTATCAATGAGAGTGAGTCAAATCGCAGAACCCAGCTGGACCACGGGATTTATTGGGAAGAACCTCTGGTAGGATTTGCTTCGGGGATGGACCCCCTCTTCTTTGAATATAAAACCCTCATCGGCTCTTTCCATTCCACTCCAAGGGAAGTCATCTCAGCAGCCCTGAAAGAAAGAGGAAGAAGCCTTCTCTTCACAGAGATCGAACAGATCAGCGTCATCTCATGGATCCTTCCCGCTGCGGAGGACACTCGCAAAAGTAATCGTCTGGAGAATCAATTTCCATCCAAGCTCTGGGCATACACCAGGGATTTTGGAGAGGTCTTTAATAATGCCCTCAGGAAACAGGTCATAAACTTTTTAGAGGATTTGGGACATGTGACCGTGGCACCTGCCATTCTTCCAACGTTTAAGTTTATTGAGGATGAGAAGGTAGGTTGGGCTTCTCCCTGGTCTGAGCGACATGTGGCCTATGCCTGCGGTCTTGGAACCTTCAGTCTCAATGATGGTTTTATCACTCCGAAAGGGATGGCTATGCGAGCGGGTAGTGTCGTGACCCTTCTAAAATTGACCCCCAGTGAGAAAAAGTATCGCGATCACAGAGAAAACTGTCTTCAGTTTCGGAATGAAAAATGTGGAAAGTGCATCAAGAGGTGCCCTATCGGCGCGATCACCGAGAAAGGGCACGATAAGAATAAGTGCTACGATTACCTCCGTTCCGAGCCTCTGGTATCGAAACGGGCGGAATATGGGTTGAAAAACCCTCCTCCTTCCTGTGGCCTCTGTCAAACCGATGTCCCCTGTGAATTTGAAATCCCAAGGCCTGACCTGATCGCTTGAAAAAATTTGAAATAAAATAATTCTTGACAAATCTCTAAAAACTTAATTATGCTTAGTTCTAAGGGGAAGGTAAACAGATTATCTGTTTACCCCCTTTTTTTATTTTTTATTAAATTCACCATCACCATAGGGGGGTGAACTGGTCTCCAGTTCACCTTTTTTATTTTTAATGGTTAGGAGGAGGTGGGAGGATGAAAAAAATCTTTTTTGTCTCATCTTTAATCATAGTCTTCTTGTTTTCAGGTATTGCCTTAGGGAGGATCGGAGGCGGAGATATTGTCTTTACCCCTGAAAAGGCAAAAGGAGTGAAATTCAGCCATGATTTTCATGCCAAAGATTTGGGGATACCCTGTCAGAAATGTCATCCCAGCCTATTTACTACAAAGGAAAAGGACAAACCTGTCAAAATGGTTGAGATGTATCAAGGAAGGTCTTGCGGAGCTTGTCATAACGGGAAGGAAGCCTTTGCAGCAAAAGGTAACTGCTCAAAATGTCATAAATAATGGAGGCTAAAATGTACGAAGGAAAAGATGAGCTTGCAATCATTCAGGAGGATATCAAGAGGGCATTGACCAGACCGGAGAGAAAATGGGCAATGCTCATTGACCTCAGACGATGTGTCCTCTGTTACGCCTGCACTGCCGGCTGTGTGGCTGAGCAGAAGAGCCCGCCGGGGATCATCTATCGACCCGTTTATGAAGAAGAATCAGGGACTTTTCCTAATGTTAGAAGACGATACACTCCTCGACCTTGCCAACAATGCGACAATCCCCCTTGTGTTCAGGCCTGTCCCAATAAAGGTGAAGGGAAAGCGACCTGGAAAAGTACGAAAGGGTTAAGTGCAGGGATTGTGATGGTCAATTATCAGGAATGTATCGGTTGTGGTCGCTGTGTGGTCGCCTGCCCTTATAAGGCAAGGAACTTAGATTCAGGGGCTTTCTATACCGAAGGGACCCCAAAAATTCAAGATTATGAAACCTCCCCCACCTGGGAATATTCAAGAAGGTGGCCTCGGGAGAAACACCACATTCCAATTGGAAATGCAAGAAAATGCCACTTCTGTTACCACCGGTTAAAGCAAGGGATGCTTCCAATGTGTGTCAGCACTTGTATTGCCAGAGCGAATTATTTTGGAGATCCTGATGATAAAGAAAGTCTGATCTATAAAGTAATGAAAGCCAATAAGATATCAGTTCTCAAATCCGTCAAAGGCAATGGAGAGGCCAAACTGACCTTTGCTCAACTCAAAAATCTGACCTCAGTGGAGATTGCCAATAAGATCGGTTATCCAGGCAAAGCACCTGTTTTTGCCGATTCCGCTCTCACGAAACCCAGAGTGTATTACATACTCCCTTAAAGTTAAGGAGGAGAAAAAATGAAAGACAGAAACAATGGAAATGGAATTTCAAGAAGAAACTTTATGAAATGTTCGGCAGTGCTGGGTGGCGCCCTCCTCACCACTCAATTGGAATGGGCGACCGATTTGATGAAGAGGGCTGAAGCAGGGGTTCTGACTCCAGAGGAGGAATATGAACTGATCCGGGCTGAAAATACTCTTTATACGGTATGCCTTCAGTGCAATACAGGTTGCGGAATTAAAGTCAAACTTTTTAGAAAGAACGGCTCTGCGATCGCTTTAAAAATAGACGGAAATCCTTATGACCCATGGGGTGCTGTCCCTCATCTCCCCTACAAAACCTTACCTTTTGAGGTCAATACGGTGGACCATGCCATCTGTCCAAAGGGCCAGGCCGGAATTCAAACCGCATACGATCCATATCGAATTACTAAGGTTTTAAAAAGGGCTGGTACGAGAGGGGAAGGGGAATGGATGACGATCCCCTTTGAGCAAGCCATCGATGAAATTGTCAATGGCGGGCTTCTCTTCAAACATGTGAAGGGCGAAGAGAATCGGAGGGTAGAGGGGGTGAAGGATATTTGTGTATTAAGAGATCCTAAAATCATAAAATCCCTCGCTGACGATCTCGGTCCGATCCGGAGGGCTAAGACTGCTGGGGAGAGAAACGCAGCCGTCGAAGAGTATAAGAAAAAACACACCGCTAACCTCCATTATCTCATCGACCCCGACCATCCTGATCTCGGGCCAAAGAATAATCAGTTGATTTATGCCTGGGGACGGAAGAAAGGGGGAAGAAGTGATTTCTCTGGCCGATTCTTCGGTGATGCCCTCGGAACGACAAACCGTCATGGCCATACCACCGTCTGTCAAGGTTCTCTTTACTTCTCCGGGAAGGCGATGAGCGAGCAATATGTCGATGGAACCTGGAAGGACGGAGCCAAATTCTACTGGCAGACAGAGATTGAGGGTGCGGAGTTCATTCTATTCGTAGGCGCCAATCTTTTTGATGCAAATTATGGTCCCCCAAACAGAGCGGCCAGACTCATTCCTCAAATTACTTCCGGTAAAACGAAGATTGCTGTAGCGGATCCGCGTTTTTCAAAACTCGCCTCCAAGGCCTGGAAATACTTGCCCATCAATCCAGGGACAGATGCTGCCCTGGCTTTAGCCATGATTCAATGGATCATTAAAAATAAACGTTACAATATGGCCTATCTTGAAAATGCCAACAAGGCGGCATCCAAAGCATCCGGGGAACCCACTTGGACCAATGCCGTATGGCTGGTGAAGATAAAAGATGGGAAACCCGATATTTTCCTCAGGGCTCAAGAGATCGGATTGGCTCCAAAGGAAATCAGAAGGACCAAAGAGGGTAAAGAATATGAATTCGAGTATATGGTCGTCCTGAAAGATGGGAAACCACATGAGGTCGATCCCAATGATGAAAAGGAGGCAGTCAAGGGCGACCTTTTAGTGAACACAAAACTTAAAACCCCTGAGGGTAAGGAAATCCATGTCAAATCCTCTCTCCAGATCCTTGCCGACTCTGCCAATGAAAAAACAATGGAGGAATGGTCAAAGATCTGTGGCATTCCTGTGAAAGATATCGAAGAGGTGGTCAAGGAATTTACTTCTCACGGAAGAAAAGCTTCAGTCGATATACATCGAGGCGTTTCACAGCATACCAATGGTTTTTATAATGTGATCTCCTTTTACAACCTTGCCCTTTTGATCGGAAATTACGACTACCGGGGTGGGTTAATCTCCGCATCCACCTATAGCCCGGCTGGAACAAAAGAAGGGCAACCTTTTAATTTTGGCAAACTCCATCCTGGAAAGATATCGAGTTTTGGAATCAGCATCATCCGCCACGATATCAAATATGAAGAGACCACCCTCTTTTCGGGTTATCCTGCCAAGAGAAATTGGTGGCCTCTTTCCTCAGACATTTACCAGGAGATCTTCCCCTCGATGGGGGATGCCTATCCTTACCCGATCAAGACTTGTTTTCTCTATATGGGTGCACCAAACTATTCATTGCCTGCTGGCCATACCACCAACGAAATTCTTGTTGACGCAAGAAAGATTCCCCTTCTCATTACTTGGGATATCCTGATTGGACCGACCAGCATTTACGCTGATTATATCTTCCCGGATTTGAGCTACCTTGAGCGATGGGAACTTCATGGATCCCATCCGAATATCCCGGTAAAGGTCCAACCCGTGAGGAATCCTGTCATCGCTCCCATCCCCGAGAACGTAACCGTCTTCGGCGAAGAGATGCCCATCAGTTATGAAGCCACGATGTTGGCAATAGCCGAAAAGATGAAACTCCCCGGTTTTGGAAAAGATGGTTTTGGGCCTGGGCTCGATTTTACCAGGCCAGAAGATTTTTACCTCAAAATGGTGGCCAACATTGCAACCGATGGTAAGCCCGTTCTCGATGCAGAGGATAAAGAGGTAGAACTCTTTCTTAAATCGAGAGCCCACCTTCCGAAGAGTGTTTTCGATCCTGAAGGATGGAAGAAGGCCTGTGGGGAGGCGAACTGGAAAAAAGTAATCTATGTCCTCAACCGGGGTGGAAGGTTTCAGGATTATACGGACATTTTTAAAGGAGATCAGGTGGTCAACAAGTATGGAAGACAGATTAACATGTATCAGGAAAAAACAGCGAAAACGAAGAGCGCCTTTACAGGGAAGGCCAACCCTGGTTATGCCACTTACCTCACCATACAATCCTCTCTGGGCAAACCTCTTGAGGCGGATGGGTTAAAAGGGGATCTCCATCTTCTCACACAGAGGGATGTCACTCAAACCAAATCGAGGACAATTACGAACTACTGGCTGCAGGCGATCCGGCCTGAGAATGCGATCATCATGAACAAGACGGATTCTGACAGATTAGGTCTGAAGGAGGGTGATCGAGTAAAGGTGATTTCCGCCTCCAATCCTGAAGGGGTTTGGGATTTCAAAAATGGGATAAAGAAACCGATGATCGGCAAAGTAACGGTAACCCAAACGATCAAGCCAGGAGTGATCACCTTCACCCTGGGACATGGTCATTGGGCCTCAGGAGCTTCAGATGTGACGATTGATGGAAAGCTCATCAAAGGTGACCCGCGGCGAGGAACCGGTGTCCACCTCAATGCCGCCATGTGGATCGATCCTTATCTTAAAAATACCAGCCTTCAGGATCCGGTCGGCGGAAGTGTCGTCTTTTATGACTCGAAGGTCAAATTGATTAAAGTTTAAAGGATATACTCATACCCAGAGTCATGCTTTTCGATTTTAATTTCGGATTTACAGGAACGATGTTGCCAGCCCTATTTTTTATCTTGCGATTCTTTATTTAAGGAGCATACCATGCGTTCTTTCGATGAACTATTGGTTGATGCTGCGGTGATGCACCGCGGATGCCTCTGCCCGGGTCAGGTACTGGGTGTACGGATGGCGATGCTGGGCTGTCAGCTTCTGGGGATTGATGAACCAACCCAAGGGAAGCGTCTCATTGTCTATGT
>Ga0315279_10001547_pt1 | contig 37896 bp, 29 predicted proteins | sample YL17G06_20_MG_FD_203694 | JGI IMG/M metagenome (GOLD analysis project Ga0315279, IMG submission 203694) | Sediment microbial communities from Yellowstone Lake, YNP, Wyoming, USA - YL17G06_20 | ecosystem: Environmental > Aquatic > Freshwater > Lake > Sediment | place: USA: Wyoming | collected...
GTGATCTCCTGGGGTCAAAAGTAAAGTTTTCGCAAACTCTCTTTTTATCCCAGTTTTAGGGGGTCCCCAAATGGTTTTCTCAGGTCAGAGTACCATCCAATCCCTCATCCCGTGCATAACTCAGGTGCCAAGAGACTCATAAATCTGAGTGTGAGGCCTGCGGAACATCTGCAGCTCGATGTTTTGGATCGGGATCATCCAGCGATGAAGTATATCGTCGAAAATCTTGTCAAGTCGTATAGCACCTCAGATCATATAGATACGGAAGAGCTGGATGCATTAGCAGCACCAATCGACGAGTTGATCGCCCATATCTCCTTTGAAGTCGCGACACTTTTCCCTCATAAGCTGATCAATAAGGACCAGTCTGAACATCCTGGACGTGGCGTGTCTTTCGTTACCGTCAAAAAGGAGACACGACTTGAGGATCTTAGAAAGGTTGTCGAACTCCATTTGCCTCCAATTCTGGAGGAGGTAATCGTCGGAATAACAGCAGACGTAAAAAAGGAACTCAACAAGGTCACTTATTTGGGCCCGTTGCGAGCTTATCCTTCACGGCATGTAGGGTTTACGGAAGAGCATGACGCCAACTGGGTCGCCGGAGGAGGAGCCGCATGGGATCTCACCAGAAAGAACTCCGGCATCCGCCATAAAGTGAATGACTGGCTTGGAAACGAAAAAAAGCTTTCCACGGCTTACGAACTCAGAATTAGGTATCTGCTAACTATCGAAAGTGTTCGCTCGAAATTCTCCGAGTTGGCTTCCAGGGCAACATCAAAGTGGTTAGAAGACCAAGCGAAAGATCTGATAGATGGGTTCGACGAACTTGAGGAAGCGATCGACCAGATTCCAGAAAGACTCGAAAAGCTGGAGTCCGTATTTTCCGACATTCAAGAGCTTATATTGTTCGATAAGCGAACGAAAACATCCGTCAGCCATCGGGACGTAGGAATCGGAATCAGTCAGGTCCTTCCGGTTTTGGTCACCTGTTTTGCCTCCAGGGAAAAGATCATCGTCATGGAACAACCCGAAATACACCTGCACCCTGCCCTCCAGTCCGAATTGGGAGACGTCTTTATCGAAGCAGCTCTCGGAGAGAGACGAAACACTTTGTTAATCGAGACACACAGCGAGCATGTGCTTCTACGAGTGATGCGCAGAATGCGTGAAACGAGCGATGGTAACCTGCCCGAAGGAATTCCTCGAGTAACGCCCGAGGACGTTTGTGTCTTGTTTGTCGATCCGAAAGGAACAGCTTCGGCAGTGCGACGTATGGAACTAGATTCCGAAGGCCAGCTCCTGGACGCCTGGCCGGGCGGCTTCTTCGAAGAAGGATATCGCGAACGGTTTTCATGAAAGAGGGGCTGCTGGTGCTCTATGAATTCGCCATGACGCCTGATCTGTTCGACGCTTCTGTCGCAAACGCGAACCAAAGCGCCAGCGTCATTTTAGTCGAGCTCCTTCGAGGGATAGCTGAGAATGGTCTGTTGGCGAATCTGCATAAAGATCGATGGCTGCGCCATGTCACAGAGCGAAGAACCCCGACGCTTCCGCCAGCTCTCAGGGACAAGGTCCTGAATTGTCTATCGATATTGCACAACCGACACCGTCTGGTCCGACATCCGAAGTGCATGACCGCTGATCCGATCAGTGATAAGGACTGGCTGAATGTGGCCTTGGAATCGCATCAGCGAATCCCCTTTCACGCCATATTTCTAAGCCAGGTGCTGCTCGATAGTTGCGGCCGGACATGCGATGCTCTTGTGGAGTTTTTCAGCTCTTTGGACTCGGCCCAGTGGAATGGAAGGCGCAAGAGGACATTGACGCTTACGAAGTCCGATGCCGACTATCGTGTAGCCCTCAGCCCAATCCTTCGGCATGCAAAATCCCTGGCTCTAATCGACCCCTGGTTCAATTCGAGTGAATCGCGCTATTTCGACACGGTGGCGATTTGCTCAAACGTTATGGGACTGCGGGGATACACAAGGCTCCTGGGCCGCATCGACATAAATGCCGAAGCAGGGAAACAGAAGCCCGAAGGGCGTTCTACGACAGACTATCTTGCAGACTGGGAACAGAAACTCCGACCACTGGCGGCTGCAGATGGGCATCGCTTCAGAGTGTTCCTCTGGGAGTCCCTTCCCGGCTCCGAGCACCTGCATGACCGTTTCATTCTTACCGACCAATGTGGGATATCTGCTCCCGGCGGCTTGGACTGCCGCACCCACTCCCATGCCAATACCACCGATTGGAGCCTGCTTGATGAGGATGTTCGATTGCGAAGATGGAATGAATACGATCCTCCTGCGAGCTCTTTCAAACTTTTGGCGCGCAAAGAGATTTTCTGACAAGAGGAATCCCGTCAGAAAGCCTGGAGACAACAGACTGCGATGACAGAATTACCTGGATTCATTGAACTCGATCGGCGTTTTCGAGAATTGAGCCGGGATGTGAAGCCCGAGGACGAAGCGCTCAGTAGCTACACCCGGTTTTTGCTCATCAACGCGGGATTGGGTTGGAAGGATCTACTCAATCGGCGGCTTGTCGTTGTTCTTGGAGAGCCTGGCAGTGGTAAGACCTGGGAGTTTGCTCAACGCGCCGCCCAACTCAATGCTGAGGGACAAATCGCCTTCCTGATCCGCTTGGACCAATTGGTCGATCAATCGCTTGCCCAGGCTCTAGGAAGCAATGAGTACAAACGATTCCAACGGTGGCACCGCAGCTCTCTAGAAGCGATTTTCCTACTCGACTCGGTTGACGAGGCCAAGTTCCTGAGAGTGTCCGACTTTTACGCGGCCCTCTCAAGATTGAGCGGAGAACTTGGCAGCGCTGGGAAGAAACGCGCGAAGATTTTGGTCAGCTCGCGGATTAGCGAGTGGCAGCCATATACCGATGAGCGGGATCTGTTGCAGTGTTTCCCCTGCCCGCCGCCGAAACGCGAGCGCACGAGCAATGCTGCGCCTCAGCCTGAGAATTCCCCAGAGTACGAAAAGATCCTGATCGTGCAGATCGAACCTCTGGATGACGCTCGTGTGGAGCGCTTCGCTCTAGGTCGCGGAGTGGTCAACGTACAAGCCTTTCGGGCTGCACTGGAAGAGCATCAGGCATGGGACTTTGCACGAAGACCCGTCGATGTAGTGGACCTGATCAATTATTGGTCGGAGCGAGGGCGACTCGGATCTCTCACTGAGCTTATCGAGTTCAACGTCCAACAAAACCTTCGCCCATCAAATCGGGATCGTCACGACCCACTCTCCGAGGAGCGTGGTCAAAAGGGTGCCGAATACCTCGGCGCGGCGACGGTTTTCTGTCGGCAGTTTGGTTTCAAGATTCCAGACGATGCTCTGTTGGTCACGAACGCGCTGGATGCTTCGACCTGTCTCCCGCAAGACTGGCACAAAGACGATTGTCGAGCTTTGCTCACACGGCCCATCTTCGACAGTGAAAGCTACGCCCGGATACGTTTCCACCACCGGCGGGTTGCGGAATTTCTGGCGGCGAGGTGGCTGGCAGCACGTATGAATGACGGTTGCCCAGTGGAGATACTCGGCGATCTTCTCTTCGAGTTCGCAGACAACCGGCGAGTGTTGCGTCCCGCGCTTGCTCCTGTGACCGCCTGGTTGTGTTGCGGGGGTGAATCATGGAACAGAGATGTTCGTTGCTGGGTTCTCGAGGCGGCACCCAATATACACCTGCAGTACGGAGATCCAAGCGGCCTCCCCTTGGAGTACAAACGCAGCCTTCTGAATTCTCTGGTGCAGCGTTTCGCAGGGCGACAGCGCGTTTGGTTGGAATCATCTTCGGATTCACTGAGCCGCCTCGCCGACCTCGGGCTTGCTGATGATGTTGCTAAAATCATACGCAATGCTGCGATTTCGACTGATCTTCGAGCAGAGATGCTCCTGCTGGCGCGACACGGACGCCTGCAGGGATGTCTAGAGGTGGCCTTTGAGGTGATAGTCGATCCAATGGCCCCTGATAAGCTGAAATCGTACGCTGCGGCACTGATCCGAGATGTGAGTGATGATCCAAGTCGCCAACGCCTTGCAGAAATCGCGGCTCGGATGCCGAGCATTTCGAGTCGAATCTGTGCACAAATCTGCGAGGCCTTGTATCCGGGAACGATAAATGCAAGCGACCTGGCAAGCTTGCTCCGCAAAACGGATCAAGTGCATCGGCGCGATAGTCTGATTTTTCAGCTCAAAGCACATATTGAATCTGTACTGAAGCCGGACGACAGCAGAGAGCTGCTCGCACAACTTGTACAGCTCGTCCAGACTCCTCCCTGCATTTCTTTGGGAGCTAAGGTGATGCCGGTTTCAGAGCATTTCTCGTGGGTAGGAGAAATAATCCCCACAGTTCTCCAGATCCTCCTTTCCAAACCATGGCTGACCCCGGAGCATGAGAAATTGGCGGCCGTAGCCTTGTGGTTGCTCGGTCATTTACGGCGATGCGATCATCCACATCACTATGAGAAACTGACGAGTCTCCAGGATGCTACCGTGAAACATCCTCGAGTCAGGCAGCATTACCTATGGAGAATGGTAGAGGAATGGCGCCAGGAGCACCAAGGGGATCCCTCGCGCCTGCGACACCTTTTTGACACCGATGCGGTAATCAAACCCCTTGCTGCCGACCTCGAGTGGCTGGTTGGTGACATAAATGGAAGAGATGATCACCACGACAATCAGCTGGCGCTGCGGCTGTCCATGGAGCTTTGGGACAACACGGGCCGTGCAATGCGCGTCCGAAAACGCATTCGGAGGGCATCCGCAAGTAATCGTATTCTAAAGCACCAATTTCGGCAGTTAGCGGCGGATGGCAGATGGGTATGGCTCAAACGAATCTGGTATCAAGATATCAGATACACAGTAGGGGAGAGGATATGGTGGTCGCACCAGCTTCGGCGAGTAGATGCTTGTGTAAAGTGGCTTCGTGGAGAGGTGACACTACTTTGCCACCTGCGACTGCTCGCATCTGGGAAAAAGCCCCACTGGCTGTCGAATCTTGTGCGGGAAACTTACAAGGGAGGTGACACTAACTGGACTCCAGAGGATTGGCAGGTGTTGCGAAGAAAGCGAAGCTGCCTCGTTGAACGTGCAGTTAGAAATGGCTGCAAACGCTCTTGGCGGCAACACATTCCACTTCTTCCGCACGAGAAGCCGCACCCACTGCAAACCGATGACAGAGTGATCGTCGGTCTGGCTGGTCTGCAAGCTTCCATAACGGACGGAGACATCAACGTCTCGTCACTGGGCCACCCGGAGGCCGTATTGGCCACTCGGTATGCCGTCAACGAGTTAAACGGCTTCGCTCCATGGCTGGGAGAACTGGCGATGCACAACCCGGAGTCAGTGCGGGAAGTACTGGCAGAATGCATTCAGGGTGAGTGGCAATTCAGCGCTGAACGAAAACACGTCCATGAGGTCCTAGCAGATTTAGCTTGGGGTGGTGAGAGGTTGGCCCCTCTCGTGCAAGAGACAGTCCTGATTCTGTTACAGGCCGGCGATCCACCCAATCCTTCGATTCTCACGTATGCTCTGACCGTCCTGACTAAGCTGGCTCACCCACCTCTTTCAGAACTCGCGGCACTTGCAGAAGAGCGACTCCGAAAATTGCCGCCCGATGAGACGGCGTTGATTCTATGGATGTCCGTCTGGCTGCAGAGTGACGGCGGCAAGGCCATCGATAGGCTGGAGGAGATTCTCAGCCGCTCCAACCGACCTGGGGAAATAATGGTGCGGCTTTGCGCTGCACTCAGCAATGAGGATGCCTGGAGCATCCACACCGTTGCCCATCCCAGCTATCTGCAGCCGGCCCACCTCGCCAGACTTATTCCCATCGTTTACAAAAACTTGGCGCTTGGGGACGACATTCATCGAGCTGAGATGGTTGCGTACCACCCCGGAGACCGGGATGTCGCGCAGACGTTTAGGGACAGTCTACTGAGCAGGTTGGCAAACAGCGAAAGCCCTGATGCCGGGAAATATCTGCAATCCCTCTCAAATGAACCCATTCTCGCCACATCGCGCGACGGTATTCTGCATCTTAACGACGAATGGGTTGAGAAGCAGGCAGATCTCCCAGCCTGGAATCCTGTCGATATCCGTACCTTTGCCAAGGAGTACGAAATTGAACCCAAGACCGACACCGATCTCTTCGAAATCGTGATCCGCCGACTTAGCGATATAAAGCACAACGTTGAAAAGGCCGACACAAGCATCCGCCAAGATCTGCACAAAGAAGACGATGAAATCCAGTTGCGCAGGTGGTTCGCAAATCAGTTACAGATGCGCTCCCACGAGAAATACACCGCGCCCCAAGAAGAAGAGATTGACCAGCGGCAGAAGCCGGATCTGAGGATACAGAATCCAAAAGTCAGAGGACCAGTCTCCATTGAGATCAAGTGGGCGGACAGGTGGACTCTAGCAGAACTCCACGATCGGCTAGAAAACCAGCTGATAGGCCAGTATCTTCGCGATGCCAATGCACGCTATGGTGTCTATTTGTTGGGATATATCGGCAGGCGACAGTACTGGTTGGTTCCTGAAAGTCGGCAGCATCTGAGCTTTGGCGAGGTGGTTCAGGCGCTTGAAGTAAAGGCTAAGCTGATTGTGACGGGACGCACCGACGTGCGCGACGTCCGCGTCATTGCCATCGATTTTCGGGACCCGAAGGAAATGACCGTCTCGCGATGCTGACGCCGACAATTGATCGTCACCGGAAGCAAAACTAAGTGAGGACTCAAATGCTTCTCCCTCTATTGTCAGAAGAAGATCCTGCTGCTCCAAGCGAGGGAACTCTTGATCCTTTGGGACTGTATCAGATTGCCGATGCCCTCGCTGTAAAGCTGGTGCCGGGCGTCCGCGAACGACAGCGACATCCCCGGTTTCTCACGGCAACCGCAGTCTCGCTGGCTTTATGCTCCGAATTCGGTGACGATGCCGTGGCAAAGGACGGTATCAGCGAGCCTTGGCAGGTTTTCGAATGGTATGTCGTTAAGGGACTTGTCCGGGGAGTCGAGGATGGCGACAAGCTCCGCGGCCTTCCCGGCCGGGATAAGGTCAGCCAAACCGTCAAGAATGGAATACCTTTATCGGCGAGGAGCTATCTAAAAACCCCGTCCGTCTTCGGATTTCACGGCGTTTACCGACTACTTTCTCGGACGCTTCGGATAGAGGTTGCCGATCGTCTGGGTGATGCCGGTTATGAGCTTCTCGAAGTCTGGCGGTCTGAACAGGGATTGCATGGCTTTTACGAAACGGCAGAAGGCAACGGGCAGAAATGGTACAGGTCGCTCGTCGATGCTCTAAAAGATGGGCTCGATCAGGGCGCGGTGGCAAGGAGCTGGGGCTGGAATGGTTGGCAGTTCCTGGCTGAGCATCTTTGTCCATCCGATATCGGCCACAATGAACGCCGGGCCATTACCGGATTCCTGCTGTCAGATCAACAGGGTCACCGCAAAGCTGTGTTGGAGTTTCTGGTCTCTTCAGAGGGCAAGACATTGTGCGAAATTATCCAGGAGCGAAATGGAAACGAGCGAATCTGGTCAGAGCGCGAATTTCACGTAGCCATCGAGAAGAAGTCGGACGAATGTCTTGGCCTTCTTCTCCAGGCAATCATGCAGTACGAGACCTTCGCCAGGACTCTTCAAGATGCATTCGACGATTGTCTTTTGGCCATGTCTCAGCGTCGCGGCAAGGTTTCTCCCAATCAATTGGCACGTGAGAAGAATGTGATGCGCGGAGCACGGCATGTTCCTGACCTGTTCATTGAAGTATCGGATGCGCTCTCCCCTCCCGGTGAAACAAATCGCTTCCAGGAGGCTTTCAAGGATCTGGCCGAGCGGTGCAATGCCGAGCAATGGGTTCATCTGCTCCTTGAGCATCACAAGAAGGTGCAGCTCGCTAAGCCGCCGAACGGCAAGGCCCCTTGGTTTGAGCGCTTTGATGACGGTAGTTACATGATCAGACCCGGCTATCTGCGTGATACAGGCGGCCGAGGGGACGACAGCTACGTACATTCTTACAGGGTCGCTCCTCTGTGGTCATTTGCCGATGATTTAAGGCTCGTCTAGCCATGGCGCGGAAAAAAGAAAACAAGCCTGGATATGGAAAGCTGTTGGACGCCTGGGATCCCCCAAACGACGCAGGAGATCCAATAGGCTGCGTGGCGACTTCCTTCACGTTCTCCCCAGCCTTTTTCGAGGAAGAATGCCTGGGCCGATTCCTCCATCTTGAGAGTGATCCCTCAGAAGATGGTCCCATCTACCTGGTCGAACGAGAAGAGAAGCTTTATCAACTCACCTGTGCGGCTGCTCTGGTTGACCAGCATCACTGCAGAGGGGCCCGCAGTCTGAGATGGGATCTGCTGCCGGTCCGCGTAACTGGCGGGGTGCTACATGCCAAGGTGAGCCTGCTATATTGGTCAAATGCAGTGCGCGTGATACTGGCCTCCGCAAACCTGACAGAAGATGGTTACAGGCGGAACCAGGAAGTGTTCGGCGTTCTGGACTATTATCCAAAGAGTGAAGCTCCTGTTGCCGTCCTCCTGCAAATCTTCGAGTTCCTTCGTCAGATAGCTGAAGTGAACGGCCCCGGGGAAAGAAACGCTGCGACGAAGCGCGTGGTGCAATTCCTACGAAGAGTCCGCGAAGAGGCCGTGGAGTGGGGTGAGAACGAGGAGCAACATGCCCGACGCTCGGTGCGAGTTCACTCTGTCCTCACGACCCCAGGGCAGCCTGACGCCATTAAGGGCCTTTCGGCAGTCTGGCCGGGGGGAACCCCTCCACGGCACACCTGGGTTATCAGCCCTTTCTACGATCCTCCCGAGGGCCGCAACCGCCCAGCAGAGGCGCTTTGGGAAATCATGCGGAAACGCGGTGAGGCTGAGGTTACATACTGTGTTGAGATGGAGGAGATCGCTGGTCAAGATGCGGTATTTGTCAAAGCTCCTGAAAACCTGTCGAAGGCCAAACCAAGCCGTCAAGCAGCAATGAGTGGCTGGGGGTGCCTGAAACTGGATCATAGCCGGCCTCTTCACGCGAAGGCCATCTGGCTCGAAGACGATCGTTGGGTGACCTATATGATCGGATCCAGTAACTTCACGAGCGCAGGACTCGGTTTGAGCAGGACGCCAAACATAGAAGCCAACCTTGCCTATGCTCTGGACTACGATCATGGCCGTGCGGCCTACAAACTGCTATCTGAGGCATTTCCCGAGTACGAAGAGATAGGGGACCTATCAAGACTCAGGTTTCAGCCTGCTATTGATGACGGAATAGACTCAGCATCTGATCAAAGCCTTCTACCAGAAGCACTATCCTCGGCAATCTATGACCACAGGGGCGGCTCTGATGTAGTCTCCATGACAGTCAAAGGGACACCGCCAAAGGGATGGCAACTTATCACAGATGGCGGTGATGCTCTCTATTCTGAAGCCGATTGGTTGGCAAGCGGCTCCCCAGCGGACATTACACTCGTCTGGAAGAACCCACGACCACCATCGGGACTCTGGGTCAAATGGACTGGGTGCGAGAGCGCCGCCTGGTTGCCGGTCAACGTGGCGTTTGGCGCCGTTCTGCCGCCACCGGATGAACTCAAGGATCTTTCGCTGGAAGCCTTGATGGATATCCTCACCTCAGCGAAGCCGCTCCATCAGGCTATGAGAGCCTATCTGGCAAGACGACCCAAGACCACGGAAGAACCCGGCCAGGCCGATGCGGAGGGCTCGGCGGAGATTGACCCCCATAGGCGCATCGACACAACGGGATTTCTCCTTCAGAGGACACGACGTGTGTCAGGGGCATTAAGCGGACTGCGGGAACGTCTTGAGCGCCCCGCAGCCTCGATGGAAAGCCTGAACTGGCGGCTACGCGGGCCAGTAGGAGCCTTGGCGCTGAAGGACGCCCTCATAAAGGAAGCCAAGTCGGCGGACGAAAGAGTTTTCCTGCTTTCCGAGTTAGCGCTGGAACTCGACCGCTGCAAGCCCAAAGCGACGCCGGGGTGTCTGTCTGTAGTGATCGTTCGTTCGGAGATTCGCAGATTGGTCGGCGAGATCATGGAGTCAGCCCGACAGGAGGCGAGCACCGTGACAGGTGAAATGCGCAGATATGTCGAGATAGTGACCCAAACGGTTAACGGATGAACTACCTGTATTCATACTGCAAGAAGATTGACCTGCATGTCGCAGGCCGGATCAGCGAGGATGATGCCTGCCGTGAGGAGAACACCGCCCGCGAGATACTTAAACGGCTTTCTAATCAGCCCGGCCTGATCCTCGCGGACGAAGTGGGCATGGGAAAGACCTTTGTTGCTCTGGCGGTCGCAGTCTCTGTCGCGCTCAACAACAAGAAGCGCCGGCAAGTAGTTGTGATGGTTCCCCCATCGCTTAAAGAAAAATGGCCCTCAGACTACAGTGTCTTTAAGCAGAGGTGTCTGCCTGCCGAACTGGCAGCATCGGTAAAAGATGGTTTTGCCGATCGGGCTGAGGATTTTCTCAAATTACTGGATGACCCGCCGGAACGTAAGAAGTCCATCATCTTCATTACACATGGCGCACTCAGTCGTGGCTTATCCGACAAATGGGTGATGCTGGCGTTGATCTATCAAGCTTTAAAGGGACGATGGGGCTCAGACCAGATGCGCCGCCCACTTTCCAGGTTTGCCGGGGAATTGATTCACATGCAGAGAGTAAACAAAGCCGGCGAGGAAGTATGGATGGAGCTTCTCAAGACTCATCCCTCGCTGTGGCTGGACGTCCTCCATAAATGGGGGGTCGACCCGGAAGGCGACAATGAACCCACCACTGACGATGACCCTGTTCCAAGAGCTATATGGGAGATACTGCCAAGGCTGAAGACTGATGCCCTCTACAGGCGACTGCAGGAACTCCCACGGCGTAAGACTAAGTACTTCAGCGAGAATCTCGTCAATGCGAGAAATGTGATTAGACCTGAGCTCAAGGAGATGTGGCAGAAGTGTATCCGCAACCTGCGTCTCAAGCTCCCGCTGCTCATTCTCGATGAGGCACATCACCTGAAAAATGCTCAGACCCGATTGGCTTCCCTCTTTCAGGATGCTGATGCAACCCAAGACGCAGACGAGCTGACGAAAGGGCCTTTGGCGGGTATGTTCGAGCGCATGCTGTTCTTGACGGCAACTCCCTTTCAGCTCGGCCATGGTGAATTATGTTCCGTCCTGAACCGATTTGAAGGCATCGACTGGAAGGGCCGGCTGGCGCCCTCATGTGGGAAAGAAGGTTTCGAGAAACAGATCCGAGAATTGAGGACAGTCCTGGATGCAGCCCAGGAGGCTGCGGTTACCTTAGATAATGCCTGGGGCCGCTTGCGAAACACGGATCTGGCTTGCGATAAAAGGCTTTTTCAATCCGTCATCGAATGGTGGGAAGCTGTGCGAGCTTCGCGCGAGTTGACTCCTTCGGGCGGTCAAGCTGTCAGATGCTACGAGACAGCCTTCTCGAAAATGCGGGAGGCTGAGGCTCTTCTTGTGCCTTGGGTGATACGGCACCTCAAGCCGAAGCAGTTTCCGAAAGAAATGGGCCAGAGAAACCGCCGTCTTGTCCTGCCCGGAGCAGCAATCATATCTGACAGGGAGACCGAAGCCACGAAGGGAATACTGGTCAAAGATGAAGCAGTTCTACCCTTCTTGCTCTCTGCACGAGCCGTTGCGCAGGCGCCCAATGATCAGCCTGTTTTCGCAGAGGGTTTGGCCTCCAGTTACGAGGCGTTTCTGCATACCCGTAAGTTAAGACTTGCCTCAGTGGCTGAAGTCCTCGACCTGGTCGACGGTGACGATACCATTGCCAAGGCCACGGAGGTCTCGCGTGGCGCGAAATGGTATTTGGATCAGCTGGAACGATTCATCCCACTTGAGGATGCAAACACTTCCCTGTCGCATCCCAAGGTCCAAGCCACGGTTCACCGGGTAACCGAACTCTGGCGGAGCTGCGAGAAAGTCCTCGTCTTCTGCCACTACATCGCAACAGGAAAGGTCCTGAGGCAACGAATCTCGGAAGCCGTGCAGAATGAAATACTGCGAATAGGCGCGCAGAAATTGGGATGTCTAAAATCTGAGGTGACTGATCAGCTCGAGAGAATCGGACGGAGGTTCTTTGATGAGGATTCACCCGCCAGAAAAGCCTGCGATATGCACGCAAGACGTCTCCTGGGTGAGTTTGCAGTGCTGGAAGAATACCGCGACCAACTCGCCGATGTCATCCGCCGCAATGTGCGCACACCGTCTTTTCTCGTCAGGTTCTTCCCCCTAAGTCGTGGGAGGCTCACGGAAGAGGACATGGCCGACGCCATGGACAGACCCGACAAATCAGGCATGTCTCTTCGCCAGCTTCTCCGCGAATTCCTTCGTTTCCTCACCGAGAGGTGCGAAGGACCAGAGCGCAACAGGTATATCGAGGCTGTCTCGAAAATACAGACCGGCGCACACGCCGGTTCGGACGTTACCGCCAGTTATGCTGAGGACGAACTCCAGGGGGCGACCAGGGAGCAACTCATACCAAACATTCGCCTGGTGAATGGCACGACGAAGCAGGAAACCCGTCAACGTTTGATGTTGACCTTCAACACCCCGTTCTATCCGGAAGTCCTTGTCGCCAGCAGTGTAATGGCCGAGGGTGTGGATCTTCAAATGAACTGTCGGCATGTAATCCATCACGACCTTTGCTGGAATCCGAGCACACTTGAACAGAGGACTGGACGGGTTGACAGAATCGGCGCCAAGATCGAGCGGTGCGGCATGCCGATCCATGTCTATCTGCCCTATGTTGCGGAGACTCAGGATGAGAGGCAATTCCGGGTCGTGATGGACCGCGAGCGCTGGTTCCGGGTCGTCATGGGCGAGAAATACAAAGTAGACCTCAAAACGACCGACAAGCTGGCTGAACGCCTCCCCTTCCCGGAAAAAGCGGCGGCGAGCTTGGCGTTCAGGTTAGAAGTTACATGAGGCAATGCGCCGGCAATGATTTGAGTTATGGCCGGCCAGGGACAGTCTCTGCTGGTATTCGATGCGCACTGTGTTGGGAGCTATGACAAACCACAACCTTCATGACCTGCAATTATCGTTGAGCAGTGCTCGTGCGGAGTTGTCACCGCTAAAGGCACGCGATGCATTTCGCCGCATAATAAAAGATTCTAAGGCTCTATATGATGGTGAGGGCAATCTCTCAGAAGCAGTAGTTTTGGCTGCGAGCGCCATGTCAGACTTGGCCGCATTAGAGGTCAAGCCCGACCGCAGGCTCCAACTCAGGCGCGATGCGATCAAAGCGCTGAAGCAGTGCTTACGAAGCACCAAAAGCGTTTCGCTCCTGATAAATTACGCAAACCGTATCGTCGATCACTTCTATGATGCAAATGCACGGGAAGAGTCTCGCGTGATAGCGAATCTGCTGGCAGAGGCGGCGACGCTGCTGAAGCACGCCATAGCGGACCTTTCAAATGATACGGCTGCGAGGACACAAGCCTTAATACAGCGCGCCTCAGTCCTTCGCTGTCAGGCACTTATCGCAGGTCCTGCCGAGAGGATGTCTAGAGTCCAAGAGGCTATCCGCTGCGCTGAGAAAGCCGTTGCTAACAGTGGAGATCAATATGCCTACCTGGAGTTGGGACAGGCTTGGTGGGCATCAGCCCGATGGACGATTAATGACGAGGCGTATTTTGCTGCTCTGCAAAACGCAGAGGGCGCGCTATTATCTGCCAGAAGGAACGAAGAACCAATTGCCCATCTTGTTTTGGCACGCTTTTATCGCCAGTCATACAGGCCTGCACAATCCGTTGATGCCTTCGCTGAGTATCAATTGTGCGAGACCAGCAACATAAGACGACTCCTCGCAGAAGCATTTCTCCTGGGCGAGGCTGCGCTGCAACTTTGGTACAACAAATATGAACATTCCTTCGTGACATCCTCCCTGGAGAACGCCTTTTTGACAGTTACGCAATCCGTTGATGCTGGTTACGAAACCGCCAGAAACCTTTCTGCTCTAGCATTTGTTCAAGCCACGCTTGGTCGAACCGAGTCCGCCGAGATGACGCTTCGGAGGCTCTCCCCCGAATCCGTGGATTCTTGGATAAGCATCATTTCTCAGGTGGAAACGGCCGTAGAAACGGGGGATATGGCCGCGCTTAAACAGGCATTTGCCATCGGAATTGATGAAGGCTCAATGTGGAATGCCCTGGGGACTTACGCTACCCGATTTCTTCAGGACGATTTTCTAGCAATTCGATTGTACAAAGTGGGCAAAAAGCTGGAGCCAAGAAATCCAGTTATTCTTACCAATATGGCGCGAACTTACATTCGCGTCGGTGGTAACGAGAACTTGAGCGCCGCCGATGAACTTCTTCGCCTCGCCGCATCTTGTGCACCAAGGAGTTTTGTATGGTGGCGAGCTCTGAGGGAAGACCTAAGGAATTTGAGTGATTCGTCAAAAGCACAGCCGGTTGAGGGCCCGTCAATCTCGGGGCCACTGAGCTTCAGGGGTCTCCAACAACGATACAAGGCACTAACCGTTGGTGTCTCAAACGAAACCATAGATGCACAGCAGCGAGGATACCTAATTCAACAGCTCGTTCAAGACCTCATTACATTGTCATTTTGGAGTGGTGAGGTCAGTGCTAGCCATCAGGTCCACCATCGGCAAGTTGATGCAGCATTTACATATCGCGGAGTCCGCCACCGCGTCGAGGTAAAATGGAAAGCTGGACTTCTCCATCAAGATGATATTGATGCAATGCCCCGTATTCTGGAACAGGCCGAGGTCCGCGGCGTTATCATTTCTATGTCAGGTTATAGTGCTGAGGCAGTTGAATACGCTCGCGAAATGGGACGCCACCACGCAGTGCTGCTCGTGAACAATCAGGAAATGGACCACGTATTCGCGGGGAGAATACGATTCGAGGCGTTAATTGAATGGAAATTGGTGCATTGGCGGGCTAATGGCAATCCATATGTAACCTGGTTACCAGATATAGATCAAGGATAGCATTGTGACAAGGTGGACAGGCGATTGGGTCGGGGACGGACCTGGGTAAATGGTGCAAAAACGGGCGGTCATGCTTTCAGGAGTGTCCAAGGACGGTCTTGGATCCGGGGACGCAATACTCATTGCCTGCTAATGAATATTGCGTCCCCGGATCTCCGAATTGTATATGTCGCGGTCACCCGCGCACGTAAAGCGCTCGGTATTGCAGTTCCTGCGGCTGCATTGATAAAGTGGCGCAACTTTCTGCTTCCAACTTATGGGGCAGAGAATACTGCCCCTGAATGCGGTGCCACGTGGCAACAGAAAGATCATTGATGATGGGGGATCGGGGTCGGACCACGTTTTTCCCTTTCGTTGCATAAACGTAGCCCGTTTCCGTTTCAGGGAAACGGGCTTAGCTGCGATTTTTGCCCCGTTTTTTCAGCATTAGGCAAAAGTCGGAGGTGGGCGATGCGAATCTCGTTGCCGGTGTCAGGCATTTGGAGTTCGACTTCAGCTGCGGCGAACTGCAACCGCCGTGTTTCGCTAGCGTTCATTCGGGGCTGCATGTCGCAGGAAATCTGAAATCTGAGGTCGCACCGGCACAAACTCAATTGCCCGGATAAGAGGTAAGACGCATGGCTGATCAGCCGGAAGTCACCGTTGATGACAAGCTTATCCATCAACTGCTGGAAATCCAGGAAAGCCCCACCTTTGAAACAAAGCGCGTTGGCGACAACAGGCGAAAGCTGGAGACGGTCGTCTCATTTGCCAACAGCGAGGGGGGACTTCTGGTCCTCGGGATAGAGGATCCGCAGAAGGCAAGTGGCAGAAGCCGTGTTTATGGAATCCAGGAGAATGAGGAATCTGTCGATGAGTTCCGCTGGCTGTTGGTCTCGCGCATTACCCCTCCGCTCGCGGAGCCATACACGAAACCGGCGCGATTTGTCGAGGTCGAATGCGCGTTACGTAATGGAGCCAAAGGCTCTGTCTGCGTCGTGCAGGTGGAAAAGAGCGCAAATGTTCATTCCATTATCGATGGCGGGACGTTTGTCAGATTACTGAAGAGCAATCGGCAGATCTCGGCCACGGAGATTGTCGACCTCTCAATGCGTAGGGGCACGACCAGCGTCGTGAATGCAACGGCCGAGGTTCCGTTTGATCTGCTCGAAACTAGCTTCTGGCGCGACTACGCCAGACAAAGGCGCTTGACGCGTCCAACGGCGGAGGCAATGCGTAATCTCGGGCTGGCCCGAGAGGATGCAAAGGGTGTTTTGCGCCCAATTCGGGCAGCCGTACTCCTCTTCGCTGAAGAGCCTTCGGGGCTCCTGGATTCAAAGTGCTCAATTCGCGTCTTCCATTACCGGGGCGAGTCCATAGATTATACATCGACGCCAAACCTGGTGCGCCCGCCCCGAACGATCGCCGGCCCCCTCCTTCTTCAAATTCAAAAGGCCACGGAAACGGTTTTGGATGAACTTGCCAGCGGGGTCCAGATGGGTCCTCTCGGTTTCGAGATTGCACAAAAATACCCGGTTCGAGTCATTCGAGAGGCGATCACCAATGCGGTAATCCATCGTGATTATCGGCTCTCAGCGGATATACAGATCCGTGTTTTCGCAAACCGCATCGAAATCGAAAGTCCCGGGCTTCTGCCCGGCGGCGTTACCGTGAACAACGTGGGAGCAGTTGGATCAAGGCCGCGCAATCGCGCACTCGTCGATCACCTGCGCGAATTCCCAAGTCCGCCAAACCTCGACGCTGGCGAGGGCGTGCGCATGATGAAGCAGACCATGAGCCACGCAAGCCTGTATCCCCCTATATTCCTGTCTGCTCCCATTCTCGAGCGGGAGTTGGTGATGGTTTGTCTCTTCAATGAGTTGCGGCCTTCTGCATGGGACCAAGTCGAGGCCTACCTTGAGACCATCGGAGAAGTGGGTAATGCCGAGGTTCGCGCAATCTTGCGCACGGATGATCCGGTGAAGGCATCCAAACTCATAAAGTCATGGGTAGATCTTGGGCTACTGGCAGTCGCCAACCCGGCTGCCGCCAAAAAGAACCGGCGATATGTGCGCCCCGGGAAACCTCTTGAACTGTCTCTATTTTCCGAAAGGCCCGGTAATTAAAAGTTTTCTTCGATCTATTGATCATGGAATCAACAGCTTAGAGGAATTGATATTTTCCGGCAATGGAGGCGAGCCAACAAAGCAAGTCTCGGTCATTGCACGGGGCAGCGGGCCAGCACAAATGAGATGGATGCGACGAATCGTGAATCCAGGGGAGTGCATGGAAGAGCTCTGATAGATAGGAAATGAGGAGTCGGATGGGGCTGGACAGCTGCACAGATTGCTCAATCATGCGATGATGCGCTCAGGTGCGTCGAAGAGCTGGATCGGCGGGTAAGACAGCACGCATTTTCGGAATGGGGACTGACGATGACAATGCGTTGATCGGATGTGATATCCGCAAGAAGGGTTCGGGGTCGGACCGCGATAAATGGTCCGGAAACGAGGGATGATGCTCCCGGCAGGGTACAGGGATAGGCTTAACTTCGACTTTTGGCCTCCATTTTCGGAGTGAAGGGATCATTAGACCAGAGGCTGGAATGATGAAAGCATTCGAACTGCAATTCACGACTGCGGGCCGGAGAACGGGCGCACTGGCGCGAGAAGCTACGCCGCCCCTTGAAGGGAGTCAAACGTGAAGACGCTTCAGAGATTCTGGGCCGGACTCGATTCTATCCCAGCGTCGGCGGCGTGGTTATTGGGGGATCTCGGCGAGGCGCGCGGGCGACAGGAACTCTTCGTTCGTCAATCACCGCAAAAGTTGAAGGCGCTGAGGGAGCATGCGCTCATCGAAAGTGCCATTTCCTCGAACCGTATCGAGGGGATCGAGGTTGACCGCGCTCGAATCGGCACAATAGTCTTCGGGAAGCCACCATTGCGTGATCGCAACGAAGAGGAGGTCTGGGGATATCGCAATGCCCTCAAGATGATCCATGAGCGGGGCTCCAATCTCGGCGTTTCCGTCGAAACTATCCTCGAGCTGCATCGCCTTTGCCGCAGCGGTGTTTTGGACGCAGGCAAATTCAAAGAAAAGGAAGGAGACATCATCGAGAAGTATCCGGACGGGCGCGTTCGTGTGCGATTCAAAACCGTCCCGCCCGACCTCACGCCGACTTTCGTTCAGGAACTGGTATCCCTGTGGGGCCGCTGTCTGGATCAAACAACGGTCCATCCCCTCCTTGTACTGACGGCCTTCAATCTTGACCTCCTTTGCATTCATCCTTTTCTAGATGGAAACGGGAGAGTTTCGCGCCTCATGCTTCTGCTCGGGTGCTATCACCTCAGCTATGATGTCGGGCACTACATCAGCCTGGAGCGGCTCATTGAACAGAACAAGGAACGCTATTATGAAACGCTCGAATTGAGTTCGCAGGGCTGGCATGAGGGCCAGCATGATCCCTGGCCGTATATCAGCTATCTTCTCTTTATCATCAAATCGGCGTACAGGGAGTTTGAAGATCGGTTGGGGCAAACCAAAAGCGCGCGTGGCGCCAAAACGCAAATGGTCGAAGCCGCAATCGACAATTTCCCAGGTTCGTTTTCTCATACGCAGCTGGAAGATGCCTGCCCGGGGGTAAGCCGGGACTTGATTCGTCGGATTCTCCGCAATCTTCAGGCAGCTGGTGATGTTGAATGCCTCGGGCGTGGTCCCGGGGCCGCCTGGCGCAAGAAGAGGTAATACCTCTAAAAGAGGGTACTAAAGAGGGTAATATGGCGGTCGGGCAGATCCTCGGTCAGGGCCTCTATTCAGTTCTATATGAATCGATGCCTGCCGCAGGCGGGCACGATGGAGCTAGTGGAATGGCCAACAAACAGAGGAGTACCAATGGGTAATACCTGGATCACGGACATGCGGCATTATCTCGATGATGCCGGGCACCTACCCGAAGACATGCCGGGTCCCGCACTTGGGCTGGCGCAGTTCCTCGGTTCGATCGTGGAGTGGGTGACCAGCCATCCCCCTGGCCGGTTTGAGCGGACCAATGTCCGTTGCCGGCGCAGTCCAAGGCGGCGGCGCTGCCTGGGCGACATCTACGCCCGATTCGAGGAGAGTGGCGGGGTCGTCGCATGGCACTGTCCGTTCTGCGCGGATAACGGATTTACTCGGGGCTGGGAAGGCACCATTTGGGATCGGCGCCAAGAATAAGCCGGATATTTCCGGACGTGGAATGGGAAGGAATCCATCTACGTCTCAGATGAGAACCAGCAAATAATGGACCTGGCGACCAGCGATACGCTCCATCGCCAAGCATCGACTCGCGCGAGGGACCACCGGAAGGAAAAACGGCGGAGGAAAATGGCCCAGCAATCGCGCAGGCGAAACAGGAAATAGAATCGGTGCCGGACCTCGATAAATGGTGCAGTGACAAGAGATCATGCTTTCAGGAGGGTCCAGAAACAGGCTTAGCTGCGATTTTTGCCCTCCTTTTTTGATCTCAAGAACAATCCAAGGCCAGATCGCCAGTGGCATGGTGAAGTTGCTAAGAGAGGTCAGTTCAGGTCATGATCAATCCTCCGGATCAGCCGCTCCACTCAGAGATCATTCTCTAGAAGACTGAAGACGGTAAACGCGCATAGATGTTCGCGTGGAAGGCGAAACGGTTTGGCTGACTCAGAAAATCATGGCGGAGCTGTTTCAGAAGGATGTGCGGACCATCAATGTGCATATTCAAAGCATCTTCGACGAAAAGGAACTCGATCCGGAATTAGTTATCCGGAAATTCCGGATAACTGCCGCTGACAGCAAGTCCTACGAAACGCAACACTACAACCTTGGGGGCCGGGGTCAGGCCTGGAAAATTTAATTTTGTGCGGCTGTGGCCGGTCGACGTACTCTGGAAAGCTTCATGAAGCAGACCATGAGCCACACAAGTCCGCCGGCGGCAAGCGAGGTCTTGTATGGCAATACCGCACGGATGTATGGTAAAAGCGAACATATGAACTTGTTGGCTCAATTGATCTGCTCGCGGGTGCGCGCGGATATCTTCCGTGTCCTGTTCGGTATCAAGGCCGGCGAGTTGCACCTGCGCGCGATTCACCGGCAGACTGGTTTTGCTGTTGGCACCGTACGGCAGGACATAGGAAAACTCGTCAAACTGGGGCTGTTGACCAGCCGACAGGACGGCAACCGCGTCTATTATGCAGCCAATAGACGCCATCCGCTGTATGCCGAAATCCGTCTTTTGGTGCTCAAGACCGTGGGTCTGGCGGACGTTTTAGCCGAGGCCCTGAAGGCCGATGATATCCGGTGCGCATTCGTGTTCGGCTCTTTGGCTAGCGGGACGGAAGGCGCGGAAAGCGATGTTGATCTGATGGTGATCGGCGACATCGGTTTGCGGAGGGTGTCGGGCCTGCTCGCCGGAGTCGGCAGCCGCCTGGGCCGAGAAATCAATCCGCATGTGATGAATCCTGCCGAGTTCGGCAGGCGTGTCAGAGTGAAGGATCACTTTGTGACCTCGGTACTGTCTGCGCCGAGAGTGTTTGTGAAGGGCTCAGAACGTGACCTTGAAGGACTGGGAGGCTAACGGCTGGCTGCGGCCTCACAAGACCAGCCGCCAGGAGATCGGAAACCTCCTGGCCATCGTGCGGCGTGACCTCACGGATGCTCGCTCAGAAGGGATTTCTGATGACTGGCGCTTCGGGATCGCTTACAACGCCGCACTCAAGCTCTGCACGATCCTCCTGTACGCCGAAGGCTACCGCCCTATGCAGAACCTCGCTCACTACCGAACCCTGCAGGCGTTGCCGTTGATTCTCGGGAGAGACCGCAAGGCGGACACGGATTAGCTCGAGACATGCCGCACCAAACGCAACACGGTCGAATATGATTATGCAGGCGGCGCCACCGATGCAGATGCGGACGAACTGATCGAGTTTGCCGGGCATCTGAAAAAAGACGTGGTGGAATGGCTGCACTCCAGACACCCGGACTTGATGCTGTCATCGAATCGGTTGTGACACATAAGGCTGGGGGGACTGACGACGCCAAGGGGCTGTATCAAAAATAGATGATCTCAAATATGAAAGCAGGAAGGGGTGTTAGCCTTGATTTACCCCGTGCCCTTTTTGCTCTAAGGGTTTTGTGGTAATGAGGAAGAATAGCTAATGAGCTTTCGTTTCCTGCACACAAGCGACTGGCAGCTGGGGATGACACGGCACTTTCTTTCGGAAGGTGCCCAGGAGAGGTTCAACCAGGCGCGATTTGATGCCATTCGAGCGCTGGGACGAATCGCCGCAGAGGAGCACTGCCATTTTGTGCTGGTGTGCGGCGATGCATTTGAGTCGAACCAGGTGGATAGAAGAACGGTCGCCCGCGCGCTTGAATCCCTCAAGGATGTGCCTGTTCCGGTATATCTCCTGCCGGGAAATCATGATCCGCTGAACGCGGCTTCTGTCTACCGCTCAAGTATCCTTCTCGAGCGGAAGCCCGATCATGTTCATGTCATTGAGAATGCGAATCCCATCCAGGTCGCCGATGGTATAGAGATTGTGGGGGCACCATGGATGTCAAAGCGGCCCGCGGCTAATCCGATCGGCGAGGCATTGAACGCCCTACCGCCGGCGGACGGGGTCATACGTATTTGCGCGGGGCACGGGGCCGCTGACGTGCTGACGCCTGACTCGGACGCCCCCGGAATCATCGAAGTTGCTGCAATGGAATGCGCTATCAACGAAGGCAAGGTTCACTTCGTGGCGCTTGGGGATCGCCATTCCGTTACCAGAGTCGGAACCAGTGAACGCATTTGGTACTCTGGGACACCGGAATCCACCGACTTCGCCGAAACGAATTCAGGATTTGCCCTCATTGTCGATGTCGGAGATGAACAGGTGGCCATCAAGGAGGTCAAGGTCGGGCAGTGGCGGTTCATAGAGCGCACACGCGTCGATCTAAATACCGGCGATGACGTGGAGATGCTTCGCCAGTGGCTGGAAAAGGTCGAGAATAAAGAACGCACGGTCATCCGATTGCACCTGGTAGGCTCACTTTCCTTGTCGTCGCATGGATTGCTTCGTAGCCATCTTGATGCGGCAGAAGATGTATTTGGCGCTCTCGAGGCGCGGGAAGACGATCTCGTTGTTATGCCTGACGACTCGGATTTCGCGGACCTTGGGTTCTCAGGCTTTGCCGGTCAAACGACAGAGCGGCTGCGAAGCAAGATCGCCGAGGGCGGTGATGAAGCTGCCGCAGCGCGCCATGCCCTTACGCTCCTTCTTCGGTTGGCAAGGAGGACGGCATGAGATTTCTCCGTCTTCGAGTGGCCAATTACCGTGGCATTGACACCCGCGAGGTGAATTTCGGTCCTCTGGGCATCACTCTCGTGCAAGGTCCGAATGAGGCCGGGAAAACCAGCCTCGGCGAGGCGATCGGCATTCTCTTCGAATACTTCGATTCCAGCAAACATCGCAAAGTAGACGCGATCCGGCCCGTCCACAGGGACGAGGGCCCAGAAATAGAATTGCAGGCGGAGAGCGGGGCGTACGCGTTTACCTACTTCAAGCGGTTCCACAAAAAGCCGGAGACAAAGCTTACCGTCACTCGGCCGAAGCCGGAGAACTACACGGGGCGTGAGGCTCATGATCGAGCGGAAGCCATTCTGCGCGAGACCCTCGACATTGATTTATGGAAGGCGTTGACAATCCAGCAGGGCGAGGGGATTCAGCAACCCGACCTGGCGAGACAGACATCCCTATCGGCCGCGCTGGATCAGGCAGCAGGAGGCCGCTCCGCCGATCCGCGGGCGGAGGGACTGTTTGACAAAGTCAAGGCGGAATACGGCCTGTATTTCACCCAGAGCGGCACCGAAAAGAAAGACCTCCAGGAAGCGCGCAAGCGTCTGGCGGATGTTAAAGCCGAGGTTGCCACGATCGAAAAGCAGATCGGGGCGCTGGAGCAGGACATTTTAAGATCGGCAGCTCTTCAGTGGGAATTGGGTCAGCTGAATAAGCAAGAGACTGAACAGGGGGAAGCAGTTGCTGCTTATACGGCTTCCCTGGAAGAGATTGTCGCTCTGGAGAATGCGCTTTCGGCCGCTCGTATAAAGCTGGAGTCGGCGCAAAAGTCCGAGCAGTCAGCGCGCCGTGACAAAGAGGCACGCCAGGAACTCATCGATGCGGTTGCCAAAGCGGTAAGAGCACATGATGACCTGCAAGAGTCCTGCAAGATATCGCTTTCGGCTCTGAACCCGGCAGAGGAGGAACTCAAGAAGGCGCTGTCGGCATTCGATGTAACCGATGGGCGAAAAAGAGAGGCGGATGAACTCACCGCCCTTCGGAGAGCCGATTTTGATTATTACAATAACAAGCTGCACTTGGAGCAACTCAATGAGCGCAAGGATCGGATTGACCAAGCCAGGCAGATTGCCGCCGAAGCGGAGGAGTTGCTAGCACGAAACAAGGTTGATTCCCGCACCCTGAAGGCCATCCAGGAAGCCGAGCGTGGGTTGCTGACCGCGGCGGAGGCCCAACTGGCGACAGGTGCGCCGAACGTCCTCCTGCGAGGCCTGGCCGAATGTCGCCTGCAAATCGACGATGCGACCGTTATCCTGGGCAAAGACGAAGTAAGAACGCTGTCCGTTGCCGATAGGACGTGCTTGACCATCCCGGAAGTTCTGGATATTGAAATCACCGGGGGCGCCGGCACCGAGGGCCTATACAGAAAGGTTGCGGAAGCGCGGCGTACTCTCGAACGCGCCTGCAAAGCTGCGGAAGTAGGGAATGGAGATGAAGCGAGGGTTGCTTTCGAGCAGCGCCGAGGGGCAGAGAGGGACCTCGAAGCCAAAAAAACGGTTGAAAAGGAAAACCTGCGGGATCTCACGTATGAGCAGCTCGAGAGGAAGCTAATCGGCCTTCAGCAAAGCGTGCCCGATTATCTCGGAAAGCGCGAGCACGAGCCCGTCCTTTGCCCCGACCTGGAGTCTGCCAAAAAGGAATGGGCCAATGCCGAGCTTTCCCAAAAGAAGGCGGCTGTGCAATGGGATGAGGCACGCGAGTCGGTCGATGCTGCTCGCACGATGCGCGATCAATTGAACTCCAAGCACCAGGAAGTTCGCGTCCAGCTCGACATGCTGGCAAAAGATCTCAATCACGCGAGCGAGAACCTGGATCGGGCCAGAAAGGCAGTTCCGGATGACAGGCTCGATGCGAATCTCGCGGATGCCGCTCGAGTGGTGTCTGGCGAGGAATCCAGTGTCACATCCGCAGAAGCATCTTTGAAGGCCAGGAATCCCGAGCGAGTTAAGGCATCGGTCGAGACCGCCAGAGGGTCGCTCCGGACGACGCAGACTCGCCTCACTGCTGCCCGAACAGAGCTGACGGAGGTGGAGACGCGGCTGAAAATCCACGGTGAGGATGGGCTCCACGAAAAGCTGAATGCGGCCCAAAGCCGGTTTGAGCATTTCGAGAAGGATAATCTGGCGCTATCTCGCCGCGCCGCAGCGGCCCGGCTCCTATTCGAAACGATGCGCGACGAGCGTGATAAGGCGCGGCGGGCCTATGTAGCCCCACTCAAGGAAAAGATCGAGCATCTCGGCCGCCTGGTCTTCGATGTCTCATTTCAGGTGGACGTAAACGAGGACCTGCAGATCGCCGGCCGCACTACGAACGGTATCACGGTGCCATTCGACTCGTTGAGCGGCGGCACCAGGGAGCAGCTCTCGCTGCTCTTCCGGCTGGCTTGCTCGATGATCGTTGCCAAAGATGGCGGAACACCCCTCATTCTGGACGATGCGTTGGGATACACGGACCCGGAGAGGCTCCGATCGATGGGGGTCGCTCTTGCCAAGGCCGCTAGGGAATGCCAGATCATCATTTTCACCTGTGTCCCTGAACGATACAGCAATGTCGGTGAAGCAACGTTTGTCTCCATGATCTGACCGGTGTCCAAGGGATTGCCTTTAAAGGGATCGGTTGTTAAAAACTGCGACGCCGAGCTATGACAAGCTGTGACATCGAACTGTGACATCACCCTGGGTGCGATAGATCGGAAATAAGAAATCGGAAAGGGCCAGACGACTGTAACAGCCAGACTCATCCGGATGCCCCGGTACGTGCCCGGATGGCCTTGACAGGTGGGTTAACCAGTGGTTAAATCTACAGCGCTGCCATTGCCGGACGATAAAGTAATCGAGCAGACGCGGTGGTTATGGGAAAATGGCACCACCGTCAGAAAGGCTCATTTTGACAAGGAACTTATCGAAGCCGGCGTCACCATGGTCGATATCAGGGAGGTCATTTTTGGTGCGTGCCGCGTTACCAACCGGCAGTGGAAGTCGAAATTCGGAACCTGGAATTACACCATCGAAGGCACCGACGCAGAAGGCACAATACTCAATGTCGTGGTCTGCCTGGACCTACGAAATTCAGAACTAATTTTTGTCACGGCGTTTTAAGAGGTTGGGAATATGCGCTGCGATCACTGCGAAAAGGGAAAGCTGATAGCTCAGACCGGTCACTATCACTATACCGAATCTGGCCTACCAAACCTTTACCTCGAAAACGTGAAGTGGCTCCAATGCAAACATTGCCACGCGCGCGAGGTCGAAATACCCCGGATTGGAATGCTGCACCGCTGCATCGCCTGGCTGATCATCACCAAGCCCAGTCTCCTAACAGGTCAGGAGATCGTCTTTCTGCGAAAAATGCTCGGAAAAAGCCAGAAGGAATTTGCTGAGCTTCTGGGACTAAGCCAGGTAGTGCTTAATCGGTGGGAAACCGGTGCGCGAAAGGGTCACGGATCCGCCAACGACACCAAGATCCGGTTTCTTTATCTGACCCTCCAGGATGATGAGTATACACATCGAATAAACCAGAAGATCTGGGAAATGCTCTTTAAGTTCTTCGGACGCATCCAGAAGTCACCCTCTCCTTTGCATGCCAGCATCAATCCAAAAAACTGCACGCCGGAAGAGGTTTCCACTGTGACTGTTGAGCATCTCCTGGCGGCTCAAACGAAAGCACCAGAGGTTAATCGCCATATCGGCTGAAAACAAAGGTGCCACTCCCGTAACTATCAGACTCTGTGAGGTTCCCCAGCAAATCTGGGGGTTTGCCTAAAGGCAATTTGTCACCGGAACTTGTTGGGTTTTTCCCGTGTTTGCGGGGATGGATATGGTAGTATTGCATCGATATGGCACGAAGCACAAAGGTTACCTTCACACTGGATGACGCGACCATCGTCCGTCTCAGTGATGCGGCCCAGCGTCTGGCGATCCCGAAGAGCGAAGTGGTTCGCGAGGCCATACAGGAGTATCACGCACACATCGGGAGACTCAGCGAGGCCGAGCGGCGGCGCATGCTGGCTGATTTCGACCGGCTCGTCCCTTTGATTCCCAGCCGTCCGGAGAGGGAGGTGAAGAGGGAACTTGAGAACATACGAACGGCTCGACGGCGCGGGGGTCGGAAGCGCATGGAGAGACACCGCCCTTGATAGTCTTGGATACCTCCGTACTGATTGACGCGCTCACCGGACCAAAGCGGTCTGCTCCGATGCTGCGGATGGCAATCGACAAGGGCGATCGCATGCTTCTCCCGTCGTTGGTTCTTTATGAATGGCTTAGAGGGCCGCGCCTGGAGTCGGAACTCGAGGCTCAGGAAGCGCTGTTTCCCGCAGGAACTGCTATTCCTTTTACGTCCGCGGAAGCAATTGCGGCTTCACGGCTGTATGGCGCTATGGCGCGACCGCGAGGCCGTGAAATCGACATAGCCATCGCCGCCGTGGCGATCTCTAGAGATGCGGATCTGTGGACTCTGAACCTGCGTGATTTTGCTGACATTCCAGGATTGCGTCTTTTCTCCCTGTAGCTTCAGAGACCGTTACCGAAAGTCACTTCTTCAGAGATATCAACGAGCCCAACCAACCAATGGACAACACGAAGACGCAAAGCTTTGTTCTAGTCTTCGTGCCCTTCGTGCCTTTCGTGTCTTCGTGTTGTCCTCTAATTGAAAAAGCGCAAGGGACCCAGTTTCAGGCGCGCGAGGCGCAGGTGCCGACTCCGCACAAACTGTAGAATCTAACCTGCCAAATGCCTTCGTAGCAATCCCCGATTTGAATCAGCACTTAAAAACATCCACGCCGCAGCGACACGGAGATCACTGGCTCTCGGTGATCTCTGTGCCTCTGTTGTGTTTTTCTGATAGGATGAATTCATGGACTTACTCGCGAGTCTGAATCCTCAGCAGCGGCAGGCAGTGGAGCACGGCATCGGCCCCGCACTCGTGCTTGCCGGGGCCGGCAGCGGTAAGACTCGTGTGATCACGCACCGGATCGCACATCTGATCAAGAACGCGGCGGCGCGTCCCGAAAACATCCTGGCTGTCACCTTCACCAACAAGTCCGCCGGCGAGATGCGGGAACGGGTGCAGAAGCTTCTGGGACCTCACCGCACCGCGGAGCCTTTGATCTCGACCTTCCACTCCTTCTGTGTGCGTCTCCTCCGCCGGGAGATCGAGCACCTGGGATACAGGAGGGACTTCTCGATCTATGATACGGACGACCAGAAGCGCCTTGTCAAACAGATACTGCAGGAGTTCGGCAGGCCGGAAGCGGAGTTGACGCCGCGCGAGGTTCTGAGCCGTATCAGCTATGCCAAGAATCACAATATACCGCCCGAGAGCTATATCACACGCTTTGACTCGCCGTTTGCGGAGGACATCCAGGAGTTGTACAGGCGCTACAACGTGCGCCTGCGCCAGTCTAATTCTCTGGATTTCGACGATCTCCTTCTTCTGGCCGTCCAGGTTCTGACCAGAAAGCCGGAACTGCGCGATTACTATAGCGACTGGTATCGATACATTCTCGTAGATGAGTATCAGGATACGAATCGCCCACAGTATGAGCTTCTCTGCCTGCTGACCTCGAAGCACCGGAACCTTTTCGTGGTGGGCGACGAGGACCAGTCGATCTACAAATTCCGCGGGGCCGACATTCAGAACATACTGAGATTTGAAAAGGACTTTCCTGGAACCCGCATCATCCGGCTGGAGCAGAACTACCGCTCCACGCAAAACATCCTGCGCGTCGCCGGCACTGTGGTGGAAAACAACACCGAGCGTAAGGGCAAGACCCTGTGGACGGAAAACGTCAACGGCGATGTCGCGACCTGCCACCGTGCCCAGTCGGCCCGCGACGAAGCGATCTGGGTTGCCCACGAGATAGAAGAGATCCTCGAGGAAAATCGCGACTACCACATCGCGGTTCTATACCGAACGAACTTCCTCTCGCGCAATTTTGAGGATGTACTGACGGAATTGAGCATTCCTTACACCGTGGTCGGGAGTGTCGCATTCTTCGGACGCATGGAAGTCAAGGACATGTTGGCCTACCTGCGGATCATCTTCAACCCTGAGGATGACGTCGCTCTCCTGCGAATCATCAACACTCCTGCGCGCGGGATCGGCAGCACCACAATCGACACGCTCACGCAGATGGCTCTCGAGAAAATGGTGCCGATCTCACAAATCCTCCGCCAGATGACAAAGGAGCCGCAGTTGGCTGGTCGATCATCAAAGGCTCTCATCCGGTTTGAGGAAATGCTCGACCGCTGGATGGCTAAACGAGACACTCTCTCCAAAGTCGACCTGCTGAACACCATCCTCGAGGACATAAAGTATCGGGAGATGCTCGAAAAGGAGGAATCCGCCCAGGAAGCCGAGAACAGGATGGCCAACATTGAGGAGTTGATGCGCGCGGCGTCTGAATCAGAAACGAGAGGCGAAACGGTCTTTGAGTTCCTGGACCGCGCGTCCCTTTCTTCAGAACTGGATCATTTCGACCCCAATGCCCGGGTTGCTCTCATGACCCTCCACAGTGCCAAGGGTCTGGAGTTCGACGTCATATTTCTGGCGGGCCTCGAGGAAGGCTTGTTCCCACATGCTCAGTCGATGAACCGCAAGGAAGATCTTGAGGAGGAAAGACGGCTCTGCTACGTGGGCATCACGCGCGCGCGACGCAAGCTGTTCCTGACCTGGACGCCTTTTCGCCGCAGCTTCGGCACCGGATCCGGAATGGCCTCTCTTCCGTCACGCTTCCTGGAGGAGATGCCTTCGGAGTTAATCGAAGGCTTGGACACGACTATAGGCTACACGTACACGCACAGCGAGTCTCACCGCCGGCGGCAGCGAGTTGAGGAAGAACTCGATAACGCCTTCGAATATCGCGAGATTTCTGTCAGTGAGCAGGCACTTGAGATCGAGCCCAAGACCATAGCGGAACTGCGTTCTTACCTGCAGAAATTGCAGGGAGCGGGAAGCCAGAGCGCGGGACACAGGCCGATGCTCAAATCGGGCATGCGGGTGCGCCATGCCCAGTTCGGCGACGGTATCATCTTGAGCCGCGAACGCGCCGGAAACGATATCAAGCTGGTCATCTCCTTCAGCAGGGTGGGCCGCAAGACCCTGGTCGAGAAGTACGCAAAACTACAAGCTCTGTAGAAAAGGGGTCGTGTCTGAAAGGACAACACAAAGACACAAAGAAAAGTTACTTTGTGTCCTTTGTGTCTTCGTGTTGTCCTTTGAGGCCGAACAATTGGAAATTTGCTCTCGTACTGGGTGGGCTGGTACTGGTCGCGTACTTCCCGGCCTTCAACAACGGCTTCATATCCGATGATTATGTCCTTCTAGAGCGATTCCGGATCCTGAAGCACGATCCCCTCTACCTCTTTTCGATCCCACCTGATAATTTCCGTTACACCTGCTACGCCTGTTTTGCATTGCTGAAGAGTGTCTTCGGCTACAGGCCGGCATGCTTCTATGCGTTCACGGTCCTCGTTCACTTCATCAGTGCCGTGATGCTCGGCAAGTATTTGCGGCTTGTAAGCGGAAGCGCCGCGGTCGCGGCCCTGGGATCCCTGTTTTTTGCAGCGGTGCAGAACCCCCAGGAGGCGGTGATGTGGCTAACGGGCATGAACGAACTTCTTCTGGGCGCATTTATGCTGGGCACATTACTGGCGTGGCTGAAGGAACGGTATCTGGTTGCAGCTGTCTTTTATGCCTTGGCCTTATTCTCAAAGGAATCCTCGATCATCATGTTTGTGCTTGTGCCCCTGACTGACATCTATCGCCGTCGCCAATTCGTATGGCGCCGGCAGTATGCTTATCTTCTCATTCCTGCGCTCCTTGGCGCCGCTCTCTATGTCTACACACGACATTCCAACGCATTGTACACGCAATACTATGCTGTCAGGCCGCACGGATTCCTCGTGGAGCTCAACAGCTTGCACCGATTGGCCTTTCCGTGGGTCTACACCGCACTATTGCTTCTCCTGGCCAAGAAACGGCTCGGAAACCCAGGCACGCTTCTGGCGCCGGTTTCATGGGTAATCCTCGCCCTGATTCCCTATGTTTTTCTCACGTACCAGAACCACGTGCCAAGCCGGAATCAATACGTTGCCTGCATGGGTATCGCCTGGCTTCTCGCATTGCTGGTGGAAAAACTGCCTGGAAGCTCGCTAAAATACGCCTCCGTTGCTGCCTTTATGGTGGCCAACGTCGCATATCTTTGGTTTGTGAAGGACGCGCAGTACGAAGAAAGGGCTGCGCCCACGAGTCAGCTTGTCAGGGAGTTGCGCCTCCATTCGCCAGATCGTGTCCTTATTCTTAACTTTCCTCTGAATCCCTGGATCGCAAAAGACGCGGCCTTGCATGTGCCGGGCTGGCGGCCGGATCTGATAAGGGCAAACGAGCCTCCCGAGGCTTGCTCGAACTGCTGGACGTTGCGTTGGGATGCCCGGGATCGGCGTTATTCAACGGTCCATTAGGAGAAGAGGAATGAGCATATCCGTTATGGAATATAAGGCCGATGCAATCTTGAGGGACGGGGGATCGATCCACATACGATCCTTGCACAGCGACGACAAGGATAAGCTGCTCAAGCTCTTCGGACGGCTGAGCCAGCGGTCGGTCTACTTTCGCTTCTTCCGTTCCAAGAAGTGGCTAACGGAGGGGGAGTTGGCTCAATTCACGGAGCTGGATTTCGTGAACAATGTCGCCCTGGTCGCAACTCTCAGGGAAGGCGACACGGAGCAGATCATCGGGGTCGGCAGATACTCCGCAATCGACGATCCCTCGAGCCCGCACCGTCGAGCTGAAGTCGCTTTTGCCGTCGCAGATGATCATCAGGGTAGGGGAATAGGAACGCTGCTTCTGGAGCACATGGTCCCGATCGCGCAGGCGAACGGGATCATGGAGTTTGAGGCCGACGTGCTCGGAGAAAACAACCAGATGCTCCGGCTCTTCGCCACCAGCGGCTTCAAACTGACGCGCTCGCTGGAAGCCGGCGTGTTTCACGTCTCTTTCCTGACAGAGGCGACCGCGGAGTTTGCCCAGGCTCAGCACCGCCGCGAGCGGCATGCGGCGGCGCAAAGCATCCGCGCCTTCCTGGAGCCAAAATCGGTTGCGGTGGTTGGAGCCTCGCGCCAGCACGGCACCATTGGGAATACCCTTGTCGTGAACCTGAAGCGCTGCAAGTTCAACGGCCCGATCTACCCCGTTAATCCCAAAGCTCCTGAGATCGAAGGAATGCCGGCATACCCGAGCGTGAGCGCAATTGGCGGGCACGTGGATTTGGCTCTGATCTCGGTGCCGGCGCCGCTCGTTGAGGAGGCGGTCCGGGACTGCGCGCGCGCGGGCGTGCACGGAGTCGTCGTGATCACCTCGGGCTTCGCTGAGGTTTCGCAGCAAGGACGCGAAATAGAAGAAAGCCTGCGCGAGTTTGTCCGGTCCTCCGGCATGCGGATGGTGGGACCCAATTGCATGGGAATCGTGAACACGGATCCTCAGATCTCTCTGAATGCAACATTCGTGCCGGCCTGGCCGCCGCCAGGCAGCATCGGCATGTCGAGCCAGAGCGGTGCGCTCGGCTACGTAATCCTTGACCGCATCCAGGCTCTCAACATTGGCATCTCATCGTTTGTGTCGGTTGGCAACAAGGCGGACGTCTCGGGCAATGACCTGCTGGCTTACTGGGCCGAGGATCCGCGGACCAAAGTCATTGTTCTCTACCTGGAGAGTTTCGGAAATCCGCGCAAGTTCGGCCGCGTGACGCCCGAGGTCGCGCGACGCAAGCCCATCGTGGCGGTGAAGTCCGGCCGGTCGGCTGCCGGCACGCGGGCGGCATCAAGCCACTCCGCCGCCCTCGCAAGCCTCGATGTCGCCGTTGACGCGCTCTTCGAGCAGGCAGGAGTTATCCGGACCGACACGCTCGAGCAGTTGATGGACGTTGCCATTTTGCTTTCGACCCAGCCGATTCCGGCCGGCCCGCGGGTCGGAGTGATCACAAACGCCGGCGGAGCCGGCATTCTGCTTGCCGATGCCTGCGAAGCCCACGGACTCGTGCTTCCGACGCTGGCGCCCGCGACCGTTGAAGCTTTACGGGTGCTGCTGCCACCCCAGTCTTCATTGAACAATCCTGTGGACATGATCGCCTCGGCAACTCCCAACCAGTACTCTAAGGCCATCGAGTTCACGGGAGCCGATCCCAATATCGATTCACTAATCGTCATTTATGTTCCTCCGCTGCTCCACCCACCGGAGGAGATGGCAAAGGCGCTGGCCAGGGCCGCAGGCGAGGTTCCGTTCGAAAAGCCCGTGTTGACCGTATTCATGTCCTCGCGCGCAGCTCCGCCTTTGCTCAGCACAGGCCCGCGCGGGCGCATCCCGTCATACAGCTACCCGGAAAACGCCGCGCTCGCGCTCTCGGCCGCGGAACGCTATGGCCGCTGGCAACAGCGCCCGAGAGGCTTCGTTTTCACCTTTGACTCGTTCACACAGACCGCAATCCGGGCAGTCATCGACCGGGTGCTCGAAACCCACAACACACCGGTTTGGCTCGAGCCGGCGGACCTGGCAACAGTGCTGCGTTTGGCTGGCGTCGAGTTTGCGGCCTCCGAGCTGGCAACGCCCGAGGATGCTGCAGAAACGGCAGAGCGCATGGGTTATCCGCTCGTAGCAAAAGTTCAGTCCACGCGGGTGATCCACAAGAGCGATGTCGGGGGCGTCATCATGGGCCTCCGCTCGCGCGAGGATGTGGCGGCGGCCGTGGACGTGCTGCGTGAGCGCATGCAACGGATCGGAGTTCCGCTGGAGCAAGTCCTGCTGCAGCGCGAGGTGCACGGCGGCGTCGAAGCCCTCGTCGGCGTGACGACGGACCCGACCTTCGGGCCTCTCCTCGTGTGCGGTCTCGGCGGCGTTCTGGTGGAGCTCCTCAGGGATGTTTCGTTCCGACTCTCGCCCGTCAGCGATATCGACGCCGAGGAGATGATCGCAAAACTGCGCTCCAGCGAGCTGCTGGAGGGTTACCGGGGTTCGCCGCCGGGTGACCGGAAGGCGCTGACCGAGGTGATTCAGCGGGTATCGGCCCTGGTGGAGCTTGTTCCGGAGCTGCGGGAGCTGGATCTCAATCCGGTGAAGGTACTCGGGCCCGGTCAAGGAGCCATCGTCGTGGACGGCCGGCTCCGCATCGGCCCGATCTGAAATCTGCCACGAATTGCACGAATTACACGAAGCAATTATATTTTTGATTTCGTGCAATTTGTGTAATTCGTGGCCTGTTTTTGTTTCAGCGAGGAAAACAATATGTCTCTCTTTCGCAGGAAGCCGCTGGATGCTCTGATTGCTGAGGGCAGCGACGAAGGACACGGCCTGAAGAAAGCCCTGACCTGGGTCGATCTCATCGCGCTCGGCATCGGCGCCATCATCGGAGCAGGGATCTTTGCCGTGCTCGGCTCGGCGACCGCAGGCGGCAACGGTGTACCCCCGGCTGGACCAGGAGTCGCCGTCTCGATCCTGCTGACGGCCGTTGCGTGCGGATTTTGCGCCCTCTGCTACGCGGAGTTTGCCAGCCTCGTTCCAATCGCAGGATCGGCCTATACCTACAGCTACGCTACGCTTGGGGAACTTATCGCCTGGATCATCGGCTGGGACTTGATCCTCGAATATGCGGTCGGAAACATAGCAGTCGCCATATCCTGGGCTGCATACTTCCGGCAGTTGATGCTGGGCTTGGGTATCGAGATTCCCGCCTGGATGGCTGCCGATTACCGATCCACCTTGCTTGCGGCGAAGACCGTGGCGGAAACCGGTGTCTCCTCGCTAGGTCCTGAGGCCTCCATCGCCTACCAGGCGCATCTGCATCATCCGGTGCTGTTCGGGATCCCGATTGTCTGCAACATCCTGGCCATCGTGATAACAGGTTTGATTACATGGCTGCTCGTGAGAGGAGTGAAGGAATCGGCACGCTTCAACAACGTCATCGTGGTGCTCAAGCTGATCACGATTCTGTTCTTCATCGTCGTTGGAGCAATCTACGTGAAACCCGCGAACTGGCACCCCTTCTTCCCGGGTGGAATTCATGGGGTCTGGACCGGCGCATCGCTCATCTTTTTCGCCTACATCGGCTTCGACGCAATCTCCACCGCGGCCGAGGAGTGCAAGAACCCGGGGCGCGACATGCCGCGCGGCATCCTGGGATCCCTTCTGATCTGTACGATCCTCTACGTTGCCGCTGCGCTGGTTCTTACCGGCATGATTCCGTTCGCCAAGCTGGTGGGCGTCGCGGACCCGCTGGCCGCTGCGCTTCACTACGTCAGCCAGGATTGGGCGGCGGGCCTGCTGGCCTTCGGCGCCGTGGTTGCAATGACGGCAGTGCTGCTGGTGTTCCAGCTCGGACAGCCACGAATTCTCATGGCAATGTCTCGCGACGGGCTGCTGGGCCCGTGGTTTGGCAAGATTCATCCGCGCTTCCGGACCCCTTACGTAACAACCATCCTTACCGGCATCTTCGTGGCCTTTTTCGCGGCGATCGCCAATATCGATGAGATCGTTCAGCTCACCAACATCGGGACGCTGTTTGCATTTATCCTGGTGTGCATCGGAATCATGATTCTCCGCGTGCGCGAGCCGAACCGCGCAAGGAAGTTCCGCGTGCCGCTCGTTCCCCTGACTCCGTTGCTGGGCATCGCGAGTTGCGGGATTTTAATGGCGGGACTTCCGATCCTGACCTGGATCCGGTTCGTACTCTGGCTGGCAACGGGGCTTATGATCTACTTTCTCTATGGCATCCGCCGCAGCCACTTAAGCGCCTCCGGCAACACGTATCAGTCTTGAAGCATACACGTTTTGTATATACAATTGAGCATGCGGTTCACGTGGGACGAACAAAAGCGGAAGCGGAATCTGAGGGATCACGGTCTGGATTTCGCAGATGCCCCACGAGTCTTCGAGGGACCCACATATACCTATGAGGATGATCGTTTCCAGTACGATGAACCGCGATTTGTGACGTTGGAGCTTATTAACGGCGTCTCCGTCTCCATCGTTCACACAGAAACCAGGGAGCGGATTCACATCATCTCCTTTCGTAAGGCGTAAAAAGTGAACAAAAATTCTTCTTCGAAAACATCTAGGACCGACTGGCCGCGAGTGCGAAGAATGAAAGACAAGGACATAGCAATCACAAGTGAGCACCCAGAAGCGGACGTTGAACACATCGTACGCGGCATAGTCCGCCGAGGTTTGAGGGCCGTTGGGACCAAGACCTCTATCTCTCTGCGCGTTGACACGGACGTGCTTGCATGGTTCAGGGCTCAAGGCCCTGGCTACCAGAGGCGAATGAACCTTGTCTTGCGCGCATTCAGGGACGCATCTGTCTATCATGCTGCTCCAGCGGCCGGCTGCATTTGAACGAATACCCCGCAGACTCAACTTCGCGCGGCACAGGTCGAGATACGTGCTGGGCGAGTTCGCAGGTCACGCTGCCGTTGGCCAGGCCGGGAGATATGCATGCGACGCACCGATCCGCTTCGGTCGATTTCAACTGACCTCGCTATCGATGCGGTGATCGCGGCAAAAACTCAGGGCGCGAAGCTCGATTACCAGGCTATCAGTGATTTCGTGAGCGCCGAGATGTCGCGGCTTGAGAGCAAGGTGGCAAAAAGAACCACTTCCTCTCCTGTCAAGGTTGATCTCAGCGATCTATTTCGTGAGATACTCGACGAAGCGTAGAGCGGCGACGAGCCCGCCTGACTTCGCTGCAGTTGCCGGCAGCTCACGCCGCAGTTGATGCCGAGCGTCAGACCGCTGAAAGGACTCTGCCATAAACAGGGCAACGAAGTTGCTCGACCACACGATGATCGTGCTTGCGGTCGTTTTCGGCGTTGGTTCGATAGGGTTGTTGGCAGTAGCAGGCTCACTCACGTTCATGAGGTTGAAGTTCTCCGAAACGACGGTGCTGTTCTGGGACGCCGCCCTGTCCTTCGCCTTCTTCGTGCAACATAGCGGCATGGTTCGCAAAGCGTTCCGCGCCCGCCTGGCCACTGTTATTCCCTTGCGCTATCAGGGTGCCGTCTACGCCATCGCATCCGGGGTTGTTCTGACGCCGGCGGTTGTGCTGTGGCAGCGCTCTCAGACGCAATTGCTCGTCCTTCATGGCTCTCTGCTTTGGGTAGCCCGGGCTTGTTCCTTTTTGGCGGTCGTGATCTTCGTCTGGAGTATACGCGCGCTCCGGTCATTCGATCCCCTCGGCATAGGTCCAATCAGGGACCATCTTCGCGGACGCCCAGAGCGGCGGTCGTCCTTTGTGATTCTGGGCTCATATCGGTGGGTCCGCCACCCTTTGTACTCCTGCATCCTGGTCCTGATCTGGTCGAACCCCGCTCTGACGGCGGATCGCCTCCTGTTCAACTTGCTCTGGACCGGATGGATATGGGTTGGAGCCGTCCTCGAGGAGGCAGATCTCGTGACAGACTTTGGCGATGCCTATCGAGACTACCGTCGGAGGGTACCTATGCTTATCCCGTGGCGCGGCCCTGTGGCGTTGCATTCCCTGCAGGCCGCAAGCGATCCAACATCACCGATGGCCTGACAAGCACTTCGCGAGACGTGCAGTAAGATCGTGGTGACATGCGCGCGCCGCTCACACACTGGCCCTAGCCCGCCTCGACTGCGCCCTGCAACAATCCCTTGATATCTCTGATCCCTACACCTGGACCGCTCGGCACCGTCATCTTGCCGTCTTTTACCGTGATCGGAGGATCGAACCACTTCCCGTATGCCTCCGTTCCCAATTTGTATTCCTGGTAGCGTCCGGTGTTACTTATGCAGGATGTGAAATGCAGCATATACACGAACCCGAATCCCCCGGAAATGTGCACCGTCACCGGCATCTTGGCCGCCTCTGCCATCCGCGCTACCCTGATCGACCGCACCATCCCACCGTAGTAATAGAGGTCCGGCTGCACGATATCAACGCCCTGGTTGGCGATCATCCAGCGAAAACGCCAGTCGCTGTATTCCTGCTCCCCGCCCGCTACCGGGATGGTCAACGTGTCCGCTACCTTCTTGGTGTCCTCCAAGTGATCGAACGGGCACGGTTCTTCGAAATAGACGGCTTTGATTTCCTCCAACAGGCGTCCCACTTCGATCGCTTTCGGCGGATCGTACGAGCTGTTTGAATCCGCGTGGATGTCAATCGCGCCGCCGAACGTTTTCCGCACTAAGGGAATCAGCTTTTCTGTCCGCCCCGGCATCGCGTCCGCATTCCGGCTCATCCGGCCGCCGACCCGAAACTTCAAGGCCCTCGCCCCCGATTGCGTCACCAGTTTCTGCAGGTACTCCACCTCCTGCTCCGGCGTCGTGTCCCGTCTGCCGCTGGCCACATAGAACGGCACCTCTGCCCGCACGATGTTCCCCAGCAGTACGCCCATCGGCTTGCCGGCAATCCGCCCTAGCCCGAGTTTACCGAGTTAGCGAGCAGAAGGCTATCGATCTATTGTGGATTCCGTGATTTACCGTTTCGGTTTTGTATGACCTACACAGCGGAGAAACGATCGAGATCCAGGGCATGCACCAA
>Ga0315279_10001548_pt1 | contig 37889 bp, 24 predicted proteins | sample YL17G06_20_MG_FD_203694 | JGI IMG/M metagenome (GOLD analysis project Ga0315279, IMG submission 203694) | Sediment microbial communities from Yellowstone Lake, YNP, Wyoming, USA - YL17G06_20 | ecosystem: Environmental > Aquatic > Freshwater > Lake > Sediment | place: USA: Wyoming | collected...
TGATGATATGTTCTGACTCCCTGTCGATCTCCGTCACGAGATTTCGTTCCTGACCGAACTTCCGCTCAATCTGCAGGACTCTCCCGACGTTCATCTTAAGAAACCTTCCTGCTTCCAGTGCAGCTTCGATGGCAAGTTGATTCATCTGGTTCTCCTTTCGCAGAGCAAAAATACGGAAAAAACCATCGGAACACCAGCCTCCACGTTGCTACACACGTCAAAAATCTTTAAGTTGATGCAGCGGTCATTCAAAGACAGCGAATACTCCATCTTGGCACAAGCCGCATTATCGCTCCGCTCCTTCTTGCGACGCTTTTTGGTTGCGGCCGTGCGCCCATCGATCGAAGACGGATCACGCTGGATGAATTAAGTCGCAAGCTGCAATGTAGCGAACGAGCTGAGAGCTAAGAACAAATAGGACACACAGAATCTTTCCCATCACTCATCTCACGAAAGGAGGATCATATGTCATTCCTAGTCAGCGTTCTGATTGCCGTTGTTGCATTCGTTGCATGGAGGTCTGCCGCCAAACGGGCAACTTTAGATCGCAACGTCGTATTTCGATCATCATCTGCGATCTCCCTGGCAATAACGGTGGTTTTTGCCCTTATCGCACTCACACAAGCGTTCACAGTTATTCCCGCCGGCCACGTCGGCATCGTGGATTTCTTTGGGACGGTGTCGGACAAGACTCTTTCGCCCGGTATCAACTTCGTCAATCCGATGGCAAAGGTCGTCAAATACTCCGCGCAGACGAAAGAGCACAAGGAAACCATGCAAGTGCTCTCACGGGAGGGGTTGACGATCGGCCTTGAGCTAAGCGTCCTCTATCGGATCGACCCGGATTCGGCGGCGAGCATCTACAAAAAGATCTTCGGCGGCGATTATGAGGAAGTTATCTTGGTTCCGCAGTTCCGCTCCATCAGCCGCGCAGTCACGGCAAGCTTTCAGGCAAGCGCGCTCTACTCAACGGAGCGCGAGCGTCTCAGCGAAGCCGTTCAAGCTGAACTTGCCAAAATTATTGGAGTGCGCGGCATCGTCGTGGAGTCAACGCCATTACGGAATGTTGCACTGCCTTCACAGTTGACGGAAGCTATTGAGCAGAAGCAGCGCGCCGATCAGGAAAGCCAGCGCATGGAGTTCGTTCTCACGAAGGAGAAACAAGAGGCTGACAGGAAGCGGATTGAAGCAAAAGGTATCGCCGACTTCCAGACGATTGTCGCCGCAGGCATCAGCGAACAACTGCTGCGCTGGAAAGGCATCGAGGCAACGCTGAAAATCGCAGAGTCGAATAATTCCAAGGTTGTGATCATCGGCAGCGGGAAAGATGGGCTCCCAATCATTCTCGATACAAAATAAGAAAAGCTTGGACGCCAAAACGCGCCACGCTCTCGCCCGAACCGCGTTGGCAGATACGAAGCCAAACTGAACTTCACGAGCGCCAGTTTGATTCTCCGCCGATGTTCAACGCGGGGCTATGCTGTTTTGGGAACGACCGCACACAAGCCAAGGAGGAGTCATGTCCCTCGAGATCCGCGAGGTGAAGACGACGAAGGACCTGAACCAGTTTATCCGCTTCCCTTTCACGCTGTATCGAAACAGCCCGTACTGGATTCCCCCGCTGCTTTCGGATGACCTGCGCACGCTGCGACGGGAAACCAATCCGGCATTTCAGCACTCCACTGCTCGGTACTGGCTTGCCTATCGGGGCAAAGAGCTCTGCGGCAGGATCGCCGGGATCATCAATCACAGGTACATCTCCGCGTGGCACAACCGCTACGCGCGCTTCGGCTGGATCGATTTTGTCGATGACGAGGAGATCTCACGGGCTCTGTTCGAGACTTTCGAGACGTGGGCACGTTCCGAGGGAATGACGGCGGTTCACGGTCCTTTGGGTTTTACCGACATGGATCACGAAGGCATGCTCGTGGAAGGGTTTAATGAGCTGGGAACGATCGCAACGATCTACAATTACCCATACTACCCTGTCCATACCGAGAAGCGCGGGTATCAGAAAGACACCGACTGGCTTGAGTACGAAATCTCCGTTCCGTCATCCATACCCGAAAAGGCAATGAAAATCGCCGCGCTCGCCGAGGAACGGCGACATGTTCATGTGCTTGAAGCAAAGAAGAGCAAAGACTTCCTCCCATACGCGCACCAGATCTTCGACCTCATCAACACGACGTACAAAGACTTCTACGGATACGTGGAGCTGACAAAGGAGCAGATTGACTGGTACGTTGAGCAGTACTTCCCGAATGTCGTGCCGGACTTCGTTAAGGTGATCCTCGATGAGCAGAACACCGTCGCCGGCTTCGTCATCGGCATGCCCTCGCTCTCCAAGGCATTCCAAAAGGCAAAGGGCCGGCTCTTCCCGTTCGGGTTCATCCACATTCTGAAAGCGCTGAAGAAGCCCAAGACCATCGATCTGTTCCTTGGAGCCATCAGACCCGATCTGCAGGGAAAGGGGGCAGACGCCCTGCTGATTACGTATCTGGCAGAATCGTGCCTCAAGCACGGAATTGTTTCGGCCGAGTCAAATCCCGAGCTGGAAAACAACTTGCTCGTTCAGGGACATTGGAAGCACTTTGAGCGAAGGCGACACAAACGAAGAAGGTGCTATATCAAACACCTGCAGTGATCCCGTTCGTCCAGCTCCCGCGCGCGTTGAAGGCGCGTGGCGGATCAAGAGAGAGAAACGGATTGGTCAAAAAGATAAGGATCTGAACAGCCGAGTATCTGGGGAGTTGAGGATGATTAGGGGAAACCCGACTTAGGTCGGGTTTTTCATTTTATATCTCATCCTCCCCATCCCCCATGTCACGAGAGATATCAGAAGCCCGGGGTACATCGGCTCGATACCGAGCCAGTAAGCAGGGACCCCATTCGTGATGTTCAGCTGACCGTAGACCAAGCTGCCGGCTGACACAAGCCAGCCGAGCAGCATCGCCCAGAACGCGAAACGAGCTGAGATCTTGAATGGTTCGAAGTAACTCGCCATCAGTGGAACGAAAAGACCAGGGATAATAGCTGTCCCAATGATGTACCAAATCTTCACCACTGATGGAACGATGAGTGACAGCAGGATGGAAAAGAGCGCAGAGAGGATGAGGCCGATCTTCGTCCATCGCTTGACGCGCTGCTCACTCTCTACGCTCGAAGACCCAAGGCTTAACCGGCCTATGATATCCCTGCCGATCGTTGATGCCGATATGAACATCAGACTGCTGAGCGTCGACATGATGGTCGCAAGCATGCCGATGTAAAACAGTCCTTTGGCGACACTTGGCAGTGTGATCTCTGCAAGGAGGGGATAGGAAAAGGTCGGGTTCTCCAGACTCGGGAGAGCGGCGCGTGCATAGAGTCCGGCCGTGCTGGTCATAAAATCGAAAAAGAACCAGAACAGGATGGAGATGAGGATCCCCCGCTGGGCGGTTGTGCCATCCTTCGCGGCATAACAGCGCTGGTGGAATGCCGGATCAACCAGCGTCCACAGCGCGATGAAAAACCAGACGGCAACGAATTGCCAGGAATTCCCTCCATGCCATGTAAGGTGAAGCGGCGGAACATTGGCCTTGATGAAGTCCAGACCGCCAAACTTGATGTAGGCAAAGGGAAGAATCACGGCGAATCCGAGAAACATCATCGCAAACTCAAACGCATTTGCCCAAACATCCGAGCGAAATCCTCCCCAGTACAGATAGCAGACCGTAGCAATGGTGGTCAGCACAATGCTCGCGATCAGATCTATTCCGAAGATGAGCTGCACGAGGACGCCGAGCATCAACGCGTACGCAGCGGGCGTAACGAGGAAAAAAGTGAGCACGCCCCCGAGAACCGCAGTCCGTCGATCGTACGATGCTTCCAGTTTGTCCGAGATTGTAATGAACTGCGTCGCACGGACTTTCTTGGCCAGAAAAAGAGCGAACACGAGCGCGAAGAGGTAGTACGGGACTCCAAAGATGACCCAGTTCGAGATGCCATACCGGAAGGAAAATTCGCCGACGCCGAGAATCCCGCCATACCAGGTCGACACAAGCGTTGCAACAAAGACGGGGAGTGTCAGCGTCCGGCTCGCAAGGAGAAAATCATCGGCTTCGTTCCGTTGCCGACGCGCAGCGCGAAAACCGATGAAGACAACAGCAGCAAAATAGAGAAGGATGAGAAAGGAATCGACGAAACTGAAGTGGACCATGCAAAAAGACAGTCAAGGGCGCGCGAAGAGTTTATAGAGAAGCAGGTGACCTTTTTGGACTTTGATCGTCACCGGAGTGTTCACGACAACGTTGCTTGTTCCCTCCCGAACGCCGAGCTCAAGGGCTTCATCGTCCAGCGCGTACTTGAGTCCCTGCGTCGTGATGCCTTCACAGCGGCTAAGGGGAATAAGCGAGATTACATCGCTTCGCTTTGCATCGAAGGTAATCCCCCGGCCGACGTACACCAGTTCGCCAAGATCGTCGATGAATCGTATCACGGCATCGGGGTAGAACTTCGGAAGAACGCCCAAGTTGCCGACTGAATGGTCGATGCGCCTACCCGACGCACCAATCACAACAATGTGATCATACTTCTGTTTGAGTGCCCACGCAATCGCCTTTTCCAGATCCGTGGACTCATCGTCCCGATCTTCATACGTCGGGACTTTGTGGAACTTAACAAGAGCCTCGGAGTGAATCGAATCCAAATCTCCAACGATCACATCCGGCAGGATCCCGAACTTAAGTGCAGTGTTTGCCCCTCCATCTGCACAAATCACAACGCCCGACTCCCGCGCGAGTGATTGCAGAAGCTGTTTCTTCGGCGGCTCGCCGTTTGCTATGACGAGAGCTCGTTTAGTCATTGCGACAAGCAGCCTACGCGTTGATGCATCGCTGCGACATCAAGTTACAAATCTAATCGCAGAGAGGCAAAGATGTTCCGATCAGCTGCCGGGAAGAACTCGTCACCCTCTCCGTGGGTTGCATAATAAGCGTTGAAGAGATTGTTCACTTGGACACGCGCCTCGAGATCCTTCCCAAGAGCGCCAATCGGCACGCGATACGCAATCCAACCGTGCACAACGGTGTACGCATCGACCGTGCGGTTGGGGTTTGGTGATGCCTTTCTCGGATTTTGGAAGTTGTCGGTATAGAACTCACCAACGTGCTGCAAGGCAACGGACACCGTGAATCTTCCTGTCCGATATGTGGCACGAGCGTTTGCGAGAACATCGGGAAACCCGGCAATGTTATTCCCATCCAGGGAGATCGGTCCAGAGTCTTTGAATACCGTGTACTTCTCCAAACGATTTTTACTCAACGTCGCATTGCCCTGCGCTTCAAAACCTTCAAACAACCGAACCACCGCTGTGAACTCAACGCCTTGATGCAGTGTCTTGTCGGCATTGCCTGTGACGGGTATGCCGAAACGATCAAGCTGGCCTTGCTTGATGATTTCGTCATTGAACATCATGTAAAAGAGATTTGCTGTCGCCCGGAAACTCTCGGTCGTGTAGCCTCCGCCGACCTCGATATCGACGAGAGCTTCCGGTTTCACCAGCGAGTTACCAAAATCATACCTCCCGTTCGGCATCACTTTGAACTGCGGGGTAACGGGCCCCCATGAGGTTGGCGTGCTCGCTTCCGCCGCGTCGTACAGGTTTTTCAACCTCGGCTCCCGAGATGTTCGCGAGACCTGAGCGTAGACGTTAGTTCTCTCGTTGATGTTATAGTTGATGCCGATGCGCGGATTCAGAAAATGGTAGGGGACTGAGAATTCCGTCCCGACATATTTTTCGTCATAGAGACGATAGCGGTTGTACACATACTGCAAATCCGCCTGGAGTGTGAGATCGGGGCGAAGCTTGTAGAGCTCATGCGCAAACAATGAGACAATATCCTTTGCCCCTCGATATTCATAATAATGGTACTCAGGTACGACACCTGCAGGGACACCCTCCCCCCAGCGCAAGGCGCCCCAATGGAGCGAATGATGAATCCGGAGCTCCGCGCCCACCGTGAGATCTCCTCCGTCGTGCTGAAAGCTCGCGCGAGGCAGCCAACCGTATTGGACATTGCTGACAAACGCCCGAATGAGGGCGTTGGGGATGTAGAGGGTGTCCGGATCGCCCGCCACCGAGAATCCGTTGCTGCGCGTGATTCGATAGTACGAATACGGCGCCCACGATCCGTCGTAATCGAAGAAACCATCTCCAGTGACAAGAAAGAGCGCGTTGTTGAGGGTGATGCGGTCGTCGAGCCTCCACTCGTGAAGGAGTTCGTAATGGGGTTGACTGAAGTTCTCGATCTCTTCTGGACGACCGATAGGATTCTGTCTCCGTCGCTGTGAATCAGATGAGTAGGCATCCGCTTTGCCGATACCATAGTACGCGAGATGATCGGCAATCGGTCCGCCGTAGAAATCGAATTGCGTCGTCATCGTCTCGTCATAGCGGATGGCACCAAGGAAGTAGCTTGAGAAATCCACCCACGATTTCTCACGATAGCCATCGCTTTGAATGCGGGAAAGACGACCGTAGAGTTGATACTTCTCTCCCACAAGCCCCGAGTTGACCGCAATCGAGTACTTCCGCGTGTTGTACGTTCCGTATCCAGAAGTAAAACCGATGCCGGGCTGTTTCGTGAAGGTTGTGGTGATCAGGTTGACGGAGCCCCCGATAGCCGGCGGTCCGTAGAATGCGCTCCCTGCACCTCGCTGCACCTGAATGTCCTGCAGGTTCGCTGCAAGGTCCGGAAAATCAAGCCAGTACACATCGTGGTCTTCCGGATCGTTCTGCGGAATACCGTTGATCATCACAGAAATGCGGCGCTGATCGAAGCCGCGAATGTTCAGATAATTGTAGCCGATGCCGTTGCCGTTCTCCGAATAAAACGTCGTCGATGGAAGCTCGGACAAAAGCAACGGAATATCCTGTGTGGCATACCGCTCTGACAGCTCCCGAGCAGTCAATGTTGAGAACGCTATGGGATTTTCGCGCTCCCGCGCTCTCATCGCGGAGACAATGATCGTCTGACCGGCCAGAACTGTCGGCTCAAGGCCAATCTCGAGAGACACGACCTGATTGGCAGAGACGGACACCGGCAAGGTCTTCGGCGTATATCCGATGTAGCTCACCCTCAGGTGATATAATCCCGCGGGAACCTGGCGGAGTCGAAACGTGCCGTCGCTCGTGGTACTCGTCCCGAACGGAGTCCCTTGCAGAAGTATGTTCGTCGCTTCGAGCGGTTTCATCGCCTGCGCGTCAAACACTCTTCCTTCGATCGTTCCCGTCTCCTGTGCAGAGGCAGAAAACGTGAAAACCAAGATGACGGTCAAGATCATCGTGCTTCTCATGGTGCTATACTCCTCTCTCAAAAACAAAAAGCCGTTTTCCGATCGGGGAGCAGAACCGGAAAGCGGCTTCGACAAAAGGTCCAGGTTACCGTTTTCCTTCGCTGGTATTATCCAGTTCAGGTTCGGAGGGTTTGCTCTCAGCCGTCCCGTTCCGACGAGTCGGAACGGGATGCACCCCTAACGGAACTACTAAACAGCAGTGTGGAAAAGAACTATCTCAATATACAACCGCCAACGGCGTTTGTCAAGAGCGCTGGGTCGCTCACGCCTGCAACGCGGTGGGGACTGATCGCTGTCTTTCGAGCCAAAAGAAGGGTTCCGATTACCTTGCCTGCCATCTATTTTTTCTCTATTTTCTGCAGCGTCGCAAACGGAAGCGCAGCCTCATTGTTAAAGGTGTTTCTTTGTCATTCGAATGAGCCTTCGTATCGAACACGTCTCGTTCAGCTATGCTGAACTCCCCGTCCTCCATGATATCTCCTTCGACGTTCCCGCTGGAGATTTCCTCAGTTTGCTTGGTCCCAACGGTTCAGGGAAGACGACGCTACTCCGTTTATTGGATCGTATTCTGTTGCCGCAACGAGGTACGATTGCGCTGAAAGGCCGCACTCTCCAGCAATACAGCCGAAAGGAAATTGCGCGCCTGGTCGCATACGTTCCTCAGGATACACTATGGGTGTTCCCTTTCACGGTTCACGAGGTTGTCCTGATGGGGCGTTCCCCTTACGTCGGACGATCTGGGTTCGAAAGTCAGCTCGACCTTGACGTCGCCTTGGAGATGATGCGCCTGACGGACATTGAGCATATTGCGGAGAAACCGATCACCGCCCTTTCCGGGGGTGAGCGTCAGCGGGTTCTCATCGCCCGAGCACTGAGCCAGCAGCCTCAGATTCTCCTCCTCGACGAGCCGAATGCGCACTTGGACATTTCGCATCAACTCGAGATCTTTCAGATCCTTCGCGAGCAGAACGCACAGCACAATCTCACAATCGTCTCGGTTTCTCACGACCTCAACCTCGCTGCGGCATTCAGTAAGAGAGTCATGCTCCTCTCGCGGCGCGACGATCCGGATGGAGTGCAGGGTGCCATGATTTTTTCGTGCGGTACTCCGGCGGAGGTTCTGACCGAATCCAATATCGAGCGTGTCTACCGGACACCGGTGCTTGTTGATCAACACCCACGGTCTCCGTCTTTACGCATCTCGCTTGTCCCGTCTCCCGTTCAAAAAGGGGATCGCCAGCAAGGCCACGCAGACGAGAACATTCAGAGTCGTGGCAATTCTATGCCACAGGATCATTGAGCCGACTATGTCCTTCAGGCGCCGACAAGTTCGAGAGAAGGTCTTGCAGGCATTGTACGCCTACGAACTCTCCCGAGAACCGATCGAATCGATCATCGAGAATATCGTGTCAAGCCTGAAAAAGGAGCCTGAGGTCTTCGACCTGGCCCAACGGCTTCTCCTCAAGGTAATCGAGAATCGAGAAGAGCTCGATACGCTCATTAAAGGACGTGTGGCAAACTGGGAGTTCAACCGGCTCGCCGTCATCGACAAGATCGTTCTGCGGATCTGCATCTGTGAGCTCCTGTACTTTGAGGATATTCCGCCAAAGGTCTCCATCAACGAAGCGATTGAGATTGCACGTCGTTTCAGCACGGAAAAGAGCGACAAGTTCGTCAACGGAGTCCTAGATTCCGTTTTCGACGATTTGAAGGCAACGGGCCGAATGAAGAAATCCGGCCGAGGACTCCTCGATACGTCCTCGAAGAAGAAAACCTCCAAATAGGTTCAACGAGCATCTTGACGTCTCCGGCACCTCCCTCCACCAGCGTTCCAATCCGATCATATTCCCACGGAAGGATTTTCGCGTGGACGCTCTTTGACTTCGCCAACACGGCGTTTTCGGTTATCATTGTCACTGTTATCTACTCCCGGTACTTTGCCAACCATGTCGCTGGTGGACAACGATGGCTGTGGGGCCTCGCTGTCAGCCTCTCGATGATCCTTGCGGCTGCCATCGCCCCTCCTCTGGGCGCGGCAGCGGACTATTCCCGCAACAAGAAGGCGTTTCTCCTTTTCTTTACCCTGGCGAGCGTTGTCAGCACAGGCCTGATGATCTTCGTCGAGGAGGGAATGGTCCTGCTCGGGATCGTGCTCTTTGTTGTCGCCAATGTCGGATTCGAGGGGGGCATCGTTTTCTATGACGCGTTCCTCCCGAGCATCACGTCCAGACATTCTTACGGGAGAGTCTCCGGGTATGGTTTCGCCATGGGGTATCTCGGCGCACTCGTTGTCCTCTTGATCGTGAATCTCATCCTTCCAGAATCGACGCATCCGGATTATCTTTTCTTTGTCCGGGTCTCCTTCGTCGTTGCAGCATCCTTCTTCTTATTCTTCTCGCTACCCATGTTCATCTGGGTACCGGAACCGATGCAAGCGGAGGTCCGCCCCCCCCGTGTCATACGCTACGGATTTCAGCAAGCGACGGAAACGTTTCGCGCCCTGTTCGTAAAACGAGAGCATCCCTCGGTTGCACGCTTTCTCATTGCGTTCTTCATCTACAACGACGCCGTCCTCACGATCATTGCGTTCGCAGCGATCTTCGCCGAAGACATGCTCCACATGACTGACAAGGACATCATCGGGTTCTTCGCGATCGTGCAGACGAGTGCCGTGCTGGGATCATTTGCCTTTGGAATCCTGACCGACAAGATCGGACCGAAGAAGACTATTTCGATCACATTGCTCATTTGGATTGCGATAACGGTTGGTGCCTTCTTTGTGGCTTCCGTCTCAGCGTTCTACGCTGTTGCACTCGGCGCCGGCGCCGCCATCGGATCGTCACAATCCGCCAGTCGGAGTCTCATGGCTCTTCTCACACCCAAAGAGCGCGAAGCGGAATTCTTTGGATTTTACGATGGCTTGTGCGGGAAAGCATCAGCGGTTGTGGGTCCGCTTCTCTATGGAGTGATCGCGGACTTCACGAATGAGCGATTCGCTGTTCTCTTCGTCGGTCTCTTCTTCTTGATCGGCCTCATCATCCTTCAGGGCGTCATCGAGCCCGAGCACAAACGTCCTTCTTCTCAGACTGTGTAAGGGCAATAATGATGCTTCGAATCCTTCCCCTGGTGCTCACTTTCGTAGTTCTGCTGTCGGGATGCTATCCCGAGAAGAAGGAGACAACGACGCGGGGCAACCTCTATCTCTTGCTGACGGAATCAGCGGCCCCAGTCCTGGTCGAGGAGGTCAATCAGTTTTTGAGTCTCTATGGACCGGATGGGGCAAACATCAGCTACGCAGTCGTATCGTCTGAAGAGGCCATCCAACGCTTCGTCGATGACACGGTGCGATGCATCTTCACGATTCGTCCGCTGAAAGCAGCAGAACGCTCGCTCGTGACGCGTACCGCAGGGTTGGATTTCACGGAGATCGCGATTGCGCATGACGCTGTTGTTGTCATCGTCCACCACGAGAACAGCGTCGACAGGATCACCACCACTGAGCTGAGGAGTGTCTTGACGGGGACATACACGCGTTGGGAGCAGCTCTCTCACGCAGGGAAGATGAAGGGACGCATCGAGGTCATCTATCAGGATTCCTCCGACGTCTCGTGGTACCTGGCTCAACGAATTCTGCAGCGTCAGACTGTTCGGAAGGACGTTCGTCGCGTGAACTCAAGCCTCCAGCTGCTGAAAGCTGTTGTCAACCAGCCGCTGTCCATAGCGTGTGTCGGATTGAATTGGATCGATTCTGCCCGCGTGCCGGCAAAAATGCTCAGCGTCGCCGAGACGGCGCAGCCGGCAGACACCGCGTTTCAAATTGCCCCGGAAGCCCTTGGCACATTCTACGAGCCTCACCCCGCTCACATCTATCGCAAGTTTTACCCGCTGAGGCGCACAATCTATCTATACGCACGAGCACCCGTGGGCAGCTTCGCGGCAGGATTCAGTGCATTCGTGGCCAACAAAGATGGGCAGCGAATCTTCTTGTTGAGGCGCCTTGTGCCCGGAACGCAGCCGATTCGGCTCAAACCTCCCCAATGAAACTGCATGGTGTGCGTTGGAGGCTTGATCGGGCGAGACGGAGAACAACCTGAAAATAAGAATCCCGCTGAGCACTCAGCGGGATTTCTGTTTCAGGCACGTCGGAATGAATATTTCAGAACTCGGGACCGAGAGAGAAGTAGTAGATTGGGCTCGAGAATCCCGAACCGGTAAACCTCCACGCCACGTCGATCCGGAGCGGGAACCCCATGAACACCAGTCTTCCGCCAAAGCCGGTGCCAATCAGCAGGTCCTTGGTGACCGTCTCTCCATCTACAGACTGGAATGCCCGCCACGTCTTGGTGTTCCGCCAGGCCGATCCCACGTCCACAAACGCCGCACCCAGGATGTTCTGAAACCCGATGGGCAACGCGCCAAGGATAAAATACCGCACGAGCGGGAAACGGAGCTCGAAATTCGCAATACCAAACCGCGTACCGTTCAGCGCATTGTAGTTGTACCCTCGCACCGGCAAAACTGGCGTCAGAAAGGCATAATCCTCAACGTTAACGATCGGAACATTCCCTCCCTGATCAAACCGGCGGTTGATCCATCCTTCGGTTCCCCCGATGAAGAAACTCTGGCGATCCTTCCCGTTGCTGATGCCTCCGGCAAAGCGATACACGAACACGAAGTCATGAAGAACCTTGTTGTAATCCCGGTAATCAAATGTGAGGGTTTGGAGATCGAGTGATTCGTCGTTGAACTTCGCGCTCCCGTAGAACGTGAGGTTGAATCGGGACCCGTTGTTCGGGCCAAACCAACCTCCCTGCCATAAAGAATTATCCCGCACATAGCTGAGCAGAGGTAGAATGAACGACCGCCGTTGAGGTGGCTCGGTCGGGTCATCAAGGTTGTCGCGAGAGAGGTTGAGCCAGTTGGCGGAGAGATCGAGCCTATTGAATCGGTCAATCGGATATGAGGCAACCACCCCCAGGGCCCAGGTTCTGAAACGGTAAAGGAAAATATTCCCCCACTGGTCATACAAATAGAGAAATCGAGCACTGTGGAATCCCTGGAAGCCATAGTCGATTCGGCCCGGCAGGTAGTAATAGGACAATCCGTAATCGCTGTTCTTCAGATCCAACAGCAGGTTCGTTTGAAAGATGATCTGATGGTCGCCTAACATGTCGCTAAATGCCATCAGTGTCGTCCCTTCAATGCCGTAGAACGTATTATACGCCGCCGTGCCGTACACGAGGTCGGGTGTGAAGTTCAGCTTGTACTTGCGGGGAACATAGTTCCCTTCCGCGTCACGGTTATTCACGACATCGAAACGAGCTGCCGGGCGTGGGGCCGATAAGGTGTCCCGCATCGTTTCCTGAGTGAAGACGTAGTTCTTGAGATCCACCTTCGTGTTCGTCTGATACCGTGATGATTCTGATGCCGTGTCTGACATGACGATGATGTTGTTGCGCACCAGCACGGTATCCGATGCTGAGGAAGAGGCTGTCACTTCCCTTGGTTTCTCCACGCGCGGGAGCTCGAATTTCCGTTTGAAGTATTCTGTCGGCTCAAGCTCCGCCACGTTCAACCTGCGCTCCAATGGCGCCCGCATCAGGAAAATGTCAAAGCCCGCCTGATGCAACGACGCGAACACGAGCTTCGATCCGTCATGCGACATCGTGAGCTGGTAGATACCGGAAAGGGAATTGGTGATCGGGCGATCACTCCCCGACGGCAGGTCTCGCTCGTAGACATTGTTGATGCCGTTACGGTCGGAAATATAGATGAGTTTCTTCCCGTCCGGAGAAACGACAGGGGAGGTTTCATTGCTGTTGGGGTAATCTGTGATGCGACGCATGACGCGTGAATCCAGATCGATCGCATACAAGTCCACTTGGCTGAAATCGATCTGGTGCATCCCGAGGCTGGGTGGTATCTTTCCCGGCGAAGTGAAGTCGCGGCGATCAGAGGAGAAGAATATCGTCTTGTTGTCCGGAGAGAATACGGGATCCGAATCCGAAAAGACATCATTGGTGACGTTCGTCAACTGCTTCGACTCGAGGTCGTACACGTAGATGTCCGACTGCGGCGGCTTCACACCAACAAACGCCAGCTTTTTCCCGTCCGCGGACCAATCGACCGAAAAGATCCCATCAAGATCAAACTCGATTTTCTCCTCGACGCCAGAATTGACATCAATCAGGACAATGGCATCCCGTTCGCCCGCCTTAACAGCAAGCCCGATGCGCTTGCCGTCGGGTGACCATGTGATGCCCGGAGTGAGCAGGTGGAGCTCCTCAAAATCCTTTGTCCGCTGCCCATTGACGACCTTATCGAGGATCTGGCCATCGATTGCGGACATCACATAGACATCAAAGTAGTCATTTCGGTCGGAAATGAACGCAATCTTGTCCCCTTGAGGAGAGATCGACGGACTGGTGTTGTAGAAGTTGTTGTCCTTGGTGTGGTCTGTGAGGCGACGGGCGAAATCCCCCGGTTCCTCCCGTTTGGCGATATCCGGCCAGTAGAGGACCTTTTGTTCCTTTTGAAATCGCTCGGACAGCTCCTTCACGGTCAGGCCGATTGTGCTCTTGAAGCCCTGTTCAACGTTCCGTACTCCCCGCATGCGGTTCATGATCTCGCCGATTTTCTGCTCACCATATTTGTTGGCGATGTAGTACCAGACCGCCTGCCCGCCGCGGTACGCGAAATAGCCGCCAAGAAGGTCTATCGGTGGCAGGTAGTTCTGGATGGTCGCGTCGCGTATGAACATGTCGGAGTTTGTGTCCCAGCCGAGCGCAGCGTACTCCGCCAGGCCCTCGTTCATCCACAGGGGAAGCATGAAGGGTGTTCGACTCGAGATGAGCGACTGGATAGACCCACCGTAGAACATGTCATTCAACACCGCATGAACTAGCTCATGATGAATGACATGGCGGAACTGTCCGTAGTTGCCCTCGAAGGGGACAACCACCCGGTTCTTGAAGAGCTCGGTTACTCCTCCAATCCCTTCTTCCATGTATTCCTCAACAACGTTCGTCTGCTGGAACTCGTTGTGCGAGTTGTAGACGACAATCGGGATCCGATTGTTGATCTCAAAGCGTAGCAGTTTGCGGATAGAGTTGTACGCATCCTCTGCGGCGTCAGCCGTGAATTCCGCCAGCTCGTACCCGTTTTGGGAGAAATAGATGTCGAAGTGGTTGGTCTGGATATACTGCCATTCAAACCGCTTGTACTGAACCTTGTTCTTCCCGAAGACGGAGTTCTGGCTCACCACCGTACTCGAGGCGATGAGCATCAACGTGCCAACAATCAGCAGTCGTTTCATAAGCGCCCCCTCATGAATAATCATAGCTTACGCCCACACCAAAATTGTAGACAAAAAGGGTGGAAAAAGCAACCTTCCAATGATTACTCAACAACGGCACAGGATGAAGGGTTTCCTGCATGTGTTTATCGTTGTCGTTTCCGATCCCTGGACGCGGCACGGGCCTGCTCAACGATGCCGAAATCGATTTCTCGTTCTTCGGGATCGACACGAAGCACCTTGACCCGGACCCTGTCTCCAAGGCGGTACTGCTTCCCCGTCCGTTGGCCAATCAACGCGTACTTTTTCTCGTCAAAGGCGTAGTAATCGTCCTGAAGATCGCGGACATGAATCATCCCCCCGACCAGCAAGTCATTGATCTCAACGAAAATCCCAAAGCGCACAACGCCGGAGACAACTGCGTCAAACTCGTCCCCCAGATGTCGTTTCATGTACTCCACCTGCATCACCTTGATCGCTGCCCGCTCCGCCTCCATCGATACCCGTTCCATCGCGGACGATTGCTTGGCAATGTACGGCAGACGACGCCCAATTTCCTCACGGCGCTGCAATGATGCCGACTGGGCATACTCTTTCAGCAGGCGATGTACAACGAGATCCGGATACCTGCGGATCGGCGAGGTGAAATGCGAATAGTAGTCGAACGCAAGACCGTAGTGACCGATATTGTGCTCAGAGTACACGGCCTTCGCCATAGCCCGGAGTGCGACCTCGTTGATCACGTTCTCGACCTCGGTTCCGCGCACCTGATCGAGCAATTTTTGAAGGTCCTTCGAATGGACACCCCCGTCGATGTGGAGCTTGTAGCCAAATTGCCCAACGAACGCCGCGAGCTCGCGAATGCGGTCGGGATCCGGCACATCGTGGATCCGATAGAGAAAGGGCTTCCGGTGCTCCTCGCGTTTTGCCAGTCCAATGTGCTTCGCGACGGTCTGGTTTGCCAAAAGCATGAACTCTTCGACCAGGCGATGGCTCCGGAGTCTGAGCTTCTTGATGATCTCAGTCGGATTCCCCTCACCATCGAAGCGGAACTTCGCCTCCGATGTTTCGAAATCAATGCTCCCCTCCTTCATCCGATTCTTGGTCAGTGCGGCACTCAGTTCCTGCATGCGATGGAGCGTGTCCACGATCGCTGCGTTGTCGCGTTGTGAGGCGTGTCCGCTGCCTTGCCCCTCCAGAATCGTTTCCACCTCCTCATAGGTAAACCGCCGCTTGCTGCGGATCACCGATTCCTGGATGTCGTACTCTTTTACAATTCCTCGCGGGCCAACTGTCATGAGCACTGAATACGCCAGACGGTCCTCGTTGGGTCGAAGGCTGCAGAGAATATTCGAGATCTTTTCCGGAAGCATCGGGATGACCATGTTGGGGAAGTAGACGCTCGTCCCCCTTTTCAGCGCTTCCTTGTCGAGTTCGCTCCCTTCCTTGACATAGGACGAAACATCAGCAATGTGAACGCCGAGGAGCAGATTTCCGTCAGACAGCTCCTGCAACGACACGGCATCGTCGAAGTCCTTTGCATCTTCTGGATCAATCGTGAAGCAGAGCTCGTTGCGAAGATCAAGCCTGTGACCGATCGCAGATTCAGAGATCGACTCCGGAAGGCGGTCAACCTCTCGGAGCACAGACGACGGGAACTCACGGGGAAGATGGAACTCGCGCATCACGGATTGAATCTCCGCCGAAACCTCTCCCGCACGCCCAAGCACCTCGACAATTCGTCCCTCTGGATTCAAGTGGCCGACGCCCCATGATTCAATCTGCACAACGACCTTGTCGCCAGGTGTTGCCTTGTTGAGACCTTCTTTTGCAACGAAAATATCGCGGGCGATCTTTCTTTCGTCCGGAATGACGATGTAGAAATGCTGACTCCGCTGCAGTGTTCCGACCACATCCATCCTGCCGCGTTCTACGACCCTGATGATCTCGCCTTCCCGCTTCGCACCTTCCTCCTTCTTCTCTGACGATTGAGCAAACAACGAAACCTCAACCTTGTCTCCGTGCACGGCCATGCCCCGGTACCGGGGCGGAATAAAGATATCTTCGTCGAAACCTTCAACGCTCACAAACCCGAAACCCTGCCGCGTCATGTGTAACTCGCCTATCACCGTCTGCGGGACTTCATGATGACCGAAGCGCGCGCCCTTGACGAGCCGAATCCTGTTAGTGTCTTGGAGCTGCCGGATAGCCTGTTTCAAAACCTGATACTCCTCGTTTGACTTCAGGCTCAGCCTGCGCGCCAATTCCTTCGCCCTGAAGAGCTGATTGGGATAGCGTGCAAGAAACGACAGGATTCTGTCAGCAAGATGCTCGATTTCACTCATCTTCATTCATATTCACTCATTAGATGCAAATGCTGGTGCCGCGGTTTGATGGGTCAGAAGGTAATTCGATAGAGAAGCCGCAGGCCTTTTGATTCTCGACGCTGATCGAAGCTTTCCACGCCTTCAACGCGTCGTTCGGCTTCAAGCACAAGATTCCGCCATTTCTCAGATCCAAGGATTGCACTCATCGGAAACTGGATGCTGACGTTGGCATTGTTGATGTCGTTCAGAACCCGGCCACCCAGGCGAAAGACGGCATCTCCCAGCTCACCGGTCACGCGCACGTCTGCCGATTCCTGGAAACTCCCACCGTAGTACAGCACATCCACCGACCGAATAATCCCAAATTCTTTTCTGAGCAAGTCCGTCAACGGTCCAGAGAGCACGGACGAAGTCAGGCCACCGAGCACGCTCGTGCTCGCCAGGGAGAGCCGGTCCTGCTGCGTGAGTTCATCCCGGAACGAGCCGGTAATGAGGAATGCAATGGCGTCCGCTTCCACATCCCCGCGCGTTTCCTGAATGAGGTTGCCGACTTGATCGTATCGCTCAAGCTCCGCCTTGACTTTTGGCTGCTCACGCGTTCCAGTGATATAGAGCTTGACGACAACCTTCTGCTCGAGCCCCCTCGCATCGGCAGACGTGGTGGAACCTGTCGAGAGAGTCGAAGTAGTATCGCGTTTTCCCTTGTAGATCCCTTCATAGCGCGCGAGGACGTCCAGCTCAGGATTGAAGGGATTGCCGGTGAACCTCAGTTTACCTGAAGCATCGAGCTTTTTGATATTGTTGTAGTATGAGCCACTCCCAAGCTCAACCTCACCGGTGAGTCGAACCTGGTCACCATCTTTCGTGAACGCTGCTCTTCCTCGGAGAAGTGCAAACAATTCTTCGTTCGTGAGGTTTGTGAAGACAAATCGCACCTGTGTCACACCTTGGGTCTGAATGACAAGGTCGTATCCAATGTTGTCAAGAAATGACTTGTCGGACTCGTCTTGCGGCAGGGTGGCTGGACGATCGGAGGCACTCCGTATGCCGTTCTTGCCGCTGGCAGAAGTGCGATCTGCAGTCGACAATCCCGGGCTCTTCTGTTGTTCACCCCTGCTCGCATCGCCTTGACTCCCTGCCGACAGGTCGTTCACAAATGTCACCGCAATTCTGTTGCTCGGAAGATCTTGACCTTGCCGTGTCGGAGGCAACGTCAGGTTTGCGTACTTGACGAACAGATTACCTGAAGCCCTTGAGCGAGCCGGGGTTCCGCGCCACTGGATTCCTTCTGAACCTGATGCGACAAACAGATCACCGTACACAATTTGTCCCGGGCGCCGACCCGATTCCTTCATCACCAGTAACTGCCCGTTGGCGTTCAGATCGAAATCCTTGATCACAATCCCTTCGAGCGTGAATCGCCCCGAGAGCGTCATCTTGCCATCCGGGCGATCTTGCGGCACGTTTTGGATGGTCAGATTCTCGAGGCCAATTTGCCGGCCACTCGGAACAAGTTTTCCATCGATGATATAGTGGATGTTCAACGGGTTGAAGAGTAAGCGTGCATTCTGCAGGGTCATGGAACCTTCGTAGGATGGAGATTCGATGGTGCCTCGCAGCTTCATGTCGCAGATCAGCAATCCGCTCATGCTGCTCAACTCACCGACGAAGGGATCGAGAAATTCCAGCCGGAAACTGTTCGCCCGCACGTCAAGGTTCATCTCTCCTTCAAGCTTCTCGGTCGATGATTCTTTCAGGGAAAGATCATAGGGGACCGTTCCACTAATCAGGAGATCCGGTTGGAGAGAGAGTTCGTCAGGGCGGCTGCGAGATTGCGCGAACACGTTCAGCATCCGCTCAAAGTAGGAGCACCGCACGAGGATTTGACCGAACACGGTTTCTTGATAGCGAACTCCGGTGGCATTCAGCTCGACAGAGAAATTCGGATGGTCGAAGCTTCCCCTGAAGGTGCCGGATGCGTTGACAATGCCGCCGAAGACGGCGCTCGGCCCTCCCGCAGTAAAAGGCCGATACACCTTCGGTAGATTGTTGAGTAAAACGTTCTTGATCCCCACGGTGAGATCCGAAACGCCGGCGGGGTTGAAGTATCCTGTTGCACTCACTTCCTCCACTTCATGCCGCATCCAGAGATTCGCAATGTGGAAACCATCGCGTGCCAGAACCAGCCGCACAGGATCGATGTTCTCGAACGTGTACGAGTTGAAATCAACCTTCAGTTGCTGGAGGTTGAGCACAACAAATCCCGAGTCGTAGCGCGAGGATCCCTTCGCCTCGATTACCGCGAGCGAATCGAGGAGAACTGACAGCCGATACGCACTGGAATCCGCTCGTACCTGCAGGTCAAGCAGGAGATCGGAGCACACGACTCGACCTATGTCAAACTGTTGCGCTTCCAGATTGACTGATGCTGCAAGTGATTTCATCACTGATGTGCGAGAGAGCCCCTTGACATCGAACGCGAGGCTAGCCTTGGAGAATCCAAAGTCAACTTTGTCATCTGCATAAAAGAGTCTGCGCATGTCAGCTTGTCCGATGAACTCGATCCCCTCCGCCGCAGTCGTTATGGAGCCCTTGAGCTTGAGGCTCCCGGCAAGCGTTCTCCTCAGCGCGACACCAATGGGCGACGCGTCCTTCACATCAAGTGTCAACTGTGCTGCAACATGTTCTGACAGACTTGCGGCGTTTGAGTGAAACTCTGCTGGCGCGGCGCGACCGGAAGAGAAACTGCGCAGAGAGTCCAGCGAGTTCACACGGTAGCGGATAGCCTCATCGAGAAGAGTCGCTCCTTGACCGAGAGCGGCAACGAGTGTCACAGGAGTGAATTGGCCGAGGATATCAAGATCGGCCGCATCAGATGAAAACCGAAACGATTGCTGCTTCCGATTCGCCGTATTGAGGTGGACATCAAACCCGCCTCGTTCAAAACGAACCGTGTCAAATGACGATCGGAAGAAGAGAACGCTGAGATCTCCACGCATCGCACGAAGGTCAAGCCCTATCCCGCGTGCACGGAGATCAAAAGAAAGATCGCTCGTTTGTTCTTCGTACTTCGTCAGTTCAGCGAGATTCAGTGAATTCACTCGTCCATTGAGTTCATACGATACTGAGTCCTTCGGCGGGAACTTGACAGTACCCGCAAGGTCGAGGCGAGTCGAACTGATGCGCGCGGCAATGCGCGAGCGGAGGGTCCGCTCTGCCAGATCAACAACGACAACCGATCGGCCAACGGGAAGACCGTAGAACTCCGATGAATCAACTTCAACTCGAAGAAGGGTCACAAGATTCTCGAGCCTGGTTCCACTCCCCTTGAAGGAAACGACGCTATGCAATTTGCTCGTGAAGAGACTATCGTTAAGTAAAGGTGCTAGATCCAGCATGCTCGTTGTAATCTTCCCTTCGTACGATAGACCGGGGCTACGAGCATCGAGCGTTCCATCCACATCGATCCTGCCCACATTCGAATTGGCAATGAGGCGAGCATTGAAATTGATCGGCGATCCCTTGAACCAGAGGTCATACTCGACCGAGCCCCATGAGGCAAAATGAGGAAGGCCGAGCCCGGGGAGGTGTTCCGCGACGTCCAGCGGATCTACCTCGTTTTTGATGCATGCGAGATCGAGCTCGAGGTCTTTCGGCTGATCGAGGTTGGAGATTGTTCCGCTCGTCCGCAAAACGGATGACGCCGTGCGGACCGTTACGTTCTTGATGTTCAACGTCTTCAGCGTCCCCGCAGCGTCAACCTCACATGCAGCGCCCTTATCCATGAAGTGAATCGCGGGACCAATGAACTGCTTCAGTTCGTCAAAATCGATGTTCTGGGCGCGGAGATGCAGAGAAAGCGGCGATTGCTTCAACTGGCTCCCGCTCTCTATGAGGTTGATATCTCCTGCCCTGGCATCGAGTCTGAGCCTTGACTTGCCTGTTTCAACTTCAAGGTTCCGGATCGACGCTTCCGTCGTTGTAAGTGCAAGCTCGCCGCCTAAACGCTTAAGTGAAAAATCAGGGCGAACCGACCTGAAGGAGAGCGATCGAACGAGGGCCGTATACGCCCTCGGACGAACGGTTGCGCCTGCATCAAGATTGAGAGAATCGAGCTCAATGCTGGAATAGTCGAATTCGCCAACCTGGAGGGAAAATGAGCTGTCCGAAGAGCGGCGCACAAGTGTCAAGGAATCGCTGAGGAAGAACCTTCCGTTGATCACTTCCAGACGCTTCACGTCAATAACCCACGAAGAGGGAACGGTGTCCGCGGGCGTTGGCTTGATAAGGCGAGCCAGATTCCACGAGCCAGCCGTGGAGCGGGTAAGCCGAAAGGACGGATTGACCAGCTTAATGTGCGAGAGGGATAGGCGCTTTGCCAGTAGGCTCAGCGGATCATACCGGGCTTCGATGCGTTCGACGACGACCACATCCTCGCCCGATTCACGAACCGCAACGGTATCGACATGAAAGCCCGTGATGAGGTTTCCTTCAAGCTGACCAAGAGTCAATTCTCCCTGAAGCCCCTTGGAGGCCGCCTCAACGATTAGTCCGCGCAGATAGGAGCGGAAGGCTCTGGTCTGGGTAAACCCGATAACCGCGACGGAGAGAAAGAGGGCAATGACGCCAAGATAATATGTGGTTCGGAAGAACTTCTTCACGGGGATTTCGTCCGTTCACTCATGACCCGGGCACAGCGTTGCTCGGCCCTTGTACATCTACGATTGAGTGGTAACGATCTGGGCAATCTTCTGAATGATGTTGGTCGTCGAACGGTTGGGAAGGAATTCAATGGTATGAACAGATCCGCCTGCGGCTTCAACAATATCCTTACCCACAACATCGTCAACCGTCCAATCCGCTCCCTTCACAAGGATATCCGGCACCACCGCCCGGATCAGTTCGTACGGGGTGTCTTCGTCGAAAATGCATACGTAGTCAACAACCGCAAGTGCTGCCAAGATCGCCGCGCGATCCTCCTGAGGTGTGATCGGACGATTAGGTCCTTTGAGACGGCGGACAGAATCGTCGGCGTTCAAGCCAACGATCAGGATGTCGCCGAGTGACTTTGCTTTGGCGAGATACTCGATGTGGCCGCGATGGAGGAGATCAAAGCAGCCGTTCGTGAAGACGATCCGCCTCCCGTTCTTTTTCAATTCCCGGCGGACCTCGATCAGCTCAGCTCTTGAAATAACCCTTCCCATAACTTCATTCACGCATGGTTCACTGTATCGAGAACAGTCTGATACAACGCAGCGCGTTCGATCGGGACGATCCCTACCTCTCCACATACAACTCCGCCGGCAAAATTCGCCAGGGTTGATGCCTCTTTGATGGATGCACCAGCAGCAAGCGCCATGGTGAGTGTCGAAATGACCGTATCGCCTGCTCCAGAGACATCAGCCACTTTACGCGCCGCGGTTGGAACGTGGGTCGTTCCACCATCCCGCTCGAACAAGGACATGCCCCGTTCGCCAAGAGTCAGCAGCACGCTTTCAGCCTGGAGCCTCTTCACCAGCGTCTGCCCTGCGAGCTCGACGCTGTGCTGATCGTGCAAGCGGACACCCAACGCCTCTTCGGTTTCTTTGCGATTGGGCTTGAAAACAGTCACTTGCTTGTACTCAAAGAAATTGTGGAATTTGGGGTCAACTGTGATGGACTTCCCCTTTCGACGGGCAAACTCAACAAGTTCTCGGATAAGGCTCTTGACAACAACCCCTTTGTTGTAGTCTTCGATGATAACGGCATCGAGCCCATCGATATGATGCTTCAGGACATGGAGAATCTTCTCTTGTATTCCTTCCCCGATATCCTCTTTCACCTCTTTGTCAACACGCACCACGTGCTGGTGGTGGGCAATGACTCGGGTTTTCACGGTTGTCGGCCTTGAGGCATCAACAAGGACACCGTCGATGGGGAGGCCACTTTCTTTGATAATCGATCGAAGCGCCTGGCCGGCATCATCCTGCCCAATCACTCCTATCATCAGTGGTATGCCGCCCAGCGAGGCAATGTTGTTGGCGACGTTTGCAGCCCCTCCTAGCCTTGCGGACTCGGACTCCACCTCGACGACGGGAACCGGAGCCTCCGGGGAGATCCGGGCCACTGATCCCCAATAGTAGCGATCCAGCATTAAGTCGCCAACGACAGCTATTCGCTTTCCTTCAAAACGATCAAAAAGCGATTGAAGTCGGCTTTGCGTGAACGATACCAAAACTGTGCCTCTTTCTCAGACTGGAATTCCGAGCCAATATACCCAGAAAAGCCTCGACAAGCAAGGTAAGTTGAAGCAGGAACTGGACATAGACGAATAGCGGAGTATGCACTCATTGCGCTAAGGCAAACGTTCATCGGAATACTGCAGCGGTTGAAAATGCGCGACGTTGTCCGTATATTTAAATTGTCCCCGCTGATGAGGCGGGGATTCTCGTCAGTAAGTCGCGATGCCCGGATGGCGAAACTGGCAGACGCGCTAGCTTCAGGAGCTAGTGGCCGCAAGGTCGTGCAGGTTCAAGTCCTGTTCCGGGCACGAAATCAGAAAGCCACCCCGATCTTTGGGGTGGCTTTTCTGTTTCGTGTCTCAACTGAATAGTACCTGCCAGTCCTGCCTGCCCCGTTGTTGTGTAACGGGATTCCGGGCACTCTGAGAGCCTGTAAATTCAGGCTTGCGTTGTGTAAAGTTCCTGCGCGCACGAGAGAGGGTTCTGATTGCCAGAACCCTCTTCTGCTTCTGGGACTCGAACCAAGCATTGAGGTTAGCTCTCTGATGTTGTGAGGAAGCCCGTGACTTTGGAATAATTGGGAAGAGATTGCCGTACGTCGTTATGAGGCACGATGCCAGCACACCCGCACCGATGCCGATCCCGGATAGTATTGCTCCTTCACGAAGGAAGCCACTGCAGCACTTCTGCGAATCATACTGGAATGATCTTGTGTTTCCCTATTCCTTCACGCTCCCCGGGGGTGGGAACTCGCCTGGGCCAAACCTGAATCGCTCTTTTCTCAATTCTTCAAATTTCTTCTGTTGTTCAGGCGTCAGCAATGACTTGATTTCTGTGTCCATCTTAAGCATGAGCGCACGAACGGAATCACGCACCGCTTCGGGGCCGTTCCGGCGTGTTTCAACAAGCCTCGTTATTTCTTTCCGCGACGCTTCCGTCAGTCTCTGAATTTTCTTGACTTGATCTTCGCTCAGGTCGAGACGCTCCTTCATCCGCTCTTCCCATTGTTCAGGCGGCATCATCCAAGGTGGCATCATCCCGGGTCGTCCCATCCTCCCTCGCTGAAGGCGCTCTCTGAGGCGCTCCTGTTGCTCCTTCTTCAACATTGGTGCGAGATCGGCCTCAGTGGAATCGATGATCGCGCCGATTTCCTGAAGATGTCTCTCCATAATTGCGGCAACCTGATCTGACCGCTTCGACAATATCTTCGAGACAGTATCCCGTTGTTTTTCATCCGGCTGAATCGTTCGCTCGAGGTCGGCAACAAAAAACTGAGAAGGAGGAATTGACCTCATCTTCCTGTCTTGGCTACTCAAATATGCGCCGTGGCCAAGCGCGCCGATGAGAGCCCCGATACAAAGCGTAAGAACAATTGCAGATGCAGCCCTAGTCTTTGGACTCATTGGAATGGCACCTCCAAGCGGAGAACTTGTTCGAGGGTGTATTCTGGTTGAGCAAACGCCGCGGCGAGGCTGATGGAATCGTGTCTGGAGATATTATAGCAGGCAAGCAAAAACGCGATGATCGTTCCAGCAAGCGCAGCTCTTCGGAAGTCCCAAAGGAGCCACCTGCGAAATTCTTCGTGCGCAGACGCAAGTCGTTGCAGAAGCCTCTGCACAAAGAATGGCTTGAATGCGGAAGCAGCCGTTCCCTTGATCATCTTCCGCAACGCCACCAGGCGATCGTATTCAATTTTGTTCTCAGGCTCTGAGAGGGCTTGCTCAAGCTGAGCATACTCGAGTTCATCGAGCACCGCATCAAAGGATCGAACCAAAAGGTTGTAGAGCTGATCGTTCATAGGATCTCCGAAATCCAGGGTTTCAGGTGCTGCTTGAGTTTTTCCTGTGCTCGCGCCAACCGCGACAGGACTGTGCCCACCGGAATTTTCAAGATGCGTGCAGTCTCTTCGGTCGAATAGCCTTCGATGAGACGCAACACGACGACGGATCGGAATTCCGGCTTGAGTTCCTGAAGTGCTCGATCGACAATGTGTTTCTGGTCGTGTTGATCATGTTCCGGGACCTGGTACGATTCTTCCGCTTCAGGGGCGCTTGAGGATCGAACAAAGAGCAGCTGATGACGTTTTCGCCGCTTCAGCTCATTGAGGCAGAGATTGATGGCGATCCGGGTCAAATACGTCTCTAGCTTTGATTCACCACGAAATCTTTTTACCGATTGATAGAACCTGATGAATGTCTCCTGTCCTACATCGTCCGCCTCGTCGCAATCGCCAATCATGCCGATCACCGTTCCTGCCACTCTTCTTTCGTACCGTTCCACCAGCTTGCCAAACGCCTCGAGGTCACCGCGTTGGGCGGCGACGATCAGCTCGTTATCCGGCGGAATTCGGGCATTTGACATCACGCAATCCTACTATTAGACAATGCCTCTGAGGCTCTTATTCCTGTCCACAGTGTAGAGACGAAAAAGTTGGCGGTTCGATTCGCGTAAATTCGGGCCTTTAGGAGGGAAGAAAACGGCCTCTTCATTTGTCTAACTATACAGACACATCAACGGTAAGACCGTTTAATGGATGGTGAAGAAGGAGAGTGAAAGGATGCCGATTCCCCCAGCGGTTCACAAACGACATCTCAATGAAAGAGCATCCCAATGGCATCGAATTTACCTGATCATTGCCGTGTGCTCTTTCCTCCTCGTGAGCACTTCCAATAGCGTGGTCGCACAGAGAGCGACGATTGCCGACACCGCTAGTCAGAAGTCGGGCAGGAGCGACATCAAAGGTTTCGTCATCGACGCCACAAGCGGCGAGGCTCTCCCGTATGCGAACATCCTTCTCAAGGGGACTTCTCGAGGAACAATGAGCAATACGGACGGTTACTTTGTGCTGGTGGATGCACCGGCACGCACTTGCACGCTGCTCGTATCCTACATCGGCTACTTGTCTCAAGATGTTATTGTGGAAAACGCAAGAGGACAAACGCAGCCATTGAGGATAGGAATGAAACCGAGCACGATTGAGCTCAAAGGTGTGACAGTAACTGCGGAAGAATATCAGGTATGGAAAAAGGCAGAGGAGGTCAGTCAGGTCACATTCTCCGCGCGTCAGGTCGCGGCGCTTCCGAGTCTTGGCGAAGTCGACATCTTCAGATCGCTTCAGCTCTTGCCCGGTATCAGCGGTGCAAGCGATGCTTCTTCAGGTCTATACGTTCGCGGTGGAACCCCCGATCAGAATCTTGTGCTCCTAGACGGCATGACGGTGTATCACGTGGACCATTTCTTCGGATTCTTCAGCGCGTTCAACGCGGATGCCGTCAAGGACATTCAAGTGTTCAAGGGAGGTTTCCCCGCGCGGTACGGCGGACGGCTCTCCAGCGTCGTGGCGCTTACCGGAAAGACGGGAGACGTGAACAGAACACGCGTGGGCATTGGAATAAACCTCCTCAGCGCAAACGCCGTGGCCGAGGGTCCGCTGTTTGGCACGGGAAGTTGGTTGGTCTCCGTGCGACGGTCATATAGCGACATTATTGAAAGCGATTTGTACAACAAGTTTTATGACTTCATAACCGGGGGGAGCAGATCAGCTGCAGCAGGTCCGCCAGGGTTTAGCGGCGGACCTCGTGGAGGGGGAGCATTCTTCCAACAGGAGGAGTCCAGGCCCTCATTCTATTTCTACGACCTCAACGGTAAACTCTCCTTCACACTCGGCTCAGAAGACGTTCTTGCCTTCAGCATCTACAGCGGCAAGGACAATCTGGATCAATCTCAGCAGCTTGCAGGCCTGACGCTTCGTTTTCCCGGTTCGGACAACACTCAGACGACGGGAACTCGAGAGAATCAAGATATCACCGACTGGGGTAATCTCGGTGCGAGCGTCAAGTGGTCTCGTCAATGGGGAGATCGCTTCTATTCCAACATCCTTCTCGCAGGCTCTTCGTACTTCAGTGAACACTCACAAAATCAGAGTTTTTTGGGCAACGCGAGCGACACTAGTCGTGGGCGTCAGGGATTGGGGGCATTCGGCATGAACGAGGACAATCGAGTAACCGACCTTTCGTTTCGCGTTGACAATGAACTGCATGCAAGCAGCGACCACCGCATCGAGTTTGGGACGTGGATTGCACAGACGAAGACAAGGTATGTTGCATCAGTCAGTGATACCATGAGCTTGCTCAACGAAAACACCAAAGCACTCCAAGCCGCTTTGTACGTCCAGGACAACTGGAAGCTCGTCGAGACGTTAAGTCTCACCTTTGGACTCAGAGGAACATACTTTGATCAGACGCGGTCCTTCTATGTTGAACCCCGCGCTTCCGCGGTCTATCAGTTAACGGACAGGATCAAAGTGAACCTTGCCTGGGGTGAGTACTATCAGTACATCCATCGAATCACAAGCGAAAATGTGCTCGAACGGAGCAGAGATCTCTGGCTTGTCGCAAACGAGAACATACGACCGAGCTCGGCATCACACGAAATCCTTGGGCTCAGCTATGAGACAGAGGAGTACTTGTTCGACGTCGAAGCATATGTGAAGAGCATGAAGGGGCTAGTCGAACTCTCCCGCCGATTTGAAAACCGGGCAGATTACGGCGGTATGTTCTTCTTCGGGACCGGAAAAGCGCGAGGGATTGAAATCCTGGCACAGAAGAAGCGGGGACCCTTCAACGGGTGGATAAGCTATACATTGGGAAAAGTCGAACACACCTTCCCTAATCTCAACAACGGGAAACCGTTTCCCGCTGACCACGACCGGACGCACGAGGTCAAGGCCGTGGCGGGATATGCCCTCGGCGCTTGGAATTTCTCAGCCGACTGGGTCTTCTCCACCGGCAATCCGTACTCCTCACCACAAAGTCAATATTTTATCACACTCCTAGATGGAACCGAGCAAAGTTACATTCATGTGGGAGACAAAAATGCCTACCGACTCCCTACATATCAGCGGTTCGACGTAAGCGTTTCGCGAAGATTCTTTGAAGAGCGGTCATATGATTGGGAAATAGGCATTTCTATCTTCAATGTCACCAATCACAAGAACGTCTGGTATCGCAAGTATGACCTGGAGGTTACACCCATTGTCATTACTGACGTCGTTAACCTTGGCATAACGCCAACGATATACGTCAAAACAAGGTTTTAGGTCTACGCAAGAAACGGAGTTCATTGGAGATCAGCAATGAGATCGATGGCAATTGGAATCGTTTGCGGGCTATCGCTGGTGTGCGGCTGTTCCGAGGAATCACCCCTCGTTCCGCAGGAGAGTCTCGTGGTGGTCCGCGCTTACTTGTATGCAAACAGGCCCATCCGAGACATTCGGCTCACTTCCACGCTCCCGCTCGACACACAAAGCGATGTTGCTTCGCCGATCAACGACGCGAAGGTCACACTGATAAAAAACGGAGCGCGCTATTCTCTGCAGCCGAGTGCCGGCGATAGCGGATACTATCATTACGATGGCGTCGATTTGATAGTGAAGCCAGGAGACCGCTTCACTATTGAAGTGGAACACTTCGCCCAAATTGCCACAGGAACAACTGTCGTCCCGAGCGCGCCCGAGAACGTAAGCATTTCGTCCGATACTCTTGAGATACCCGATTTCTCGAACATCTCGTCTGGAGACTTCCCAGACTTCCGGTCGGCCCAACTGAGTGTCCACTGGAGCAATTCCGATGCCTCGTCCTACTACTTGGTGATCGAAAACGTGGATGCAAACCCTCAGCAGATAGAGTCATCTTTTCCGACATCACCGTTGAGGATCATCACTCAACCCACGTCGCGCGATTCTCTCATCGTGAGCGCATTCACCTTGACACACTTTGGCCGTCACCGGGCCACACTGTATCGGGTGAATCAAGAATATGTGGATCTCTACGCGTCAAGAGAGCAAGATTCTCGAGATTTGAATGAACCGCTGACAAACATCAAAAATGGCCTGGGGATATTCACGGCTTTCAACAGTGACAGCGTGTTCTTCTATGCTCGAAAGAAATAGCCCCCCAGCCCGTTTCATCCATATCTTCAGATTTGTCTCAGCAGATGCAACAGCCAAGAGGCTAAGGACAGAGGATTCCAGCAGAGAAGTGGAGGAGGATTTCGGCATCTCGGCGTGAGTACGAAGAATCCCGACCTGGTTTCTCAGATCGGGATTCTTCATTTAGAACGTGTACCGGGGGCCCCGACCCAAAAGCGGTCGGGGTAAACAGGACACCGAGTTCTGTCCGGGTACTAACAAAACGACGATGAGGCTGTGCAAAAAGTAAATTTTTCCGCGACGAGATTTCAGTAAGGAAAAATTGACTTGCGAAATTTTCGCGGAATCATCTATTCCGACATTCAGCTCATGCCAGTTTGGCGCGTGAGCTTTCTTTTTGTACACCCTCGTCGTTTCGTAGCGGGGGGAGGACCCTGCCATCATATGCTGGGCAAGAAGGCGGGATTTCGCTCCACCCACTTGCCATCCCTTCGCTCAACTTGAAAGAGCATCAACTCCAAGGCCGCAACCACCAAAACATAGAACAAGCAGCATGCCGTACAGCGGCACAATCGGGAGGTTATGAGGTCCACGAGCCATACGAGTAAACCAGCCTCAGGGATCCTATGGAACCCTCAGTTTCGATGGCCATCACCTTGTTGTGGTCGATATCATCAGCGGCGTGGATCTTGAGACTGATGCTGGCATTTGCAAGGAAGCGTATGGCTGAATAGTTCGTGGTTTTTTCGGCCCTTGTCGACCAAGACGTGAATCTTGACTCCCCACCTGAGCGCCTTGACCAGAGTTTCAGCAACGTATGAGAAGTTAAAGCAGTCGGCTCGGACAAGGACAAGATGATTGGCCATGTCCCCTGCCTGTCAAAGGGCGCAAGGTACTCTTGCACGGTGATGTCAGTGCGCTTGTTTAGTGATCAGAACCTAACGCCATTTCAAATACCCGGTACAATGTTGTGAGTTGTGTATAGTTCCTGTTCCGGGCACTACAAAGAAAAACTCCCACGAAGGGAGTTTTTCTTTGTACCTGTCATGGTAACCGAAATTCTGTCCTGTTGAGTGAGGGTCGCCGTTGCGACCCTCACGAAATCCCGCCGTTGTCTGGCGGGATTCCGGGCACACTAAAGGGTTCCGTTCTATGGAACCCTTTAGTGTTTTCTCACTAGCACCCTGAGCGAGGCCCAGCGCTTCTGGTTCGTGCAAGCTGTAGGATCCCTTTTCGACACGACGGGTCCAGCGTCCGTCCCAGCCATTGGGATGGCCCTTGTGTTGCGTGAGAGTCTCTTCAGGCAGCTACCTGCTGCCACACTCAAGTTTCTTACGTCGGACACAGCGCGCGCACATGTTCGTGAGCGGCAGAGTCCCTGGAACAATGTTACAACTGATCGGAGAAAGCAATAGGAAGGAAGAAGCTCTTATGTCGGCTTGCTGGAGGCTTGACCTTTTTCTGGAGGCTCAGCGGCAGCTACTCCAGCATCCTTCAAAAGCACACTGAACATCGGCTCCAAGTCAACCAAGCCGCTGTCAATGACGTAGGAGATACCATCTCCAAAGGAGTGCAGGATTACCACAGCGTTCACGTTTGCGTCCGTCTTTGTGGCATTGAGCAAGCGCTGTGACATTCCTTTGTTGACAATGTTGACGGACTTGTAAATTTCTCGCAACCCTTTCATCTCCCAGTCGGGTTCTTTCCCTTTTGTCATCAACAGGAATTGAGCCGTGAGGTAGGATGAGATCGAACGGAAGAACGTCTCAATGGAGTTTGCAAACGGCAGGTGGAAACGCGTCATGGGGCGCAATTTATCCATAATCGGACAGTTGCTTGTTGACATGTAGATGCCAATGATGGCGCTCAGCCCCTTCTGCAGAGTTGTCTTCTTGACATAGGTTCGCTGAGGACTCTCAACGGTTACCAGTGCGGCCTCATACGAAGCAGAGGCAAAGAACGAGTCGACAAGCTTCGACAGGTTGACGGCAACGGGGCAATGCTCCACGCTGTCCGGGAGCGGGCAGTTCTCGCATTGTGAGTACTTCAGCTTCGTCCACGCGGGTTTGGGCTCGGAGTCGCTTCCCAACAGCTCCAGCGTCTCTTCATTGAGCAGGATATCAAATACCTTCTCCGCACCATTGTCAAACTTGAATTTGTACACGTAGCGGATTGCACGAGCTTGTTTCGTTTCTGTCATAGGAGAATCCTCTCAAACACCACAGCATCCGCCGACACACTCGAAGCCCAAAGCGCCAGATGCGCTTCACCTTCTCTCACGCGGTTCGAGTTGGGCCGTTTGCTTCGACACATCGAGCAACCCTTGCAGGTTCTTTTCCATCTTTGCGATGAGCTCGCGAGCCGTGCCAAGCAGTTTCTTCCGCTCCTTCGATTCTGCGTCCCCTTCGAGTTTGGAGGCTTGATCAAGAAGATCCTGGATCTTGGTGAGTGGTCCCATCAAATCGTTCGGAAGGACGGACGAAAGGCGCTCCTGGACTTCCTGCAGCGCACGTTCCGAAACGCGCGAGCGTATCAGCGAGCGCACCCGGGTCACCAATTCGGTGGTATCCACAGGTTTCACCAGGTAGTCCCTCGCACCCATTTTGAGACACTCGATGGCCGTGCTGAAATCAGCAAAGCCTGTGAGCATAATAGCCTCCGTTTGGGGAAAGTCCTGGCGAATGCGCGTGAGGGCCTCAATGCCACTCATGCGCGGCATATTGATATCGAGGAGCACGACATCAACCTGCTTGCTCTTGAGCCTATTAAGGGCCTCTTCGCCATCGACCGCTACATCTACATCAAAACCGGCCGATTTGAGTTTGAACTTCAGCGACATTCGGAGGCTTTCCTCGTCGTCGACGATGAGAATTCTTTCGTTCATATTCACCTCATGTTTTGAATGAAAACTATCCCTCAGCCGCGGGCAAAGTGAAACTAAACGTCGTTCGTTTGCCAGGCTCGCTCTCTGCACTCACGGTCCCACCCTGTGCTTCAACGATTAACTTGCAGATAACTAACCCGAGGCCGGTTCCTTTCTGTCTCGCAGTTTTTGCTGAAGAGACTTGCTTGTAGCGTTCGAACAACAACGGCAGTTCTTCCTTTGCGATACCGACGCCGTTGTCGGTCACGCTGACGCGAACGAATTTCCTGGGCGATCCAGCGACCCCGCTCTCGGACTCACCAGTGAGAACTGCACCTTCGAGCGTTACTGCTCCACCGCTCTTGCTGAACTTCAGTGCGTTGCCCAACATGTTCATCACAACCTGTTCCGTTTTTGATGCATCCGCAGAGATCAGCGGCAAGCCCCCAGGAATGATCTTGTTGAGCGTGACGTTCCTTTGCTTGAACTGGATATCCATTTGCCGAACAACAGGGTCGATGATACGTGAAATCGGTATGGCGCCCTTTTCGAACAAAATGCTCCCCGCCTCGTACTTGGAAAGATCGAGGAAATCGCCCACCAGCACCAGCAGCTTCTGTGCAGAGGAGTGAGCAGAGTTGAGCAGCTCGAAATGATCATCGTTGAGCGTGCTTCCTTTTGCCACATCCTGTAGCAATTCGATAACACTCTTGATCCCGATCAGTGGGCTTCGCAGGTCATGGACCATCATCGCCATGAAATCGGCCTTGGTTCGTTCCAGCTCCGCCTCCGCCCGCTTCAAGAGAACCATCATCTTGGTCCGCACCAGGAGCTCCTCCGTGTCGATCGGCTTCGTCAGATACTGCTCGGCCCCCAGAGCCAATCCGGTTGCGATGCTATCGGGGTCTTTGCGCTGTGCCGTCAGAAAAATGACAGGAATTTTCGCTGTCGCCCGATTGGAGCGCAGTCTCTTCAGCGTTTCAAATCCATCCATCTCAGGCATCTGAATATCGAGAAGGATGATATCGGGCTGTTTCTCCTCTGCGACCGCCAGGCATTCTTTGCCGCTCGATGCGCGCAGCATGTGCACAGGTTTTCGCTTGAGAGCAAATTCGAGGAGATCCAAGTTGTCTTCTGTATCATCAACAACGAGCATCGTCGGTTCATATTCTGGCATTGAGTCCTCACTGATCATGCTTATGAATGAGCAGCGGTCAAAATCCGCTTGATCGTGCTCGAAAACTCTACAGTCGAAAATGAAGCTTTTATCAGGTAGTCCGCAGCATGCGACTTCAGTTCCTCTTGCTCGGCCTCAGAGAGTTCTTTACCGGACATCACCACAACGGGTATCTTTTTCCACTGTTCGTTGCGCTCCAACTCCTGTATGACCTGGAACCCGTCCATCCCGGGCATCACCAGGTCAAGCAAGATCAAGGATGGGTTTGCTTCCTTCAAGATCTTTAGCGCCTCGATGCCGCTGTTGGCAATGCGAACCTCGAACCCGTCGCGCTTCAAGAGATCCTTGCAAGCGAGTGCAAAATCGAGATGATCGTCAACGAGCAGAATGAATTGGTCGCCGGCTTGATGGTGCTTCTTTACGAGGGCCAGCAAACGCTTCGGATCGGTTGGCTTTGTCATCACATCGACGGCCCCCAACGACATTGCCAGAGGCTTGTTGTCCACAATCGAGTGAATGATGACGGGGATGTCCTTCGTCGCCGGGTTCTGCTTCAACTCACGAAGCACCTGCCATCCGTCCTTCTTTGGCATCATGATGTCCAGCGTGATGAGCGCCGGCTTGACCCTGGCAGCAATCTCAAGTCCTTCGTCCCCCGACAGGGCTCCTGCAACGGAATAGCCTTCAGGTACAAGATACATCTTCAAAATCTCGATGACATCCGGATCGTCATCGATGCAGAGAACGTGGACTCCTGGAGCCGCTGCAATTTGAGACTCGATGACTTTCTTCACGGGGGCTTGCGGCACAGGTGCAGGTGCTGCAGGGTGCTCAGGCGGTTTTGGCTTGGCTTCCTGCGTCTGTTGCGGCAACGCCGGAGGAATGGCTAAGGTGAAGGTCGAGCCGTGGCCATAATCGCTCTCGAGCGTGAGGTCACCTCCAAGCATCCTCGCAAGCCTCCTAGCAATCGGGAGTCCGAGCCCGGTTCCTTTGTATTTCCTCGTGCTGCTGCTATCCACTTGCTTGAATTCCTCAAAGACGATTTCAAAGTTCTTCTTCTCGATGCCGATGCCTGAGTCTTTCAGCGCAAATGCGATCATGCCATTCGGCTGTTGCGTCACCTTGACCGAGATTCCCCCTTTCTCCGTGAACTTTGAAGCATTACTCAGAAGGTTCACGAGGATTTGACGGACCTTGACGATATCCGTCGTCAGCGTCGGAAGATTCGGCTGAATATCCTGCGTCAGCGCGAGCTTCTTCGTTTGGATCAACGGCTCCACAATCAGCAAGCAATTCGAGACAATGGAGTTGGCATCTTCACTCTCAACGCTCAACGTCATCCTGCCCGACTCAAGCTTGGAGAGATCAAGAATATCGTTGATGAGCTGAAGCAGGTGTTTTCCATTCTTCAGGACTTTCTCAAGCGCCATACGTTGGTCCGTCGTCAGCGGATCGCCGCTCGGCCCGAGCAGGACCGAACTGAAACCAATGATGGAATTCAACGGTGTGCGGAGTTCGTGGGACATGCTGGACAGGAAGTCCGACTTGACCCGGTACGCCTTCTCGATCTCGGCATTCTTTGCACTCAGCTCTTCGTTCCGCTTGGCAATCTCGACTGAGAGCTTGCGGGTAGCGTCAAAGTTCATCGCGTTCGTGATCGCCACGCTGAGCTGAGGCACCGAATTGTTGATGATCTCCTTCTCGAGCTCACCAAACTTTCTTGTTGCCCCCAGCACGAGAACCCCGAGAATCTCTTCCTGGAAGAGGATCGGAACTGCAATGATATAGCTCGGCACGAGCTCAACCAGTCCCGTATCGATGGTGAACTCCGCGTTCGAGGGGATTTCCTCAACCTCGATCGTCTTGATCTCCTCTGCACACTGGCCGGGGATGCCCTCGCCGAGAGCGAGAGCTTTGGTCACTTGACCGTTGCTCTTCAGAGCATAGCCGCTGACCAGTTCAAGCATCTGCTTTTCTTTGTTCAGAAGGTACAGCCCACCGACCGACGCACGCGTGTGCTTACACAACAGCTGCAGGCTTTTTTCTTCAACCTCTTCGATCGTTGCGGCTGAGTTTAATGTCGTGACGAGCTCCGAGTAGGCGTTAAGGCGATTATAGTTGTTCCCCAGCAAGGTGGACATTCTGTTGAAATCGGTGGCGAGGTCTCCAAGCTCATCCGAACGGTGGAGGGTAATCGGTTCGAACTTCCCCGCCATAATGCTCTGCGTTCCCTCCTTCAGAAGGTGGACCGGCTTGGTGATGGATCTGGTCAAGACAAAACCAAGCGCGAGAGCGAAGATGGCAAGGAGAACATTGACGAGCCCGATGAACTTGCCAAGATTGCTGCTCAACCCCGTTGCTAACTCGATAGGCTGAGTTGAAAGACGCGCTTGGTACAGATCCCGGAGGATCTGTTTCGCCCTCGCGATGTACTGGATCTCCGCTTCTACCTGGGAAATCTCCCGCAGCCTCTTCTCAAGATCCTGCCCGCCACCCCTTCGGCGCTGCTCGTCTCGCAGCTGGATCAGCTTGTCGCCGACATTTTGCATCCAACTGAAATATAGAGTGCGGATGCGCTTGATATCCTGAACTTTCGCGCTGTCGGCAAAATCTCGCTGCAGCGTGCCGAGGGCTGAATCGAATTCCTTCCAGCCATTCTCGTAAGTCAATTTTGCGGCGGGTGACCCTGTAAACGCATATTCAGTCGCGGCCGCCGGTACGTCGCTGATGAATTCACGAACCCGCTCGATGTTCTGCAGAGCTTTCACATCCGACAACGCGAGACTGAAGTTCTGTTCGATTTGCGAAAGAATGTTCAGCGTCAGGACGGTCATTGCCGTTAGAATTATCAGCAACAGCCCGAAGTTCGCAAGTACTCTCCAGTACAGTTTTGATTTTAGCATAATGCCCTGATGAACAACAAAGAGTGAATAGGTTCAGACACTAACGAGCGATGTAATTTCGTCTGGGAAGATCATATGTTTAGGTATTTTCGGATCAGAGTCAGCAGCTCCTCCGGATCCATCGGTTTGGAATAGTGTTCAGCGCAGCCAATCTCCTTGGTGCGAGCCTTATCCTCCGTCTTGGCCTGAGCTGTGAACGCAATGATGGGTATCCCTTTGGTCCGTTCATCAGCTTTCAAGATGGGCACTGCCTGCCACCCGTCCATCACCGGCATTTGCATGTCCATTAAGATTAAGTCGGGTGGCCGGTTGAAGGCCATGTCAATCGCCTCCTGGCCATTCTCTGCGGTCTCGAGCTCGACGTCCATCCTGCTGCGCGCGAGCACGAAACTCACAAGGTCCCTATTGTCTTCATCATCTTCGACGAGTAAGACGACTTTGCTCATAAAGCTCTCCTTATGATCCGGGTGCCCTTATGATTATGATAATAACGTGTGCACCGGTCGTGCTTGCTATGCCAGTGCCGAAATATACTCTCGGAAATACGCCAGTTTCTCGTTCATCAGGGCTGTCAACTCCTCGTAGTCTAACGGCCGTCGGATGGCGCCCTCGTTCGGTTTCAACTCCGACGATTTCAGTTGAGCCACTTCCGCCGCTTCGCCGACGAGAATGAACGGAACAAAACTGAACTTGGAATTCGCACGCATAACATGAAGAAACCTCACTCCGCTCAGACTGTCGGGAAACTCTGTGTCACACAGGATAAGGTTTGGATTGACTTTTTCGATTTTTTCCAGTGCACTCTCCGGTGTCGCGGCTTGTACAACAGCGTAGCCAGCCGATTTTAGCCGAGGAGTAGGGTCTTCCTTCGTCCCGATGGCTTTAGAGACAAGCAGGATCGTACCTTTGTATTGGTCAGCGACAAGGTCAAGCAGGAACTTCGACTCGTTTTCGAGGTATTCCGCCACGCTGACCTGATAGACCTTGCGCAGCCACTCGAGTGTCGAGGAGGAGCTTCGCAGAAGCTTCCGCTTTGCGATGACTTCCTTCACAGCTCGACTGTACATCTCGAGCTTGACCTCCCGTATGATGGATTGTTCCACCTCTGCAAATATGGAGAGGGAAAGAGCAAGCTCGTGGAGTGAATCGGCGGCTTTCTCCACCGGGGCACCATTCACCCAGGCCGCTTCGAGAGCTACCCGGAGCTGCTTGACTGCATTCTGGAGATTTCGCTTCGTAATCTCTTCACGCGCCCGTTTCTCCTGCTCCAGCGCCTGTGTGAGTTCTTCAATTTGGCGCCGCATCTCGATGATTTTTTCCTGCTCCTCAGACGGTTGCCGAGCCGCGGGCTGAGCGACCGGTATGGGCACTTCTTGCGGCTTCTGTCGCTCTTCAGCACCGCGAGACGCCGTGACTCTTTGCGTGCGCTCATCTTCCGTGGCACGCTCCTCGAGTTCTCTCCGCCTTAGTTCTTGCTCAGCGCGCGCTTCCTGTTCCCTTCGCCGTTCTTCCTCAGCCGTAAGGCGCGCTTCCAGCTCTCTTCGACGCTTCTCCTCGGCCGCTATCCTTGCTTCAAGCTCCCTTCCACGTTGTTCCTCCACCGCAGCCCGTGCTTCCAAATCTTTCCTCCTGCGCTCTTCAGCAGCAGCACGTGCTTCCAGCTCCCGTCCCTTCCGCTCTTCTTCAGCAGCACGCTCCTCCAATTCTTTCCTCTTGCGCTCCTCCTCCTTGCGTGCTTCTTTCTCTCTTCGTTGCTGCTCATCGGCGGCGAGACGTGCTTCCAGCTCTTTTCGACGTTGCTCCTCCGCCGCTATCCTCGCCTCGAGCTCTTTCCTGCGTT
>Ga0315279_10001549_pt1 | contig 37877 bp, 36 predicted proteins | sample YL17G06_20_MG_FD_203694 | JGI IMG/M metagenome (GOLD analysis project Ga0315279, IMG submission 203694) | Sediment microbial communities from Yellowstone Lake, YNP, Wyoming, USA - YL17G06_20 | ecosystem: Environmental > Aquatic > Freshwater > Lake > Sediment | place: USA: Wyoming | collected...
GCTGGGTTTAGACCGTCGTGAGACAGGTCGGACTTTATCTGCTGGGAGTGCTGGCTGCCTGAGGGGAAAGGGTCCCCAGTACGAGAGGAACGGGACGCTGTGGCCTCTAGTTAACCGGTTGTCCGACCGGGCAAATGCCGGGCAGCCACGCCGCTGAGGATAAGGGCTGAAAGCATCTAAGCCCGAAGCCTCTCCTGAAAATAGGCAGCCATTCCCGCTTTGCCGGGACGAGGGTTCCCATAAAAGATGGGCTTGATGGAACTGGGGTGTACGCTGGAAGCCTTCGGGCGACCAGCTCAGCCTGCAGTCCCCAACCACCCGAGGTGTCGTGCTCTGAAAGCAGTGTCTGGACGATATAGGACGGTGAAACTCGAAGAAAGCGTTAGCGCAGATGGCCTGTGCATGGCAGTTGTGATGAAGGCAGATTTGCATGATGGTACTTGTGCATGGTAATGTATCACTCTTCTAATCGTAACCCATCCATATTGAAGAAGAGATCCGGCTCAAGACTAGTAGAACAAGAATGAACCTTCGAAAAGCTTCTTGGTCAATCACATCCCAAGCCATAGTCGAGATTTCACGCTAACATCTTCTGTGGTGACTCTGAAGATTTCACTTACAGGCTCTCCAAGCAATCCGTTTCAACCTTGCTGGATTTTCAAGTGAGCTAACAAGCAACCACGACTTCGGCTTTGATGTCCTCAATCTTCATCTTACGCCTTCAAGTGCATACATTCGACATATAATGAAAGATGCAGCGAATGCTTTTCTTCTGCGTCAATTCCTAGGTTATTGTCGGCAGGTAACGGCCCGTGAGTCTGATAACAAAGTTTGATCCATGGCGTTCAACGCCCTGCACATGTCCGCCTAAACTAACACTTAACCCTTACACGGGCTGCGACCACTTATGCGTCTACTGTTACGCGTCAAGCTACATTCCAAGATTCTTCAACTGCAGACCAAAAAAGAACCTGATTCCAAGATTAAGAAAAGAAGCCTCAAGACTCAATGGCGAGATCGTGTCGATCTCAAACTCATCAGACCCCTACCCGAGCTTGGAATCAAGAACGGGCTTAATGCGCAAATGCCTGGAGATCTTTTCAGAGAGCATCTGCAAGATACAGATAATCACAAAGTCCAATCTGGTCATCAGAGACATTGACCTTTTGAAAAAGGTTCCCTCAATGGTCTCCATGACAATAACAACGCAAGACGATGTCATCGCAAGAACGATCGAGCCAAATGCACCACCACCGTCGGAACGCTTGAAAGCAATGGAAACCTTAACCAAGGAAGGCATCCCAACATCCGCACGCATTGACCCGATAATCCCCTTTGTAAACGACAATCCGAAAAAGCTAATCGAAAGGCTTGCCTCCATTGGCATCAGACACGTTACGACATCAACCTACAAGGTCAAACCAGACAGCTGGAAAAGACTCAGCAAAGCTTTGCCAAGAGTTGCAGAAAAGTTGAGGGTTCTGTATTTTGAAAAGGGCGAGAAGGTGAGCGGATATACTTTGCTACCACAAGAGCTACGGGCCGAACTTGTGATGGGCGTTGCGATTCTCGCCGAGAAGAACAATATGAGATTCGGGACTTGCAGAGAAGGCTTGAGCCATTTGAACACTGCTACGTGCGATGGTTCATGGTTGATGGATAAACGCAGGTGAACTTGAACGACGCCACTGGTGAATGCTGATAGTCCGATATTCAGAAAAAGGAAGGGTGTTTTATGGGTAGTGCTGTCCGAAGTGGGCGCTTAGGTAGGCAAAGTCTACTGAACCGACTTTCCAGTCGCCGTTGACATCACAGTTGGGATTCCATTTGGGATTGCCAGGTGAAGAGCCGTAAGCACTTGCGAGCAATGCGAAATCGGCTGGACCGACCTTGTAGTCTCCGTTGAAGTCACCTATGATGGACACTTTCACGTCGTAGACTAGTTCGTTGTTGGTGGTGTTTGTTTCGCCTAGAAGCGTGGTTGCAGTGGCCCGTATCGTATAGCTGCCGTAGGGAACCTCAGTGGTGTCGTAGTCTTCGGCGAGGAACACGTACTGCGTCCTGTTCAGTGTCACATTTTCGAATGTGACTATCGGTTCAGCATCAACATAAAGAGTGACGTTGAAGGTTTCGGTTCGGATGGTCCAGTTTCTAACTATCACGTTTATCTGCAGTAGGAAACCTTTTCCGATTACGGTCTTCTTCAAGGGCGGAGTCGTATAGACTTCAATGTCCGGCTCCTCTGATCCTAAGTAGTATCCGATTATGCTTATGTTACGTGTACTGTGAGCGTACTCGACATAGATGAACGTATGAGTCTCGTTTTCTGTTGCAGTGAATGCTGCGAAGGAATCGTCTATGATTACGTGCCAATGATACGGAGGTAACTCAGGATCAACGTGCACGAGATCTTTCGGTATAGTCACGTTGACGCAGCCAGATGTTCCGTCTAGGCCTGTTACGTTGAAGTTGAGGGCTCTGTCCGTCTCAGTGAACCCTATAGGAGACACCGTTGAAGTCGACCGTGTCTTCACGTAGTAAGTGTGGCTCGCATAGCCGACGGGGTGTATAAGATTCTCATAAATGCAGACTTGGCAATCGTTTGGGTTGTCGTAGATCACGTCAGGTGGATCCACAGGATGATAGATGTGAATTAGGCCCAAGTCTATTATTGTGACGCCAGGGTGCATTACCATGAAGGTGCAAATGAAAGCTTGACCATGTAGTACATTGTAATATTCTCCCATGATGCCATAGATCACGTCATTGATGTATCCACCTTCGGAATTCCATGCACCGATCAGGAAAATGCCTCCGGGAAAACAGGTTCCAGGTTGAATATCTGTGAGACTGAGATAGTACGGTTCCCAATACATGTTCAAATCTATCGTATTGGTTGCCACTCCGTTGTCAAGCCAAATGACTATCGTGAAGAGAGTGCCCGCTGGCTTGTCTATTATTATCTCGCTCGGATCCGGGATGACTGTCGGAAAAATCTCTGCTTTCAACTGAATGCTATACGAAGCCACTAACGCTGCTGAAACTGACAGAATCATCAAGGCTATTTTGAGCGATGCCAAACGCGGTCTCGGCCTCGTTAACCTTCCTACTCTCGTTCCATCCAATGTGCCTCCCCCCAGCACAGTCAAAATCGCCTCGGCATTATACATAAGACATTCTACCACCAAATAAAACTTGTGGAGGCAATCTTCCATCACCTTGAATCAAATCAACTTTGAAGTTTGACACGACGAAATGCCATTGGACAAGAATGATGCTGCCCAGAAAAATGGAAATGGAGAACTCTAGAGGATTCTTCCATAACCTATGCTGAGCACTGCAAAATTGGCGGAATCAACGTTGAAGTGACAATCAATGTCGCCTGGGGTGGAAATCTGCACCAGACTCTTCTAGGTCTAAGCACTGATTACAAAAAGGACTGCGTTCTCAGAACCTCGCCTTCATCAGCATGTCAAGAGAGAAGGTCACGGGTAGTGTTGTCCATAATATTTGCTCATGATGGCAAAGTCTTCAGGTCCGACTCTGTCGTTGCAGTTGAAGTCAGCGTACATGTTCCATTTTGGCATTCCTGGCGTTGTGCCGTATGCACGAGAGAACAAAGCGAAATCATATGGATCAACTTTGAAGTCACCATTGATGTCGCCTGGAATCGACACCTTTATCATGCCTATGCTTAACGTGTTGTCTTCGAGTTCAGTCTCGCTTGGAACTGGAACTGCATCAGCGTTCACAGTATAGTTGCCATAGGCGAAGCCGGAAGTGCCCCATGTAAAAGATATGATCGTAGAGTTGCCTACCAGCAATTCCACATTGAAAACCCCGACAACCGTGCTGTTGGAATAGACGAATAGGTCAAAAGTCTCGTTGTAGTCGCCTTGGTTCTCGAGTGTGACGCTAATCGTAACGTTGAATCCTCTTCCAATTAGGACACGGGAAGTTGTGATGTTCAAAACGGCAATATCGTGATAGCCCACGTGAATCCAGCCATCCATGTAGACGTTGTCCACGACGTAGACTTCGCCGACTACTGGCCCAGCGTAAGCGCTCATATTGTAGTCTCCTAATTCGAAGCCAGTGGTGTTCCACGTATACGTGACCGTTGCTGAGCCGCCGCTTGCCACGGCAATGTCCACCTGTGTGTCAACCGCTGTTCCGTTAGCATATACGGTCACGTTGAATATTTCAGAGAAGTGCCCTTGGTTGATGATTGAGACGTTTCCTTGTGTGATGTTTCCCCTCTTGACGATTGCTTCGAACGGAGTTACATTTATTGTAGCTACGGCATGAATGCACGGATATAGCGTCATCAATGGGTAGTTGTCCAAGTTACTTGCGTCTACTACATAGGGGGTGTCTCCGATTCCATCGCTGTTGGTCTTGTTCTGGTATGGACCGCTTTGCAGGTCTGTGCCAGCGTAGTCGCTCCAGTAGTTGCCGCCGCTAGGATAGCCGTTGTCCCAAACGTTCACTGAATACGTCGGATAAGCCTGTTGAGCGTTGTTTATGAAGTTGTTGTAGAAGACCGTGTTGTTATAGGAACTCCAAAGGTAGAAACCGTAAAGGTTGCTTGTTATGTTGCTCTTCATTACGAACGAGTCATTCGTGTTCACAAATAGAATTCCTTGAATGTTATCACTCAGTGGTACGTTCTTGACATGAACCCTCGTCGAGTTTACGATTCCCAAGAAACCAACGTCTTGAAAGAGTAGGCCGTCAACTGAGCCGCCTAGCATGTTGGTTAGATAATAGACACGCTTAGCGCCGACCATGTTCGACTGGTCAATGTCGTGCATGTAATGGGAAAGCTCGTTTCCCACAAGGCCGAAATTGTATCTATTGTTGCTCATGTTATTACTTCTAAGAGTGCATACGGAGGAGCAATTCAAGTTCAGGCCGTAGTGGCTGTTGGAAGTCACGTTGTTTCCTGAAAGAGTGCAGTTGGAAGCCTCATAGAGATAGATGCCGTCAGAATTTCCTGTGACAACGTTGTTCTTGACAGCGATATTGTTGATTTGGCAAACCATGTTAATACCATGCTGGCTGTTCGACATAACCTTGTTTTCCGAAAGAGTGCAATTAGATGCTTCAGATACGTAGATGCCGTCAGAATTGCTATTGATTATGTTGTTCTTGACCGTAACGTTGCTGATTTGACAAGCCATGTTTATACCATATTGACTGCTGGACGTGATGTTGTTTTCCGAAAGCACGCAATCGGATACATCATAGAGGCAAATCCCGTCACGATTTCCAGTGATGAAGTTGCTTCTTACGGTAACATTGTTGGCTTGATAAACATCGACTCCCTTGTCTCCATCCGTTATGATGAAATTCTCTATTCTGGAATCGTTCGCTATGACATTGAAGCCGGCGATAGTCATACCATCAACGATCACGTTCATAATGCTATCAGCCAGAATCGTCAAGCTCTTGCTCACGGTCACGCTTTCAAGGAACACTCCGCCTTCAACAAAGATCGTGTGCCCATCCAACGTTTCTGGAGCGTTGATTCCTTCTTGAATCGTGACGTATCTCAAGTCCGTGTTGAGATTGTGAACCCGCAATTTGAGACCATAGCACTCAAGATCTATCGAAACTGCGAAGAACGAGTACTGCCTATCGTCAAAACTCGTGATCGGCAGAGTCTGGTTCCAAGGAGCAAGGTATCTTGTGAAAACCACGAAGGATTGGTTCGTTGAGCCTGGATCATATGAGAGAAAGGCTCCACCGTTTAGCCTAATGCATATCCAATACGTTTGTCCAGCTTCAATCTGAATGTAATCGCTCAACGGCATTTTGACAGTCCAGTAGTCCCATTCCTTGTCGTAGCCGCCGACAATGTTTGTCTCAGTTCCTCCACTTATCAAGTGCAACGAGGAATCATAGAGAGCTGCCTTTCCGTAGAGGCTGTTGATGCTTCCTGCCCACCAGATTCGAATCACTATGCTGTTCACTTTCAGAGTGGCATTCGCCACGTACTTGCAGCCGATGATGCGGTCAACAGTCCAATCTGTGTAGTTAATGCTGCCTTTCTTCTGGAATCCAAGTGCATATCCTTGCTCTATCCTTCCAAAAACTTCGAAAGCCCTTGGCATGTTCTGAATTTGTCTGCCTTCCACTCTTGCTGATAGCGTTGAGTTTTCATACACTTTCACGAATTTGCTGAAGTTGTTAGGCATCCGTATGTACTTAGTCGGATTGCCAATGTTGTATTCTTGTTTGAGACTAACGTTGAACTTGTTGAGGGGAGAGCACCAAGCGCTGGGCTGTTCGTAATAAGTATCGTATAACAGATTCAGTGACGCCTCAATTACTTGATCGTTCTGATCTGTGGCATTTGCCTGCAAGAACGATCCTCCCGGGTTTCCAATAGACGTGTTGTAGTAGACTATCGTGGTGAACCATCTATCCGTAAGGAACTCCGTAGGCATATATCCGATTGAGACCCTGCCGTCTTTGTCCAAACACGGAGTGTTTGCACGCCTGTTGTTATCGGTTTGGACGGCTAGAGCCGCAGTATAATCAAAAGGCAAGGTCAAGCTTGTTCCGTTTACATGATTGTAAGTGATACCCTTGTCATTGCTGTAGAAGAGTAAAACATGCTTGTAGCCATTGTCTTGTATGTTGCCAAAACCCATGATCATGGATTCATTGGCTTTCATGAACCACATGTAGATCTCCTTGGAAGAAGACATCAGCATTCTTCCAGGCTGCCACGTATCGGTGTAGTTGATTACTCTCCAATGATAGAAGTCATCATATCTATAATACAGCACTAGCACGTCGTCAAAGCTTGCTGGATATGGAAATGAACAATGCTTGTTCTCGGTCTCTGGTATGAAGTACTCTGGGGACCAATCTGTGAGCAGCGATGTGAGATTGGCCTGTGCCCTTACGCTTTGTCTTGTGTATCTGTACTTGATTGCTGTAAGGTGTCCATAGAAAACTACTAGTGAACCGTTTGGAAAGAGACCAACAGAAGGTTGCCAGTGACCTTCAGGAGAGGGCGCATTTGCTATGTTAAACACGGGAGTCCATGTTTGGCTTCCGACGTCATAAGCTGACACCTGAAACTTCACGGCGGATGAATTCAGCCATGCGATGTAGATTGCTTCTTCTGCGCCCTTACAGTAAAGCGCGTTCTCTCCGCTCATGTCGGTATAACCTAGGACTCCCCTTTGCATCGGAGGAGGAGGCGGGAACAGCGTCATCAGCTGCGTCGTGGTGCAGTTCCATCTATTGTCAGTGTTGTTTGCAAAGATTCTCCACTGCACTGCCATGTATCTTGTCGAATTAAGCACCAATGTTACGTTGCTAAAAGGACTACCGCCAAAAGGATAAGTGTAATTCACTAAGTATCCAGTGTTGTTAGTTTCAAGAATGTAGTGGCTAAGACTACCGTCCTTAGGTTCCCATGTTGCGTTGAAGGTACAGGTTTTGCCCGCTATCGCGTCGGAACTCGTGACGTTGAAATATACAGGGTAACTGGAAACGACAAAAATCATCAGTCCAGTCGTGTTCCATTGATTATGAGTATCGTTGGCCCAAACACACCATTCAATGGCGTTTCCTCCTTCGATGCTCAAGGTCTTTGTGACGTTGCTCCAGCCCGTTTTGGGAGAGCCAGCCCAAGGGTCCGTCCAAGTGTCGTTCGTGGGAATTCCTGTCTTGTTCCATCCGAAAACGTAGCCGCCGAGCCCTGACGAAGACGCCCAGTTCACGTAAAACTCGCAGTTCGCGCCTGCCAAACTTGTATTGTGTCCAACACTTGAATAGGTCGGTGCTGGAGCTGTGAAATTGATTTCCAAGTACGGAGCGTAGGCTGATCCCTGATCACAATTGTAGATATGGATGTACTCGTTTCCTGAAGGAGCAATGGAGCTTGTGTCTCTGCTAGAGCGCAGACAAGCCTTCGTGTTGCCTTCCCTCTGTATCAGGTTCAGATTAGTTATGGGTATCACGTTCCACGCATTCAAAACAAAGTATGATGTCGACAAGCTGCCATAGATTGTTTCATTGTATTGATTATAATCCCCATTATCTATTGGTGTGTCTCCAGTCCATCCTTGAATCTGGACATCGAAGGCAGTTGCGGAGTAATTCGGGGTGATGCAATAGATCTTCAGACTTGCTGAAGAAATGCTTGCATCAGACGGAATAGTTGACGTGTTGAATTTCAGGTAAGTTCTAAAAACAAAATAGTAGTTCTGGAGAGAATAGTATCTTTGCCCTACTACTGAATAGGATGCGGTGTTTGACGAGGCAAAAGCCGTGCTTCTTGCAGTTGAATAATCGCTGTTTCTCCCATACGCGTATCCGTCATTGCCGGAAGCATCAATAGCGAAATTCTCTTGGAATGCGGACGATGGAGGTACGATAAGGCTAAATGAAAGATACAAAACAGACGAGATTAGGAAAACAAGAAAAGCAGACTGCAATCTGGCTAACGAGTCAGGCTTCATGCTGACGCCTCGGAATCAGTACAGGATGCGGAGTCAGGGCCGACAAGTGACATAGCGAACCCTGTTCAGTGACCATTTCCTCAAACAAGTCTCCTCTCTCCTAAAGCAGAATAGATTGATCAGGAAGATAACGCTTGTGGAAAGACTCGATATGGTAGCTACTCAACGCTGCAGATCCTTTCTATTACGACTCACCCGAAGACCGGTTATTCGCAAAATGCGCCCAACGTTAAAGCTTAGACTTGGGGCGATATATTTTTACTTTGAAGATGCAAACAAGATTCCATTACGGAACACTGATAGCGAATGCCCTACTATGTCTACGTTGTTCTATGCGAAGACGGAAGCTTCTATACAGGGTACACTAAGAACCTAGACTCACGCATGAAGCTTCACGTAAGCGGAAATGGTGCGAGATACACTCGGATGCGCAAGCCTAGAAAGCTTGTCTATGTCGAAGAACGCAACTCCATAAGCGAAGCCATGAAAAGAGAGAAGAAAATCAAACGCCTAAGCCATCAGCAAAAGCTCAACCTGATAAAAGATTTCAAAAGACAAAGTGCAAAACCCAAAGCACGAACAACAAGGACACCGACGAAGAATGACTGGACAAGAGAAGAACTCGAAGAACAGACAAGCTCCATGACTGCCGTAACCATCCCAGTCAGAACGTTCATAAGAGGAAAGCAAAGAATCCTTGACTTCGCAGAAGTGGAAAAAATAATCAAAGAAGCAAAACTCATTGCCCTAGGCGAATGTTACTGCAGGAAAAAATACAAGAAATGCGATGGCCCCATTGATGTTTGCTTAAGCCTTGACGAAGATGCGAAAACTGAGATCGACAAAGGATTGGCAAAGAAGGCCAGCTTGAACGAAGCCTTCGAAGCTTTAAGACTCTCGCATGAAGCAGGTCTGGTTCACATCGCCTACACTTTTGAACGAAATGAAAAACCAGAATTGATTTGCAGCTGTTGTTCATGTTGTTGCCACTCGATGAGCGCTTTGGTGAGATTCGGCATGCTAGATGCAGTTGTGGCAAGCAAATATGTTTCAGTTGACACACCAGAAGCATGCATAAACTGCGGCAAATGCATTGACAGATGCCAGTTCAAAGCTAGGCAATTCGAAAGCGGGAAAATGTCATTTGACAAGACTAAGTGCTTCGGATGCGGCGTCTGCGTCAGCACATGTCCAACTAGGGCGATTTCGCTGGTCGAACGTGATCTCTGAGAGATTTGAATAAGCATGTTTTCTGTTGGCAAGATTCTTCGTCCAGCTAAGGCTAGCTCTTGAGCACCATTGGCTTTCCACAACAGACGAGAGTTCCTTTTCCAGCAGCCAGCACCTTAACCTTGTTGCCGCAAATCTCGCACTGATAGACCTCTCCCAGTTTGGTCATTCTTTCACCTCTCAATGAGGTCATTTGTAGCTCAGACAAGCTTATGAAGTTTAAGATCCGAATGCGTCGCCGATCAGACATGATTTTTATATCCAAAAGCGCAATACATGTTTGCTGGTGAGAATATGCCTTATTGCCGAAAATGTGGAGCCCAAGTGGACGAAGATGCAAAGTTCTGTCCAAAATGTGGGACCCTGATTGCTTCACCGCCAGCCAAGATTGAAGAGAGGATAGAGAGACCTAGAAGAGAGCCACTGGGCTTCATAGCCATCGTCTTGATCTCCATACTAGTTATCGCTGTAGTGGTCGCTGCTCTTGTCTTCCTGCCCATTCGCACTGTGAGCGCAAGCGAGTCACGCAGCATTCCATATCAAACTGAAGCAAAAGCATTGAATCTTCGCTTCGCAGCTGATGTCTCCGGCGTCAACATCACGTTTGAAGAACTTGACAACGCCATAGCAACCATCAATGTCTCTGCAACTGGAGGAGCAGGCATTCTTGCTATGCCTGACTTGTTCAACCTGACTCTTGACTACGCAACCACAGACGGTGTTATGAATGCAACTCTAAACGTTGACACGTCCGGTGGCGGATGGCCTTGGCATCCTTGGCTTCACGTAAACTGCGACATCCGCATAGATCCTTCAGTCAATGTTGGACTCAATGTCAAGACAGGCGTCGGAGGAATCCTTCTGAAAGCCAAGCCTAGAGTCGTGCTTAGCGCCTTGATGCTTGAAACAGTCACGGGAGGAGTAAAAGCAGACCTCGTGGAAAATGTCGTTGTTGACGGAAATGTTTCTGCCAGAACCGTCACGGGAGGCGTAGAGCTTTTCTGGGAAAACGCGGTCGTCAACAACAATATCGTAGTTGATCTGAAGACGACGACTGGAGGAATCATAACAGACGTCAAACAGGAGACGACGCTTTCATCGAATGTTACCTTGAATGCCAAGGCTACAACGGGCGGAATTAGCTTGACTATCGAAATCCGCGACCACATCGGAGCCAAAATAGAATCCACGACCACCGTGGGAGGAATAGCCGTAGAGAGGCAAGTTGGATTCTCAGGAACGAAATCTCCGTTGCAATCAAACAACTATCCAGACGGTACCAACATTGAAGCTAGACTCGAGACTACTACTGGCGGAGTCAGCATAGACGCAAAATACAACCCGTGACCTCTTCTTTTTGACATTGCGCAATCTGACTCTTGCATTGATACCACACTCACTCAAGCCGACTGCAACCTAGAACCCTGGTCTTAGGGTTCGTTGTGAACCTCATTTCCCTGACGCCTGGCCTAGAAGCCAAACCTCTTTCCGTACCTGATCATATTCTTCTCTAATGCTTTAAATCAGATGCTACAGTAATTCTTAATTAACCCTTGGCAAGTCAATATAGGAAGTCCTATTTCATCAAGCGAATCAGGGAAAAAAGATGGCAGACAAAGGCGTCAAAATTGTACTGACTGCATCAGCCACCGAAATGAGCGATTTTGCCAACAACCAGTTTGTCGCCTTTGTGGGAGGATTTGCAAAAGGCCCAGTGCCATTGTGGCTGTGCAGGAAGACACTCTATCCCCCCGTAGCGCAAAACGGAGATGGACGGGCCAAGTACGCTCCCTACGGATTGAGAAAGATCGAAGCTCTACTCCTAGAAAGCGAATTCAACGAATCGGAAGTGGCAGTAGCCCATCCAAGCAATCTGGACAACTTCGTAGGACCACGAACAAAAGCCATAGGTATCTCAAGCATGGACCCAACAGGAATGGCATACGTGAGCAAGACTTACTCTAGCCTCGTAGGCGGAGGCGAGCCCCTGAACGCTATCGAATTCAGAAAACTCATGACTCAATTGAACCTTAAAAAGCACGGAGCTAAGATAATCGTCGGCGGCTTCGGTTCTTGGCAACTCGAGCGCAAGAAAGTTTCTGACGCCTATGGCGTAGACTGCGTCGTCATTGGTGAAGGCGAAAAGATAGCTACAGAAATATTCAGAAAAGCAGTGAATGGCGAACCATTACCGCGAGTCGTACGTATCGAAAAGAACCAAGAAAGCGAAGAAGTGCCGCTTATCAGACACTCCGCAATCCATGGTTGCGTCGAGATCTCTAGAGGCTGTGGAAGAAACTGCCAGTTCTGCACACCGACTATGCAGAAGAAACGGGACATCCCACTCGAAAACGTGCTGAAGGAAGTCGAAACAACAGTCCGAGAAGGCAGCTCAGGAATCACACTAGTCACCGAAGACGTCTTTCTCTATGGAGTGAAAGACAAACGCTTCGTTCCAAACAGAGAAGCAGTCGTTCAACTGGTCAAAACCGTTGCCAAACATCCAGGAGTTGAGTCAATACAGCCTTCGCACAGCAGCTTGGCTCCAGTCGTTGCCAACCCAGGCATGGTGAAGGAAGTTGCAGAAATTCTGCTCGAAAAGTACTGGTACAAACATGAGAACAAACCTATCGTAACGAGCGAAGTCGGTTTGGAAACAGGCAGCGTTAGACTGATGAAGAAGTACATGGCTGGAAAAATGCTGCCGTTCACACCTGAAGAGTGGCCAGAAGTTGTCACCGCATCAGTAGGAATAATGAACGACAATGACTGGTATCCGCTGGCCACCATCATAGTCGGGCTTCCAGAAGAAAAAGAGGAAGACGTCATAGCTACTCTTGAACTGGTAGACAACCTGAGAACACATCATCTATTCTATGTTCCACTGTTCTTTGTACCCTTAGAAAACTGCATGTTGATGGACAAGGTAGGTGCGGAGCTTGATTCTCTCACCTTACAACGGTGGGAGTTGCTCGTCAGATGCTGGGAATACAACATCAGAGAATGGAGCAACTCATTCTTAGAACACAGAATTCCAAACCAGTTCATATACAAGATGATCAAACGAGCGATTATTCCAGCCGCAGCGAAGACAGCAGGATTCTATTACGGTCTAAAACGAGGAAAACTGATGAAAGACGCCATCCAGCGAATGGCGGTCGCCAATGCTTGCTGATCCGCCTCATTATTTCAAATGAATATCATTTCGTTGTCAGCGATACATCTCCGACAATGACTCGTTTTGTCGATCCACACTTCAGCTTGATGATCAACGCACCCTCGAAATCAACATCTATCGCCGACCCGCAGACGCTCTCGCTATCGCTTGTCACTTCTACTTCGTGACCCAGGAAAGAAGCGTATCTTTTCCAGTCATCCAACACGCGGATGTAATCTCCATTTATAAGAAGATCATATTCCTTCTCGAGATTCTCAAGCAGAGACTTGAACAAGTCTTCAAGTCGAACCCTGCGGTGGAGTTCGTTTTCCAGTGATGTCACAGCTTGCCATAGTTCCTTGGGCAGAGATTCTCGTACATCAAAATTCACGTTGACTCCGATGCCTACGATGGCACTATTCACTTTCCCACCTGACGTATTCATCTCACTCAGTATGCCACATATTTTCCGTTTGTTTAAGAGCACATCGTTAGGCCACTTGGTCTCCACACTTAAGCCGTAGAGTTCATGTAAAGTCTCCGCAACAGCCAAACCCGCCACGAAAACAAGCCGCAAGGCTTCAGACACTCGAAGCTTTGGACGCAGAACAACCGAAAACCACAGACCACCCATGGGCGAGAACCATCTGCGGCCAAGTCTCCCACGTCCAGCTTTCTGTGTCTCTGCAATAACAACAGTCCCTTCGTCAACGCCGTAGCCGGCCAGTTTTTTGGCCAGGTCATTTGTCGACCTGGTGCCACGTAGGAAGATTATTTTTTTCCCAAACCTTCTGGTTCGTAGCCCGTTTTGAAGCCTTTCAACATTCAATTTGGCTGGCACGTGCATCGGCCATTATGGTCTTTCAACAAGCTCTAGAAGAACGCCTCTGGTGCTCTTAGGATGCACAAAGGCGATTTTCGCTCCCTCGGCCCCAGTCTTCGGCTTCTCATCTACTAATGCCACGCCCTTACGCCCGAGCTCCTGAAGCATGATTTCAATGCCCTTAACCTTCGCAGCGAAATGATGAACACCTTCGCCTCGTGTCTCAAGGAACTTGGCGATCGTGCTGTCTTTGTCGAGCGGCTCTAGAAGCTCAATGCGCGTTTGACCACCAGTGGAGATTAATGCCACCTTGACTTTCCGTTCAGTCAAAGTATGAATGCCCTCAAGTTTGAAACCCAAAACATCACGATATACAGCGATAGCCTCATCCAGGTTCTTGACCGCAACTCCAATATGATCCATGCCCACGAACACAAGCATCAACTCCATTTCGAGAACGCATAAAGCCATGTAGAACACGTTATAAAAGAGTTTCTAGCAACCAACAATAGCACAGAACAAGTCTTCTTCTGCTTCCCTTTTCTAGCCAACATCGCCGAGTTCAAGCGATTCCTTTGCGAATTTGACCTCGACACATTTCAATTGAAGGCTAAACATCGAAGAACCGACGTACATGCAAAATACAAAATAACGACTCTAGAGAATTCACATGCGGAATCTGCAGGAACAAGCTCATCACTGATGAAGACGATTTAGGAATGTGAAATGCTATGCAAAACAACAGGAATACAAGAAGAAGGAAATGTCTGCATCACCCGGCCATGGAATGCCCCACTCCAGATGAACAATGCATCTTCACAAAGGCAGATAAAGCCGAAGAAAGCTAACTGATCCGTCAATTAACATGTTGATCAAAGGATAGGTTGAGTATGGAGAAAAACAGGAAGTTGCTGACGAAGCCGGCAAAGCTGAAAGACTTGATCGAGTATCAAGAAGCTTCGGTCGTGAGTCGAACATTGATTGACAAGAAAGCAGGCACTGTAACCCTGTTCGCGTTCGACGAAAAACAAGGACTAAGTGAACACACAGCACCATACGACGCAATGGTTGAAATCATCGACGGCGAAGCGGAAATAACCATCTCGGGCAGAACGCACTGCGTGAAAGAAGGAGAAATGATCATAATGCCCACCAACAACACCCATGCATTAAAGGCCATAAAGAGATTCAAAATGCTTCTTACAATGATAAGAAGTTGATCGCTGGTCACGTTTTCGATAATGATGTTTACCGTAGCTTGTGGCAAGACAAGAAGAGCGTGGAAAGATCAAGTTTCAATAAGTACGTGATGGGATTTGTTTTTATTCATCTTCCTAGTCTGCAAAATCTCTCATTCCATAGAAAAACTATAAAAACATAGGCTACGAACTTATTCAATCTTCAAGAACAGGTGAGACTGATGGAAAAACACGCTCACGACCTCATTATTGTTGGATCTGGACTCGCGGGATTGAGAGCAGCTGTTGCCGCTGCAGAAGTGAGCAACAAGCTTGACATTGCTGTCGTTTCTAAGCATCATCCTTTGCGTTCTCATTCTGTCTGTGCGCAGGGCGGAACAGGCGCAGTGATGCGAGAAAAAGACTCATTTGACTCACATGCTTTCGACACAGTTAAGGGTGCGGATTATCTCGCAGACCAAGATGTAGCCGAATTCTTCGCAAGACAAGCACCGAAGGAAATAGTCCTAACTGAACACTGGGGATGCCCATGGAGCCGCACAGAAGACGGAAAAATAGACCAACGCGCCTTCGGAGGGCACAGTTTTCCACGCGCCTGCTTCGCGGCCGACATGACAGGCTTTCATGAAATGCACGCGATATATGGCAAAGCTATCACGTATGACAACGTGAAATTCTATGACGAATGGTTTGTCACATCGCTGATAACAGAAAGCCAAACCATAGTCGGCTTGACGGCTATAGAAATGAAAACGGGCAGAATGCAGGCCTTTCGAGCCAAATCCGTAGTCATGGCAAGCGGAGGGCACGAACGCATCTACGAGTTCACAACATTCTCGCATACGACCACAGGAGACGGCATGGCGATGACTTATCGCGCAGGCGCACCTTTGGAGGACATGGAATTCGTCCAGTTCCACCCAACTGGCTTAGTTCCATCTGGTGTGCTTATCACTGAAGGAGCAAGAGGGGAAGGCGGATACTTAGTCAACGCAGATGGCGAACGATTCATGAAACGCTACGCACCAGAAAAGATGGAGCTTGCCCCCAGAGACGTAGTTTCAAGGGCAGAGCAGACGGAAATCAACGAAGGCCGCGGACTCCAAGGACCACACGGACCATACATAGCCATAGACCTCAGACACCTAGGCGAAGAAAAAATCAACTTGCGCCTGCCACTGATTCGAGATGTTGCCATAAAGCTGGGCGGAGTAGACCCAGTTAAAGAGCCAATACCCATTAGGCCAGCAGCCCATTACTCAATGGGCGGAATCAAAGCTAACATTAAAGCTGAAACACCCATCGCAGGATTGTATGCCGCAGGTGAATGCTCATGCCTGAGTCTTCACGGAGCAAATAGGCTCGGAACAAACTCGACAGCTGAATGCCTGGTCTTCGGAGCCGTTGCAGGTGAGCAAGCAGCCAAGCATGCGCTGTCAGCAAGCTTTCATGAACTGCCAAACGAGAAGCTGGTGGGAGAAGAAAAGCGCGTTTTCGACGGAGTCCTAGGCAGCGAAGGCGGCGAAAGAGTTTCAGCTATCCGAGACGAGATGAAACATGTCATGTACGAGAAAGCTTGGATTTTCAGAAGGGGAGATCAGCTCGAAACCGCAATCAAAGAAATCCGCGCGCTTCGAGAGAGATTCGGACACGTGAAGGTTGAAGACAAAAGCAAGGATTTCAACACAGGATTGCTGGGAGCATTGCAGCTTGATTTCATGTTGGAGTTGGCCGAAGTCACAGTTGTCTGCGCCTTGCCTAGACAAGAATCGAGAGGAGCCCATTCGAGAACTGACTTTCCGAAACGTGACGATCAGAACTGGCTAAAACATACGCTCGCTTACTGCACGAAAGATGGCCCGCGACTTGAGTATGGTCCTGTCACGATTACAAGGTGGCAACCAGCCGCGAGAACCTACTAGGAGGATGGATGAAATGAGCAAGTTGGCTGAGAAGACCGTTGAGTTCAAGATAAGCCGATATGATCCGGAAAACCAGAGACACTACACATCAACGTACAAAGTGCCAGTGCGCAAAGGAACAACCGTGCTGGATGCTTTGCTTTACATCAAGGATAACCTTGACGAGACACTTAGCTTCAGGCATTCATGCAGAATGGGCATCTGCGGAAGCTGTGCGGTAAACATCGATGGAAGACCGATGCTGGCCTGCTACACGCAAGTCTTGGACCTAAAAACTGACTCGTTAACTATAGAACCGCTTGCAACCATGCCCGTGGTGAGGGATTTGGTTGTCGACATTGAGCCATTCTTTGACACGACAAAGAAGATCAAATCAACTTTGATAAAGCCTGAAGAAGCCTTCAAGAAACCAGACGAGTTCTCCCAAAGCCCGGCCGATCTAAAGAAGTTCTGGGATTTGACGTTGTGTATAAAATGTGGCATATGCTATTCAGCCTGTCCAGCAGCAATCGATGAAAGATTTCTTGGTCCTGCAGCGTTGACAGCTAACTATCGTTTTGTCGCAGATTCTAGGGACGAGGGGAAAGAGCAACGGCTTAAACCAATGGCAGACAACATATTCCTTTGCACTCAGTGCAATTCCTGCACGTTGTTCTGTCCAAAGCTGGTTGGCTGTGCAAATGCGCTATTGGACGATCACGGTTTGATCGTGGAAACTGGAAACATTCCAAGAACAGTCATCGATGTGCTTGAAAGGGTCTACAAGTATCGCAACCCCATGGGAACTCACCAGAGCAAGAGAATGGACTGGGCGAAAGACCTCAGCGTGAAAGCCTATCCTACGGCGACGCAAGCAGATGTCTTGCTTTTTACATGCTGCTCAACAACCTATGACATCAGAAACCAAGAAATCGCCAAAGCCATGGCGCAAGTGTTTAACAAGATGAGTGTCAATTATGCGACGCTGGGCACTGAGGAATGGTGCTGCGGCGACCACATGCTTCGTCTAGGCGAAAAAGGACTATTTGAAGAACTGGCACAACACAACTTGTCCATGTTCAAGCAGTTCAACCCACAGAAAATCCTGACTCTGTCGCCTCACTGCTACAACACTTTCAAGAATGATCAACCCTACAAGGATGCTCGCTTGACCGTTCAGCACTACACGCAGTTTCTTGCTGACGCAATAGCACAAGGCAAGCTTAAGCTCAGCAAACCTATCAAGAGAAAAGTAGCCTATCACGACCCATGCTTCTTGGGCAAGCGCAATGATGTGTACGATGCGCCGAGACAGGTGCTGAAGTCGATAAACGGCTTGGAACTTGTCGAGATGAAACGAACGAAGCAGAGCAGCTTCTGCTGTGGCGGCGGAGCGGGCAGAGTCTGGACAGAGGAAGCTCAGCCTGAAAAGCGTCCTTGTGTCAGCCGCGTCAGAGAAGCTTTAGATCTGGGCGTCGACACTATAGCTGTTGCTTGTCCGTTCTGCGTTACGACTTTGGAAGATGCTGTTAAAGTGCTGGATGTCGAGGACAAGATCGTTGTGAAGGACATTCTGGAACTCGTAAACGAAGCAATGTAGACTCTTCTTTCCTTTTTCTTCCCAGATCAATAATCTCTCTTGTAAGCCAGCAATTGGTTGCGGTTTCTGGCGTATGACTTAAACGTTCATTTTCGTTTTGCCAATCCGCTAGATTAATATATCGTTCAAAATGCAGTTAGACTCAGCAAGCATGGAGGATGTGCTTTGTTCGGTTATGCAGGTCGCGTACTTCATATTGATTTATCAACTGGGAAAACAAGCGTTGAACCATTGAATGAGGACTATGCCAAGAAGTTCATAGGCGGAATCGGCTTGGGAATGCGACTGTTGCTGGATCATTCCAAACCCGGAACTGATCCATTCAGCCCAGACAACCCGCTGGTCTTGACGACAGGTCCTATTTCTGGAACGATGTGGCCAACAGGTGGAAACGGTCATGCTTTTGTTTCCAAGTCGCCAGCGACTTTCGGTGTGGGCGAGTCGAAAGCTCACGGTACGTTTGGAACCGAGCTTAAGCGAGCTGGGTATGATGCCGTGATTATTAAGGGTAAGGCTGAGAAGCCCTGTTACATTTGGATCGATGATGATTCCGTTCAGATTTTGGATGCCTCGCAGTTGTGGGGCAGATCGCCCAGCGAAACAGAGGATGCAATCAGGGAAGAGTTGGGCGATTATTACATTCGTGTTGCAGCCATCGGCGTGGCCGGAGAGAAGCTTTCACGAATTGCATGCGTGATCAATGACAAGACTCGAGCAGCAGGCCGAACGGGGATGGGCGCAGTGATGGGTTCCAAGAACCTTAAAGCCATCGCTACGCGAGGAACGCATGACGTCAATGTGGCGAAGCTCGATGACTTCATGGAGTACGTGAAAGAATTTCACGAGAGAATGAAGGGTCCAGCGACGCAGAAGTACCGCACCTTGGGCACCCCTGAAAACATTCTCGTCCACAACAAACTGTCTTGCATGCCCACGAGAAACTACAACAACTCGCAGTTCGAAGGTGCAGAGAAAGTCAGCGGTGAAGTGTTGAATGAAAAGTATGTTGCGAAAGTCATCGGCTGCAGCAGTTGCGCAATGCGATGCGAACACATGTGCGTGGTGGAAGAGGGACCATACAAGACTACGATGACGCGGATGGAGTACGAGTCGCTTTGGGCTCTGGGGCCATTCTGCGGCGTGGATCGTTTGGATGCGATTCTGAAGGCGATGGATCTTGCAAACTACTATGGTGTGGATTCTATCAGCGTGGGAGTGATCGTTGGCTTCGCAATGGACTGCTACGAGCGGGGAATACTTTCGAAAGAAGAGATGGACGGAATAGACGCCAAGTTTGGCAACGCCGAAGCGATGGTTCAGCTCGTTGAGAAGATTGGCAAGCGTGAGGGAATCGGCAATATACTTGCTGAAGGCGTGAAGATTGCAGCTGAGAAGATTGGCAAAGGCGCTGACAAACTGGCCTGCCACATAAAGGGCGTTGAGGTTACAGGCTATGATCTTAGGTGTTTGAAAACAGCCGCCCTGGGCTTTGCAGTTTCGTTCCGAGGCGCGGATCATAACAGACATGGGGCTTACGCCTTTGACGTAAAAGGCAAAGTCAACAGACTCGTCGCTGAGAAGGGCAGAGGCAAGATGGTCAAAGACATGGAAGACGTCTACAACCTCATAGATTCGTTCATTGTCTGCAAATTTTCAAGAGGCACGTACTACAAAGAAATACCAGACATGGCCAAGCTGTATAGCTTGGTCACAGGCTTTGAGGTGACGCCTGAAGAGCTTAGACTGTCGGGTGAGCGAATACAGAACATTGCCAAAATATACAACCTAAGAGAAGGCTTGGGGAGAAAAGACGATAACCTGCCGTACAAAGTGATGCACGAACCTATTCCAGACGAAGGCCCTTCGAAGGGAGCGATGGTTACTCAGGCAGAGCTGGATTTGCTGCTGGATGACTATTATGAGTCACGCGGCTGGACAAAAGAGGGGGTGCCGACGAAAGAGAAACTCATGGAGCTAGGCATAGAAGACGTGGCTTCAGTTATCGAAAGGAAAATGTAGCGGAGGAATATGCAATGGTGAAGATTCATGAAAGAAAGTTCGTCTCAGCGGACCCTGATAAGTGCGTAGGCTGCCAAGTATGCGAATACATCTGTGCTCTGAGCAAAGAGAAAACGTTCAATCCGCTCAAGGCCAGAATACGAGTAGTCAGAATTAATCAGCTTATCAACATGCCAGTCACATGCAGACTCTGCGAGAGTCCCCCGTGCGTTGCCGCTTGCCCAAGAGATGCTTTGACGCAGTCTGAGGAGACGGGCGTGATAACCGTCGACAAAGACAAGTGCAACGGCTGCGGATGGTGTATCGAAGCCTGCGACTACGGCGCGATCATGGTGCACCCAGAGAAGAAGGTTGTATTTGTCTGTGATCTGTGCAAGGAACAGGGTGAGCCGCAGTGCGTCAAGTGGTGTCCAGAAGAAGCCCTTGATATGGTTACAAGCGACGTGCTAGCGCAGAAAGCAAGAATCACAGCAGTGAAGAAGCTGTTCCAAGAAGCAATGAAAGAAAAGTAAAGTGCACCCTAGATTCCTTTAGGTCTCTCCGAAATCAGTCCTGACTTCATTCTCGCTCCTTCTGGTTTTGTTTCGGCCCAAGTTAAACGTTTATTGCTTGGGAATCCTCATAACGGCTAGGGACGAGATGATCTTTGGTTGGTGAGAAGAGGAACTATCCTCAGCAGATTTCTTAGAGGTCACAGAAGGACGGGCATTGTTGCCATTACTTCTAGATGTAACTGTAGGTGTCAGATGTGCAATATTTACGAGAATCAACCAATTGACATTGGCTTCTCGGATATGAAGAAGATATTGGATTTTATGGCAGAGAATGAGTTCTTGATAACGTACTTTACTGGTGGGGAGCCGAGTCTTCACCCGGATTTGGTGCGGATTGTAGAATATGCCAATCGACTGGGTTTGGTGACTTCTCTCACAACGAACGGTTCCGTCTCTGCACGGACGCTACGTGCATTGAAAGAGGCAGGCTTGTATGCCATGTCGATCTCTGTCGACTCCTGGGACGCTGCAGTTTCAGAGGGAATCAGGAAGCATGTTGGAATAGCGGGGAAACAGAAAGAAGCTTTCCAGGCTGCGCGAGAATTGGGAATCAGGACTTATGGCATGACGTACCTTGGTACTCATTTGACTCCTGAAAACATTGAGCAGATGGTTGCCTACGTCAACTTTGTTCTGGATGCGCCTTTTGGATTCTGTTATCCCGTGATATCAAACGAAAGCACTTTCCGTTTAGGTCAAAATGCTTCAGTGCATTCGAAAGACACAGTCAAGAGACTTATTCAGAAACTGCTTGAGCTCAAGAAGAAAGGATATGAAATAGTCACCATGACGTCTTACATGGAAGAAGCCTTGAGATTCCATGATGGCCAACCAGCGAGATTTCCATGCAGAGGGGGAGAATACGTGTTCTATGTGGACTGGTTCGGCGATGTCTATCCTTGTTTCATGAAAAAAAAACTTTTCAACATTTTGAAAGACGAGAAGCCATATCTCCTGAAAGGCGTAACGTGCAACGAATGCTTGACTGATTGCTTCAGAGAACCCTCGTTGCTTGCATATGTATCGTCTCCTCGTCTAATTTTCAAGGAAATCGCTCATGGCTCTCCAGTCAAAGACACGATACTGTAAGCTCTGTTCTGAACGATTGATTCGAAACAGCAAGTTGGTCTGGAGAGCCAAGCAGGTTTTGTGCTCTTCGCTGCTAGTTTACTCTGAGGAGTCGGAGCGAGTTGAGCATGACGATGAGGGCGTTGCTTTCGTGGATCATGGACGCTACCAATGGAGGTATGATTCCTTCTATAGCCAACGTGATGCCAAGTACGTTTACCATGAAAGCGAAGGCGATGTTTTGCTTTATGATCTTCACTGTTTGTCTGCCGATTCTAAGAAGTTTTGGCAGTCTCTTCAGATCATCTGTGGCTAGGGTTATGCCGGCTGTTTCAATAGCTACATCGGTGCCTGAAAGCCCCATGGCGATTCCAACGTCTGCGGCTGCCAGAGCTGGTGCGTCGTTGATTCCGTCTCCGACCATAGCGACAATGTGACCTTCCTCTCTGAGCTTGCGGATGTGTTCTACCTTGTCTGCGGGCATCATATCTGAAAATACTTCGTCTGCGCCTATGCGTTCGGCTACTGCTTTGGCCACTTGGGCGTTGTCGCCCGTAAGCACTATTGTCCTTCTCACTCCGCAGGCCTTTGCTTCAATCATCACGTTTTTCATGTCGTCTCTGAGAGTATCTGAAATGCTTAGGCTGCCAATTATCGCGTTGTTTTTGGCGACGAAGATTACGGTCTGTGTCGTTTGCTTCTCAGTCAAGTATGCTTTGGCCTCGCCGCTGAGGGAGATCGAATATTTCCTGAGCATTTTCTCGTTTCCAACGGTTATCGGTTCGTCTCCGTTTTCTATGCGTACCCCGAGTCCTGGGTGGACTTCGAAACATCGTGGCTCTTCCGGGTCGAGTCGTTCTCTTTCAGCTTTAGCTAGGATAGCTTGCGCGAGGGGGTGCTCTGAGCATTTTTCGGCGGTGGCAGCGAGCCTCAGGACCTCCTGAAGTGAGTTCTTGCCGAAGCTTTTCACATCTGTGACTTCGGGTTTGCCTGTGGTCACGGTTCCTGTTTTGTCTAGGACGAGGGTGTCTACGGTGCTGAGTTTTTCTAGGCTTTCGCCGTTTCGTATGAGGATTCCTTTTCGGGCTGCGTTGCCTATGCTCGCGACGATAGAAGTGGGCGTAGCCAAAGTGAGTGCGCATGGGCATGCTATTACGAATAGTGCAGCTACTCGATGGACATCCATGGTGAATAAGAAGACGACTGTGCCGAGCGCAAGTATTGCTGGTGTGAAGTAATTCGCGTATTTGTCGGCTGTTCTTTCTATTGGGGCGCGTCTCTTTTCTGCCTGTTTTACCATGGCTATTATTCGCCCGTATGTGCTTTGTTCGCCGACAGCAGTGACGGATATTTCTATGGCGCCTAGTTCGATTATGGTTCCGCCGTAGACCTTATCGCCTATGGATCTTTCCACAGGCATTGATTCACCAGTGACTGAGGACTGGTTGACTGATGCTTTGCCTTTTTTGATGGTTCCGTCGACAGGGATTTTTCCTCCAGGCTTGACGATGACCGTTTCGCCGAGTCTTACGTCTTCGATTTTGGTTTCGATTTCTTGTCCCTTTCTTATGACTGTGGCTGTCTGTGGGGATGCTTCGATGAGTTTCTGTATGGCTTTGGATGCCCTTTGTGACGCATAGTCTTCGAGGATTTCGCCTCCGCCCAGCATGAGGGCGACGACCGTGGCTGCGAGGTATTCGCCTATGATGATGGAGGCTACGATGGCTACTGTGGCTAGCACGTCTATGCCGAATACTCCTTCAAGGAGTGACGAAGCAGCGCTGTAGGCGATGAAACAGAATGAGAGAACGGCCGCAGACATTTCTAGGATGCTTATTGCGTTTTGAGAGAGTAAATTGAAAGTGGATGAGAGCCAAGCTGTAGTCGCTAGGCTTGTGTAAGTCACGAGAAGCATTATCTTCCATTTCTCGATCAAGCTTGCGTCACCGTCTAATTGGAGTTTATCGATTTCTAACGTGTTAGAAGAATTTTGAGAGAGCCTCTTTGAGTTCGGCAATGTACTGCTCGGTTTCTTCAGCTTTGACGGCTTCTCTCATGCATGTTTCAACGTGATCTTCCAAGACGATTTGTGAAACCTTGTTCAAGGCTGCACGCACAGCTGCGACTTGGATCAGGATCTCAGGGCAGCCCTTGTCTTCCTCAACCATTTTTCTTAGTCCTCGAACATGGCCTTCGATCCTTGATAGTCTGTCCAAGGCTTCCTTTCGTCTTCTGTGTGGTGAGGTCATGCTTATCCCCTACTGGGGGAAGGGATAAAGAGTAATAAGCTTTTTGGCTTTGGCAGGCTCGAACGGATGGAGGTTCTGGCGAGATATGATCTTTCGTGAAAACGTTACAGGTACAGCAATGCTGAGCCTATGCTTTGCTGGAGAGTCTGAAGGCTTGCTCTCTTGATTGTTTTAGGGCGCGTTTTTGAGTTTGTCTAGGATTTCTTTGATGTCTGGTAGCTGTCCTATTGGGTAGATTTTGATGAAGGCTATTTTTTGGTCTTGGGAGATTATTATGTTGGCTCTTTCTGAGATTCCGTCTTTCTTTCTGAATATGCCATACAGTCTTGCGGCTTTGCCGTGTGGCCAGAAGTCGCAGAGGAGGCGTGTGTGTTTTATATTTAAGCTGTCTGCCCAAGCTTTTTTGGAGGGTTGGGTGTCGACGCTTATGCCTACGGCTATGGCGTTCAGAGAGTCGAAAGCGTTTTTGTTTGCTTCAAGGGATTTCATTTGTTCGGCGCAGACAGATGTCCATGCTAGCGGGTGGAAGGAGAGCAGGATTTTTCTGCCTTTGAAGCTGGAGAGAGTGAAGGATTGCTCGTTTTGGTCTTCTAGGGTGAAGTTTTTGGCTTTGTCGCCTACTTTGGGTCTGTTTTCCATCTTTCTTTCCTCTTTGCTATGTGGTTTCTAGCGGGTTTTGCTCTATTAGTTTTTCTAATGCTTCTCTGCTAAGCCTCAAATATCCTGTTGGGCATTGAAGGCTTGAAGGAAATTGCTGGGTGAGTTGAGTGAAGAGCGAAAAGGTGGGGACCAGAGGTTTTTTGTTCACTTTTGAAGAGCCTTACAGAACGAATGTCTTCGTGATTAATAGTAGTGATCATGTCTTTGTCTGTGATACTTGTCTTGGGTCTGAGCCTATGGATTCGGTGAAGCGGTATCTTGCTGAAAACGGGCTTGGCGGGAAGCCGGTTGTAGTGTTTAATTCTCACGGGGATTATGACCATTATTGGGGGAATGGCTGTTTCAAGTCCTCAATGATTTTGGGTCATGCGCTCTGCAGAAAGAGGATAGAGAAGGAGGGAATGCAGTCTTTGCAGGAGTTCAAGAGCCACATGTTGGGAAGCGTGGAAATTGTTCCTCCGAATGTTGTTTTCGACAGGCAGTTGTTTTTTGTGGAGGAAGGAGTGGAGTTTTACTTTACGCCTGGACATACTGAGGATTCGGCTTCGTGTTTTGATCATGTTGATGAGACGTTGTTTGTAGGGGATAATATTGAGTCGCCGATTCCATACGTTAATGGGCTGGATTTTGCGGGGTATGCTGCTACGCTTGAAGGCTATCTTGTGAGCAATGCGAAGACCATAATTTCTGGTCATGCTGATGTGGTTTCTGATTGCGCTCTGCTAAGGGCTAATCTGGATTACCTGAAGAGTCTTGAAGTTTCGAGCGTTGATGTTGGTGGCTTGAATAGGCAGGGAAAGATTATCCATTTTATGAATCTGGCAAACATCGGGGAAAAGCTCAGGGAGAAGGGTATGGTTAAGGAAGCTCTTGAACTTTACAGAGAAAGCAAGCTTGTGCTAGACCAGATGGAAGACAACGTAACAGGAAAAAAGGAACAAATGAAGAAGATACAGGAAATCATAGCTTCACTCTCAAGAGATCATGGGACTCAAGAAAGCTGAACTTGACTTGCTGAAAGAGCTGAAGGCGTGCGCTGAAACCGAATTCTAACCCTCTATAAATGAGTTCAACATGGTTTCTGTGCACGGTCTTGGTAAGATTTATATGTGCTGAAGTAAGATTGTCTATTTGTGTGGTAAGAGTTGACTGAAACGGTTTTGTCGGTTAAGGGTCAGATCGTTATTCCTAGCGATATTCGAGGAAAGCTTGGTCTGAAGCCTGGGCAGAAGTTTGAAGTGGAAGCCATGAGCGACGGGACGATTTTGATAGTTCCGATTCCAGATGATGTCGTGGATGCCATGGAGTTGCCGCACGGTGAGAGGCTTGAGAAGGCTTTGAGAGAAGAGCGTGAGAGGGACAAAAGGATCGAGAAAGCCGTTAGGAAGCGTTGAGTTGCGTTGAAGGTTTTTTTGGATACTTGGGTTTTGATTGAACGGTATAAGGGTAATGCTGATGCTGCTAAGGTTTTGAAGAAGGTTAGGGATGGGTTGGAGGCTCATATTAGCCACGTGACTGTTGCAGAGTTGATGAACGTTATCAGCCGTGAGTTTGGCGAGCGTGAGGCACACGTGCAGCACGCACTCTTGAAACATTCAATGCTGGTCCTGGATGGGACGAATGAGGAGATTGCCAAGAATGCTGGCTTGTTCAAAACAATGTACAAGTTTTCTTTGGCTGACGCGTTTATTTTGGCTTCAGCTGTCGCTTGTGATGCTGATGTTCTGATTACGGGTGGGGAAAAGCAGTTTGAGGAAGAGTGGAAGAATGTTGCCGAGATCAAAATGGCAAAGCTGGATGATTTTGTGAAAAAGCTATAATCTGATTTGCATTAACTGAGCGACGCCATAGGAGGGTGGTTTGGGTGTTAAGTGGGTTGTGAATCTGCTTGATGTTTTAGACCGTGAGGTTGATGAGGAGACTCGTGTGAGGATTTTGGAGGGTTGTGGCAGAAAGTGTATTGTTGGGGGTTTTTTGGCTAAGGCTGAAGGTATTGCCAGGAAGAGCAAGAGTATGGAGGAGTTTTTGGAGGGGTTGGGTAAGGTTTGGAAGCATTTGCATGTGGAGGAGGATGGGGTGTTTGTGGTTTATGATAGGTGTTATTGTCCGTTGGTGAAGGGTTATGAGGGGAAGGTGTCGCCGAGCTTCTGCAACTGCTCAGTAGGATGGATTAGGGAGTTGTTTGAGAGGGCGTTGAAGAAGCCTGTGAAAGTGGAGAAGATAAGCACGATAAAACAAGGAAACAAACAATGCAAATTCAAAATAATAACGTAGAGACGGAATGCTGAAGTAGCTGAACACTTGCACTGAAAAGGAATTTCAGCCCCTTATATAGAGGCTCAAGGTGGGTTCTTGTGTCGGGGCAGATTGCCTTGTCGATTGCATTCGGTGGCTTCATACTATAAGCAAGTTTACATGCCTGCAAGGGCTTATTTCCGCGTTCCTTTGCGAATGAAATCTTCAATGCTCTTGATGAAATCAAATGCTTTCTTGTGCAAGATGGGGAATGTTTCTTTAGGGATGAATTCATCGTAGAAGTTTCTATGGAGATCATTGAGCTCGGCAAACGTAGCATAGAAATACTCGTTGCCTAGGTCGTGGCAAAGATCGCGTAGAAAGGTGAAGAATTGACCATGATTGGTTATGTCGATGCTGTACAGAGCAGCAAGAGCCTTGACAGATTGAGTGACGGCTCCCCACAGCATCTCAGATGCTTTTCTCAACTCGTCACGTCTGATGAGTTCTTCTGCATTTCGATAGTAATGATCCCTGTCGCGCAGGAAGTCAGCTATGGTGTCCGGGTATGGTTTCTTATTTGAATCCGATGACGTTCCCGTCTTTGTCGTCAATCACTACTTCCTTCCTTAGTGGTATGAATAGTCCTACATCAAGGATGACTGTCCACTGGGATTTCGATTCGTCAGATTTCACTTCGAGCAGTTTGGGGAAATTGAAACCTGCTTGCTGACTTGTGAAATTCTTGGCAAGTTCGACAACCTCTGGCACTTTCAACCGCAATTTGCATCCTCACGTCTTTAGTATGGTGTAAAACACTATTAAAGGTGAGTGTCTCTTAATGGGGCTGTTGTGATTTGTGAGCGGTGTTATTGTCCGTTGGTGAAGGGTTATGAGGGGAAGGTGTCGCTGAGCTTCTGCGACTACTCAGTAGGATGGATTAGGGAGTTGTTTGAGACGGCGTTGAAGAAGCCTGTGAAAGTGGAGAAGATAAGCACGACAAAACAAGAAAACAAACAACACAAATTCAAAATGACTGTTTAGAAAGTGTAATGTGTTGAAATGGATGAGAATTTTATAGGTTCAGCATGCAAAGGAAGATATCGTGCTTCACTTTTAGGTTTTTGCTACATACGTCACTTAAGGAGTGAATGCGTTTGTGCATTTTCCCTCAGTTTATCAAATGCTTCCTCATTCCCAAATTCCCCATTGATCGGCCAAAATCGGATCATTTCATACTTTTCAAATAAGTGTTTTTTCTCTTCTGCGGAGCGGTCTATCAGTATGAGGTTTTTCTTTTCTAGGTTTTGTCCTCTTCGCTCTTTGTCTTCGAGACGGTCATTGACATCCTTCAATATCATGTTAATACCCTCGTCTCTAAAAGCCGACAAATAACCATGTTTTTCTTTCAATTAATGTTTCTCGAAATCGGTCCATTAATTCAGAATATGGGTACTGATAAATATATTTGCTCATCAGTGGCCATATCATCCATTCTTCTACTACTTCATCGCCGTCTATTGAGTCACTTTTTTTCATAAACCTCTCACATAATCTGACTTTGCCAGCTTTTGTAATGTATCGTTGGATAGAACCGTGCAGTTTATACAATTTGGGTCTATCTCTATCTATCTCCTCGTAGTAATCATAATTGTAGTATCTGCCTTCTTCTCCAACACCTAGAATTATCTCTCTAGGAGATCGAATTTTGTTTCTCGCGATGTTGTAAAAAATCTCAAAACACCTATCGTAGTTTGTCGTAAATACCTTGAGATTTGCCCATGTGTAGAAATCAGGTAGTTTTGGTCCTACAAGTTCAGAGAGTACTTTCCAAAAAGTCGAATAAGATGGAAATATATTTTCATGTTTTTGGATGTTGCAGCGATTATAAATAAATGTTTTGAGGGCATCTACAATCGAGTTCGCGGCCTCCGCATCGACAACTGAGATCGGATCCTTTACTGCAATTTTATAATGGTATATAACAGTTGGAGTCAAACTGGCAGGATCGATGTAGGGAAAGTGAAAGAAAGTCAACATGTGTTCTATGTCAACGTTGCCAACGCCATAGACGCTTTCCAATCTTGACTTTGCGTCCTTCCACAAGTCGATTTGATTATCTGTGCCCTTGCTAGTCAGCTCTTCTTCAAACAAGCCAACCATCTTTTTCATCGGCGGGATATCAAAGGGGGCTGAGGCCCCTGCACCCAAAAAAATCAATGGAGCGTCTGTCATGGGTTCCTCACCTGAAGAATAACTATTGACTCAAGATTCTTTAAGTTTCCCGTAATTGCACGCATCCACATACATTCTTTCTGCAAAGTAATTACCTTTTTAGACACCATCTTCGAGAGAGTGATTTCGCCCAAATTTCACTCTTTTTAAGTGTAGAGTGACAAAAAACGACTTTGAATTGTAAGTGGCTTTCGATTTCACTTGAGGGATTAAAACTGTCAACCTCAATGGATAGAATCGTAGATAAGGCATGTAAGGAAGAAAACTACTTCCCCGCTTCCTTCTGCAGATATTGGAATAGGCTTTGTTTGACGACCTCTGCAAACCAGTCAGTAATTTTTGTAAGCTCTACGCTAACGTACTTGCCATCTACCTTAAGCAAAAGTGGAATCGCAATCATGTGAACTAGTTCTCCCGTTTCGTCATCCATGTAAGGTTTATTTGTTATCCCTGCATAACCTATCCCGGCATGTAGAAAAAGTGACCTGAATCTTGAGTACATTCCTCGCACCGCTATATCGAACGGGTCTCCTTGCCACTTGTAAACCTTGATTGGAGGTGTCTTGAGACCCTCAGGGCAATAGTCGTTCAGAAACCTTCTGAAGTTGTAAGCGATTCCCTCTCTATTTTCTTCGGCATTCAAATATTCTTGGTAAGCTCGGTTTAAACATTCTCCAATTTGCGGTCCGCTTTTGTGTGCCAATTCTCCTAACTTGCTGTTTAGCAACCAATCTTTGAATATGACACTGGTTCCGCCAGAAACAGTCTCAACTACTGAGCATAACAGGGCTATACTTATGTCCGGGTCGCAAGACTTACACTTCAATGCTCTTTGGTACATAAAACTTGCTCTTCCGAACTCTTTTTGTTTTGGGGTTGGGAACAAACTGAATAGCTTGTCAAATTTCTCTTCATCTATCATGTCTGCAAACGCTTTATAGGAGTCTTTCATGAATCTCTCCATACTCCTAGCTCCGCAATCTTCCACTCATTAATCTTTGGATTTCATTAGATTTGCCTTTTGGTGAAAGCCTTCTACCCAAAATCCCGTTTTTCATTTCCTCTTTCATTAACTTCACGTTTAGCATTTCAATGAATATTGCGAACATAATAATCCGCAAACAGCAAAGAAGTTTTGAGAAACCTTTGCCAACGGACTGTAATTCACGCCTATTTCATGCACTAGAGGCTAATGCTAGGCTGTTCGACTTTTGGAAAAGGTTTAAAGCAGGGAATTCGTATCGCAATTCTGGAAATGCTCCGAAAAATCATCGGTCTAATCGCAACGATTTTGAGTGTTATTGGACTAATAAATCTCTTTCTATCATATGTTCCCGCACTCAATTATGCTATGAAAGGTGACGTAGCAAACGCCACAGATGTTGCGGTCAATTTCACTGCTGACAACTTGGTAGAAGAAGTAAAGTGACGGCCATCGGCACATTTATGATCGCAATCGCTTCGATATTTGGACTAGGAACTGTAGCGAAGAGATATCAGTTATGCTGTTTCTCTAGCTCTCTGACGAGTTTCTCATTTAATCCTGCTACGTGACGAATTACTCTCAACACATCAACAAGGATAGAAGCAAAATGAACTTCTAGAAAACCTGTTGTAAATGGGTCTCTAGTCCATGCGTCGAATACTTCCTTCTTCTTCTTTTGTGCATGTGCAAGACCACCATAGACAAACACGTCCAAGATTCTTCGTCTGGTAAGAGCTTCTTCGCCAATCTTGATGGATGCTTGAGCATCCAAATAGTCGTTCAATAGTTTCCTTGCTTCCAAATACTCTGTTCTTAATTCCCCAGGAACAGACGTTTTTTCGTAAGTCTTGGCTAAATTTCCAAACGAGCATCTTTCATTGTTCTGTATGAAATATCGAAAAGTCAGCACAAACGCATCAATAGCCTCCTGGTCAGGCACAATCTTCTCCGTTTTGACCTCTTCGCCTCTTTTCGCACCAATACTGAAAGAGATTCTTCCCTTACCAAGAATATACTGCATAAATCTCGAATTTACTAGTCGTTCTGCCTTCTCACTAAACAGTTTGAGCCGTTCGACATCTTCTTCGCTCACTTGCTATCACATCCAAAATGAAATCGCGGCGAATATTTAAAGGAATTCCCAATGTAAAACAACTTGACGGAACACTTCTCCTAAGACCTAAGATCATATCTAGAGGATATCGTTTTTGCTTGTTTCACCCAAAACGATGAGAAGTTTAAGGATAGGAGCTTGAGTAGCATTTCATGAATAGTACGAGAAGCAGTTTCAACCTTTGACGTTATTCCTTCTCCGAAATCCGTCTTTTCAGGCTCTATAATCAACAAACCCATCTTTACAGTTGTCGCTTCAAGATATTCGCAGAACATCCGCAACGGAAGCATGTGTGTTGAAAAAGCTGGATAGTTCGTTAATTGCTCTGGATTTATTAGCCTTGACCCTCCAGGTTTCAGTCCTTGTATTGCTGCGTCTATTATTAGTATGTGTGTTGGCTTGTAGTCTGCTATTTGTTGCATGTAGTTTTCTGGTACGGTCTCTGCTTCTATCAGCATCACCCTATCAGAATCCACTTTCCCCCTCAAATCCCGCACTATCTTCACACCCACAAAATCATCCATCCTAATCGGATTCCCAACCCCCACAACCACAACCCTCCCAGCACCCCTAAACCACGCCCGCAACTCCCCCTCAATGTCACGCTTCTCTTTCTTATCCAAGCTAGGGATCACCATTGATCGAAAGGCATATTGACGAAGAGGAAAAGCTTTGCCCTCTTCGCTCAAGTTTTTCATGATGAAGGTCTGTTGGAGTACAACTCGATGAAACATAGCAGAGGAAAGCCTAATCTTGAAGATCGAGCAAAGGGGGATTCTGAAGATGGGAGCAATAATGGTAGGCACGGTACCTTCCACAAAACTAACAGACCAAACTCATATCAGGCTTGGATTCACTATGCTTTTCTCTTGCGTACTCGCTGGAGGTCTCCTTGGCGCAATTGGGCTTCTGGGACATGAGCAGAGCATCACTATATTGTCGGCTGTGACTTTCGCCTTCGGTATATTATCCTTTCTTGTGTGCCTAGTCTATCCTTTCAAAATGGATGGCTTCTGGTTTTCATGTGTTTTGGAACGTTTAGGTAGAGTAGGATTGCTAAGGCGATTTCAGATAGGCGTTCACGCAGAGGGTGCAGTGACTCTAACACTCACGCTAATGGTTTGGAACATTTATCAACAGACGATTGTGGGGGCGGGAAGTTACATCCTCAATGACTTTGCAACGATGACGTACATCCTTTTCGCCGATTCTTGGATATTTATTGCCATGCATAGGCACTTTCGCAATACTCAAGAGCTCTGCAGTCTATCTAGATTGGTGAGAAATCGTGAAAAACCATCGTTTGAAGCGAAAATAAGAAGAATCACGCGTCAGTTTAACAGACTCTCCCTTTTGCTCTTCGCTATTGGATTTATCACTTTCAACTTGGTGGCAACCTTTTGGGTTGATCCACAAGATAGGCTTCTAGAGCGGTGCACATTCTACGTTACGACAACTGCCCAGAGTGCAACTTTTGGGATTGCTTACCCACCGACAATTCTCAACTACTATTATGGCAAGGTTAGCACTGGTATCATATATGGCTTGTTCGCAGTTGTTGGTGGATTAGTGGTTATGACTACTATGATCCTGCTTTGGCTTACGTCAGATGAAATGCATATTGCAGTTGACATTTATGATCCTCTTTGCCTTAAGCCAGCTGAACGCCTCCTGAACTCGTTTTGGCTTCTCACAGGTGCTGGACTATCACTGGTTCCTTACGTTGTAGCAGTGTCCAGCAATTCCCGAACCGCAGGCTTCAGTGCGGCCAGCCGTTGGCTGAACTACCTAAGCTGGTCTTACGTCATTTTCTTTGCAGGTCTGTTTATTTTTTCTTTGGCGAGGTTCTATACTCTCGTTTCTGCAGCTAAGACTCCTGTTGAAAAGGAAATAAGAGAAGAGATTGAAGATGCTTTGAGAATGAAAAAGATCGACCGCAGGAAATTGGACGCGGCAAAACTCAAGATGCGATTGTTGTCTGAGTTCAAGAGCCGCCCTACACTGGCAACAGCCTTTCAACTTCTGCAAATCCTCGGAATCATACTTCTGAACGCATTGGTTAAGTTCCTTGAATAGATCTGCCCACATCAGAAGCAGAATAGGACAAAGTCATGTTGAACCTCATCGCACTCGAATCAAACAAGCGCTCAGTCTACCAGCAAATCATGGAAAAAACCGACTTTAAACAAGACTATCGTTGCATTGTCTTGATTAGTTGTTTCTTGCTGTCGTAGATGTTGACTGTCATCGGCATTTGTCCAATCGCAAAGTGCGTCGCACATCCGAAGCACGGGTCATAAGCCCTGAAAGCCATTTCCACCATGTTCAGCAACCCCTGATCCACTTTACCGCCATGAATCAGACCCTTGGCCGCATCACGAACACTCATGCAGATCGCAGGATAGTTGTTAGTCGTAGCCACAATCATGTTCACGTCTTTGATGAGCGCGTCCTTGTCCAAAGTGTAATGATGAATCAGCGTACCCCTAGCCGCCTCCACGATACCTATGCCCTCGCCCGGCTCCCCAGGCTTCGCCCGCACATCCTTGCTTGTGATCTCGGGGTCTCGAACCAGCTCCAAAGCCCTTTCCGTAGCATATTGCAGCTCAATCAGTCTAGCCCAGTGAAATGCCAGCGTGCTGTGCACAGGCTTCCCACCCAACGTCTTATACATAACCTCATACTCAGCCTGAGCCAAAGGCGTAGCCATGCCATCCGAAACATTAAGCCTGCCCAGCGGACCAACACGGTATATGCCGCTTTCTGGACCGTCCACCAAGCCTTTCCAGCCAACCTTCTTCAAGTACGGCATCTTAGCATAAGACCACGGCTCAACATGCTCCGCCACATGAGTCAAATAGTCTTTCGGCTCAAATTTCAGAAACTCCTGGGCATTCTGGTCGACAACGCGCACTTTCCCGTCGTAGAAGTTAACCTTGTTATGCTCATCCACCAAGCCCATGTAGTAAGTCTTATGCGTGTACGCTTGGCTCTTAATCAAGTCAACGTACTTGCTGTTACCCAGAACAATGTCATGGAAAAGCTTCAAACTGAACTTGGCAAACCCAAGACAGGACTCGGACATACGCTCAATCTCAACCCTGTTCTCCTCGCTCAAGGGCTTAGAAATGCCGCCTGGCAAACCGCAAACAGGATGCGTAGCCTTGCCACCGATGATCTCAGTCATCTTCTGCCCATAAGCACGGTGCTTGATAACTTCCTTGCCAACCTCCAAGCCAACCTTCTCAATCACGCCCAAAATGTTCCGCTTCTCAGGTGGAGCATCAGGACCGACCACAAAGTCTGGACCGCCAAGATAATAGAAATGCAAAATATGATCATAAATGTAGTAGGCAACGTACATCAACTCTCTCAGCTTCTTCGCAGCAGACGGAGGCTCAACATTGAAAGCCGCGTCCAAAGCCTTCACAGCCGCAAAGTGATGAGCAACCGGACACACACCGCAGATCCTAGTGGTCAAAATGGGCATAAGCTCGGCTCTTCTGCCAACGCAGAACTGCTCAAACCCGCGCAGCTCAGGAACCTTCAGGTAAGCGTTCTCCACTTCGCCAGCATCATTCAGAAAAAGCGAAATGCTACCATGGCCCTCAAGCCGCGTAATCGGGTCTATGAGTACTTCTTTCATTCTTGAATCACCTTCCTTCTTAGAAGAGAACTTGGCAAACTGTACATGTAAAACGTTCCAAGAGGATCCTTAATCTGACCCATGAGCTTCTCAACATCCTCCTCGCTGTAATGCTCCTGCTCCCCTTCCAAACCGAGAATCGACGCTATAGCGCTAATCATAGCTGCACCCTGCTCAGGCGAATTCGGACAAGGACCACCGCAACCCGTACAGGGCATATCAACCGTCAAACACTGAGCACCGCAACCGCTGCGAGTCCCCGGACCCATACAGATAATCCCCTGCTCAAGCAGGCACCTCTCAGGCTCAGGAACTTTCTCGTGAACCCGATAAATCGCGGAGATCTTCTTGTTCTCCTTCTTCCTCGGACACTCATCACAAACCGACTTGAGCGGAGCAAGCACCGAACCCTTCGGAGGAAGCTCACCCTTCGCGATCGCGTCAACAGCAGCAGAAATCAACTTCACAGGCGGCGGACAACCTGGAAGATAGTAGTCAACCTCCACGGTCTGATCCAGCGTCTTGACAGTATCATAGAACTCTGGGATCTTTAGCGTCCCCTCTTTAATGGCGGTCTCAGTTTTGGGAACGACGTTTTCAGGATTGACCACCGACTTCTCCTTCAAATAGACAGTGTCAAAAATCTGCTTGCGGTTATGTAGGTTCGCCAGCCCCGGAATGCACCCTTCCTGGGCGCAGGAACCGAAAGCGACGAGCGTCTTAGCCTTCTGTCTCAACAGTTTTGCCATGTGCTCCTGCTCGGAGTTGCGCACTGAACCGTTGAAGAAGCAGATGTCAATATACTTGTCAGGCATGGCTTCAACGTCTTTGTATTTGATGTCCATGGCCACAGGCCAGAACACGATGTCCGCAATGTTCACAACGTCCAAGATTTTCTCATTGATGTCCAACACTGCAATCTCGCATCCGCCGCAGCTTGCAGCCCAATAGAACGCTATCTTCAACTTGTCTTTAGGCATACTACTTTCCACCCTCACAAACTCTCGCCAGTATCTTCGAAACATCAACCCTGAGATCGTTAAAAGCCAACTCGTCCGGCTTCATACCCTGAGCCAAACCCAACAGCTGCGGATAATGCAGCACCGGAATCCCATAAACCTCGCTGAACATCTTCTCAATCCGCAGCTCATTCGTATCATACATAATGTGACAGAACGGACAAATCGTAATCATCGCCTCAGCATCAACCATCTTCATATGCGTAAGCTTGTCCTTCGCCAACTGCAACGCAATCTTGTCGCTCACCCCAACGCTTGGAGCGCCGCAGCACTCCGTCTCGTCCATATAATCCAAACACGTGGCGCCAGTTGCTTCAATCAAGGTCTTGAGCGTCTTCGGATCCTCAGGATCGTCAAACCCGATAAACTCCTTCGGCCTCAAAATGTGGCAGCCATTATGTTCAGCAACCCTCAGCATCGTGAGAGGCTTCACGACGGAGTTCTTAATCTTCTCCAAGCCAACGTCCTCGATCAGCACCTGCATCAGATGCTTAGCATTTTGTGTTCCCTTGAACTCCAGCCCTACCTCTTTCAGATGGCAATTGATTTCGTCACGCAAATGCTCGTCTGCCTTCAACATCGTGTTGACTTTCTTCAACGTGCCTGCGCAGCCCGGACACAGCGTTATGATATCCAAGCCTTTCTGCTCTGCCAAAGCCAGATTTCTGGCCGCCAGTATCAGCATCGTCTCATGACTGACAGGATCCAACGGCAAGCCGCAACAGTTGAACTCGGGCATTTCAACAAGCTCAACGCCCAGCTTTCCAAGTACCTTGCGACCTGAGATCTCAAAAGCAGCAACACGGTAAGGAATCGCACAGCCAAGAAACATGAGGTACTTGTTTTCCGCCATGCTACGCACCTTTGTTCTCCATGTGCTTGAGGAAATGGACCTCACGCAACGTCTTCCTAATGCTTTCAGGGTTCCCCTTAGGCAATGGCGGAAGCCCCAATGTTTCCCTCTTCTTCAGCCTCAGTTCTGGAATCTTGTAAGCGTAACCCGACTCAAGAATACTCGCACACTCCTCCTTGAACACTTGCGGAATGTGACCTTGCTCCGCAGCTAGATTCCTCAAAACACGGATGACGCTGGCAACTTCAACATCCTGCGGGCAACGATCCGTGCACGTGAAGCATGATGCACAAAGCCACAAAGTGTCGCTGTTCAGCACGCGGTCCTTCAGCCCAAGCTGAGTCATACGAATTATCTGTCTCGGCCTGTAAGTGTCACTGAACCGTGCAATTGGACAGTCTGACGTGCATGTTCCACACTGGTAACAGCGCATCAGCTTCTCTCCGCCGTGCATCTTTGAAATCTCATACTTGAACTTGGTATCCATCTCTGATGATTTTATCGTCTTCTGTGCTGCTTCGGTCATCATGCCTCAACTCCTTTGGCTTTCAGCGGGTTTGGCCCAAGCTTTCTTACTTGGTCAGTCATGTCGCGAACGACGGCGGCAAATTTGTCTCCTTCGCTTGCAGAAATCCACTCTAATCGAACACGTTCAGGCTCGAAACCGAATTCCTTCAGAACCTTCTTGGTCAGGTTTATTCTCCTCATCGCTTTGAAGTTACCGCTGATGTAGTGACAGTCAGAAGGCAAGTGACAACCAGCAACAAGCACTCCATCGGCACCGTCTTTAAGAGCCTCAAGAATGAAGGCTGGATCAATTCTTCCACTGCACATAACGCGGATAATC
>Ga0315279_10001550_pt1 | contig 37868 bp, 40 predicted proteins | sample YL17G06_20_MG_FD_203694 | JGI IMG/M metagenome (GOLD analysis project Ga0315279, IMG submission 203694) | Sediment microbial communities from Yellowstone Lake, YNP, Wyoming, USA - YL17G06_20 | ecosystem: Environmental > Aquatic > Freshwater > Lake > Sediment | place: USA: Wyoming | collected...
TTTTTTACTTTATACATTTCCCCATATTTAAAATAAATCCAAAATTTCCATTATCGGTCTAAAATTATCTCCAATAAATACCAGGTCAAATCTTTTCATAAATTCATTCAATTCACTATTATCATTGCTATAGTTTGGATCATAAATTGCAATTCTTATAACGTTATCCTTTCCCTCAACCATCGAGACGTCATCAAGGCTGTCTCCTATTAAAATTGTTTTGGGTCTTGCTACTTTTATTTTTTTAATTTCTCTGTGACCTCTCTCTCTTTTATTCAGAGAATGAATTAAGGTATCCTTTTTCCAACCAGTTATCTCTTCGTTAGAAATAAATAATTCTGTAGAAAGCACCATTGTCGGCTGAATCTTCTCCTTTCGGCACCATGATTCTATTACATTTTTAATGCTAGCTGAGATAATTATCGTAGGAATATTTTTCCCTTGGCAAATGTTAAAAAATTCTCTTACAAAAGGTCTTGTTTGCAATAAACGAGATGCTTCTTCAATTCTTGACGCCTTTAACCCCTTAAATAAATCGAGATTCCATCCCCACCATTTAATAGCTTGCTTCTCCGAAAGTTTTCGTTTTATCTCTAAAGGCCTATATTTTTTGTATAACCTTATTGATTCCATTTGCAGTTCTTTTGGTACAAATTTTTCTATTGCATCCCAAACGGTTATATTTTTGCCCTTTTGATTTTTACCCCTTACCAAAGTCCTATCAAAATCCAAAACAATATGTATTTTGTCTCTACCTTGTCTTTGGAAAGATGTAATTTTTTCAATAACAGCCTTTTTATTTTTAACTAAAAATTTATTAAAAATTAAAGATTTATTTTTCATATTTCCTCATTCTACCAAAAAACCGCCTGATTGGCGATTAATAAAAAATGCCTCTTTGAGAGAGACATTTGGAGAGTTCTTTGAAAAGTTATTCCTTTTCTTCATTGTTGGTTTTTTGCAGGGTTGTTTTACTCATATAAAGCGTAATTATTGCCCAGAAGAATGAAATTAAATGAATTGTATAGGCTATATTCAATAGTGTAATAATTAATTTTCCAGACGAAGGAGAAATTCGAATGAAATATAATATGGCAAAAATAATAAACGAACCTAAAAGCGTTCTTGATACGACTTTTGCTTTTTTCCACAAACGATTTATTGCAATAAAGATAAAGATAATTTGTAAAAAACCCGCTATGACGAGTAAAAAATAAGAGCGATTACTTCCTATAACTCCCAAAACATATGAAAATAGACCTAAAAATGCGAGTGTTTTATTTGCCATAGATTTATTTAGTTCTTTGAAAAGTTATTTTATTTTCTACCCTTTTCTCCATTCTACCAAAAAACCGCCCGATTGGCGATTTTATGTTCCCCAGCGACGCGGGGCGATTATTTCTTTTTTATTCTGCAATAAGGCATCCCTTATAATCTTTTTCTGCTCCATTTTCAAGAACTAAAGCTGTATTTCCTTTATCCCAAAAAACAAAGGATTCGTCAGCGTTTGCATAACGACCACCATCAGCAGAAAGAGTTTTGGCCAAATCAAAACTTCTTCCATCGTTCAAAACAAGTTTCACGCTTCCAGAAGGAACAGGCGGCTGCCCGGGTTCCACTGCATGCTCTTCTCCTTTGTAAAAAGCAGCTTGTATTGTTTTGCCTCCGTCACAAAGATAAGTAGCTTGAGATATAGGAGAATTGGTTGAAACGCACTTTTCTCCATTAAAACACTTATCAGTTCCACAATTGCAGGTTTTGATTTCTTTGCTATTATCTGGTGAACAACCGCAAGCACCTATTAAACAGGTATTCGGAAAATCACTGGCTGTTTGACAACAAGAAGCTGTTGTTATTGTTCCGCCAGAATTAAGACAAGATTTTTCTTTCTTGGTTTTCCCTCCTGCTTTCTGAAGCACTTTGCTGGAGTTTTCAATAGCATTTTGAAGTCCTTTCTTGGCGGCTTCAGGAGCTTTCTCAAGGTTTCTTTGCAAAACCTCAATATGCTTGTTTACGGTATCTTCTACTTTTTGAGAAATGCCTGTAGCGTCTTCTCCTTTATTCTTTAATTCTTCAATCTTCTGAAGGGCATGGTCTAATTGTTTTTGATACTTATCCAATGTTTTCTGGGCGATGTCGGTTTTTCCTTTTTCAACCATCTTTTGGTATTCGGCTAATCTAACATCGGCTAAGCGCAAGAATTGTTTGGCTTTGTTTTCGGCACCAAAAGTAAAGAAATTCTGAATTGCTTCTTTCCAGGCTTTCAGGAAATAAAAAGGGCTGTCGGGTAGAATCCCTGGAGAAGGTAAATTAGTGTCTTGAGCTAAAACACTAATAGCTCCAAATAAAAGAGTTAATAATAATAAAGAATAAATTATTTTTTTCATATTTTGATTAATTATATTTAGTAGATGACCTTTCTCTCATTCTACCAAAAAACCGCCTCATTGGCGATTTTATCAGTCCGCTTTACTAGAAAAAATATAATCTATTTTTGCTGTTGCTCTCCTTCGTGAAATTTTTTGTGCATCTCGTCCTTGAAGCCGCAACAATGACCTCCCCAACCAAAATGCTCGTGTTTTTTTCTAAACATCGTCTTGAGACCAACGATGATAAGCAACAACGGCCAGATAATACTCCAAAGGCTGCCAGAAATTAATCCAAGATTTTTCAGTAAGAAAAGCACGCCAATTATTAGAACTATAATTCCAAACATAATTTTACTTTTTTAAATTTGATAAGCCTGATTGAAATTTTGACCTTTCGCTATTATATTATGTCAAAACGATTATCAAATCAAGAAAAACCGCCTGATTGGCGATTTCTATACTGCGGGTAGTGGACGATGTTTAGCAACAACCTTCTTTCCATTCTAAAAGACATTTATTGCATGAATTATTATACTCAATTATGAAGTTACAGAAATCGAGTTGGTTTACTTCTTTCCATGCGTCGTTAATTTTTATACTCCATGTGGTCTGGCAAGTGGAACTTGAAGTAATATAACTAGCAATACCAGCTTGTTTTACGACGTCAGGAACTGGTGCGTCTATATAATGTGTGATATTTGAAGTATCAAGAGTATTGGGGTATAAAACTATACCACTCCATTCATCAACGATTTTTCCAGGAACACAATCTTTAAATTCTACTAAAGGATATTTTTTAATACAATTGGCGGTTTCGTCTTCAGTTAATTTAGTATCTACACTCTGAGATATAATTAATTTCTGTTCCATCGGTTCATTGTTGCCACCTGGTTGGGTTCCTTTTTCATAGACATTAACAGTGTAATGTCCAACTGGAATATTGGTAAGTTTTGCTCCAATATTGGAGAAACACATACAGTAACAGCCAGAACCACTCCAAACTTCAAAAATATTTATTGATGAACCTGTTATTTCTTTTTGCATATCAACCTTTCTACAGCATGTATGATTTATGGCTCTTGAATAATCTATTTCATTTCCAGTTACTTCAATTTTAGGTTCTTGTTCTTTTTCTTCGCCATATGTAGTTGCCATACCTCTATCTGATTCTGCACAACCTTTTATTGAAGACGAGAGAGTTATCTTATTTTTTTCTGTTTTTTGTATTACAACTGGCTGATATGGTTGCTCTGGCTTTTTCGCATACCACAAAGCTCCTCCACCAACAATAACAGCTAGAATAATTACAATTAATAAAAACTTCCAATTAGTTTTTCCTTGAGTTATGAATGGCATATTTTCGGAGTTAATAATTATTATTCTTCTATTCTACCAAAAAACCGCCTGATTGGCGATTCTTTTAGCTCCCCCTGATAGACGATGCCTACCCCGTAGTGAAGCAAAGCTTCTACTACTTGGGGTTAGAACCTGTTTTTGTAACCTAAAATGAAAAGGCACCTCATTACATCATTTTGATGTTCGGTGCCATAAATTTTCTGGCCGCTTCCTTGCCAGCTTACGTGTCCGACCGCATAAGGCGGAAGGATCGCCCACTCATCCATTGGGATCTTTTTAAGGTTCTCGGCCTCATGGAAGCCAAAGGCCTCAGTCAGTCTTTAGGGCTCTAGGCGCCCAAGATGTTTTTTTATATCCCATAGTAGTGCAGGGATGAGACCGCACTAGGGGATCTCCCTACGGGAGCGTCCTAGTCTGACATTTGGAGTATAGCATATCTATAAATCTTGTCAAGTGATAAAAGCAAAAACTGCCTGATTACAGACAGTAAAATGTGATAGGGTGGATATTAACCAGCCTTAAATTTGAAAAAAAATGAAAGAACTAATAATGAAATGAGGTTAAAACACCGCTAAAGTGTTTCCAAGCTCCTGACTAGAAAACGGTCCTTGCCTAAAACAGAATCTAAAAATTTGATGGTTCACTTATAAGTGAACCATAATCCTATGAAATCAATTAAAAGTATCAAAAATTTACCTACTTAAAATCTCAATCAGCTGATTATGTAATTGAATTAGTTTAGTTAAAACCTCAACTATTTTTTTTAAGATATCTTCATCCTTAATTCCTATTGTTGGTGTTTCTAAGCTCATTTCCCCTGTCCAGATTTGAGAATAACCAGTGCCATCACCTTCCGTCCAGACATAATAAATCTTGTTTCCAACGACCTGGAGCTGAGGATTATGTTTATAACCGAGACTAGTTGTTCTTCTTGTGGCTATCCAGCCTGTGCCATCGATATTTATTTCTGCTGTCCAGATTTGATGACTAGCAAATTCTATCCAAACATAATAAATTTTTGAACCTACCACCTGGAGTTGAGGAAGAAAACTTTCGGCACCAGCTATTCTTCTTGTAGCTATCCAGCCAGTACCATCGATATTCATTTCTGCTGTCCAGATTTCCATAACTTCAGGTTCTTGCCAGACATAATAAATCTTTGAGCCTACCACCTGGAGTTGAGGAAAAAATTTATCATAGGGACTAGTTGTTCTTCTTGTAGCCATCCAGCCGGTGCCATCAATATTCATTTCTCCTGTCCAGATTTGAAAAGGAATAGGGTGTGTCTCTTCATCCCAGACGTAATAAATCTTTGAGCCTACCACCTGGAATTGAGGCTCAGTTCCCTCAACGACAGTACCTGTTCTTTCTGTGGCAATCCAGCCTGTGCCATCGATATTCATTTCTGCTGTCCAGATTTCACCAGCAACGATACTAGGAGGATACATTACCCAGACGTAATAAATCTTTGAACCTACCACCTGGAGTTGAGGATTATATTTATAACTGGGGTCAGTTGTTCTTTTTGTAGCCATCCAGCCGGTGCCATCAATATTCATTTCCCCTGTCCAGATTTGAAGATAAGTGCCATCACCTTCACTCCAAACGTAATAAATCTTTGAACCTACCACCTGGCGTTGAGGATTCCACTTAAGATAGCCGCCAGTTGTTCTTTTTGTGGCTATCCAGCCGGTGCCATCAATATTCATTTCCCCTGTCCAGATTTGTTCGCACTTACACTCACGATCAAATTCCTCCCAGACATAATAAATCTTGGTTCCAACGACTTGGAATTGAGGATGTTGTTTATTAAAAGAAGTGCTTGTTCTCTGAGTAGTTATAAATTCAGCAGCTGAAACTTTCATTACAACAAAAAACTGAGTTATTAAAATAATTATTAAAATTACTATGATTAATTCATTTCTTTTCATATTTTTTATATTAAATTGATATCTTTATTTCATTCTACCAAAAAACCGCCTGGTTGGCGATTCTTAAAATCTCTCCGAAAACAGTTCTTAGAAAGTTTTTGCTCCCTCCATTCTTTCGCCTAATGTTTTATCGGGAATATATACCAATACATCCACGCCTTTAATTTCAATCATCTCATAATCCTTTTTCAGCATTAACGTAAAATTACCGCTTCTCCGTAAGTATTTATCCTTAAACTGCTGGTAATCCCTGATTTTGAAATCTGGGGCACCTCTTTGGGGTCTCGTCGCATCTGGTTTCCTGATTTTTATTAACGACAAAATCCCTGCTGGCGTTTTCATCGGTTCCTTTAATAGAAACGTTCTGCCAGTTCTGACAGTCTCTTTATCCACTTCCTCGCCCATACTCTCAGCGACAAACTCCAAATCCCTATACTCGTTTTCATCTTTGGAAAAGATTGCGACGTAATCAATAACCGCCTCTTTTTCGTCGGTATTGTCCTTAATAGCAGATAAGCCTTGCTCAACTAAATAGTACACAATTTTTTCTAATTCTCTTTTATTCATATGTTTATTCTACCAAAAAATCGCCTCATTGGCGATTTTTATTGGTTCCCCGGACAGGACTCAAACCTTTAAAGTTCTGATTTTAATTTTTTCTTTAGAAATAAGATGGTTATTCCCGATAAAACGGCGATACCAAAAGCAGATATTAAAATTAAAGGGAATTTTGTCGTTTCTTTTCCAGACTGATTCTCCTTACTAAGAAACTCGCTGATTGCAGCCAATCCCTTTTCTTTATTACTTTCTGCTTGGTTTTCTTTTTCTGATTCTTCTGCCGGAATAACATTGACGGCTCCAGGAGTTAAATTATCACTCCAAACCCAGCTATTTTCTATTTTGTTGTAAGATTGGCCTATTGGCGCTTTTTCAAAGGAAACTTTGTCTATAATATTTCCATTCGGTTGAATAAGATTTAATCCGTCGCTATCATTATTTAGAGTAATTTTTGTGGTTGGCCGATTTAAAATCAAAAATCCTTTAGCTGAGATTTTTGTTCCGACTGGGAAAATATAGGTCGTTGTTTTACCTAAAGTATCGGAGATTTTCCAGCCTGAAAGATCAACTTCAAAATCATTTTGATTGAAAATCTCAATCCACTCTTCGGTTTCATCCGAACCCTTAGGGGAAGGGAGAATTTCGTTGATGGAGACACTAGAGGGATAACTTTTAGTTTTTTCTTCGGTCGATTGAGGCTGAATTTCTTCTATTATTTTTGGCTCTTCGGATTTTGTTTCTTCTTCGTTGTTTATTGTTATTTGTTGACTGTTAATTATTTTCGGAGTTCCGCCCGGGTTTTGACTTGTTTGCCAGTTACTAGCATCGTTGCCAGAGGTCTTAGAATTCATCCTTTCCATCGTTTGTTTTGTTGAATTATCACCCGAAAACCAGCCACCAGAACAATTAACCGAATCTATTAAATTTCCAAAGCCGTCATAAAGCTCTAGCCTTTCTCCGCTATTACCCAAAGCTCCAGTATAAATTTGGTCAGCTGGAATACTCGATACAGTGTTGTCATCCGTTCTTTCTAAAAGATAAAAACCATTAATGGGAACTGCCCCACCCAAATTGATTTTAGGAGTTCCATCAGCAGCTTTAAGTACCCAGCCATCAATATTCAGGGACGAGTTGGTATTATTATACAACTCAATCCATTCATCATTATAAGAAACCTGAGTCCCCATCCAAGCAATTTCATTAATAGCAACATCTAAAGGGTTTGCCGCAAAACAGTAAGGAATAAAAAGCAATAAAAAAAGCGTGGAAAACGCCAAGTATAGATATGTTTTACTCATATAAGTCTTTTTTGATTGTCGAAATTTTTGAAGTGTTTATAAGCTAAGCTGGTTGCGATTCTTCCTTTGGAAGTTCTTTCTATAAAACCTAACTGCATTAAATAAGGTTCATAAATATCCATAATCGTATCTTCTTCTTCAGAAGCAGCGGCTCCAATTGCCTGAAGACCTACAGGCCCGCCACTGAATTTTTTAATTATCACTTCCAAAATTCTGCGATCACCAGATTCTAGTCCAAATTCATCAATTTCCAGGAAATCCAAGGCTTTTTTGGCAATTTCTTTTGTAACTACTCCTTTTCCTTCAACTTGAGCAAAATCCCTTACCCTTTTCAAAAGCCTGTTGGCCACTCTGGGAGTGAAACGAGACCTTTTAGCGATAATATTAATAGCTTCTGGCTCTGTCTGGATCCCTAGAATTTTACTTGATCTTATAATGATTTTTTCGATATCAGAAATTTCGTAAAAGTTTAGTTGAAAAGTGGCTCCAAAACGAGATCTTAGAGGAGAACTTAAAAGCGCAAGTCTGGTTGTTGCTCCAATTAAAGTAAAATGGGGTACTTCTAATTCCAAAGTCCTGGCCATCGGCCCTCTGCCCAGGATAAGGTTTAACCTGAAATCCTCCATTGCCGAGTAAAGATATTCTTCGCAGACTTTATTCAACCTGTGGCATTCGTCGATAAAGAGAATCTCACCTTCTGATAAATTAGTTAAAATAGCTACCAAATCTCCAGCTTTTTCAATAGCTGGCCCAGAAACAATCCTGATACTCCTCCCTATCTCTTGAGCAATAAGATAAGAAAGAGTGGTTTTTCCTAAGCCGCTGTTACCATAAAATAAAAGATGCTCTGGCACCTCGCCTCTTTTTTGAGCTGCTTCAATAATTATCTTTAGATTTTTCTTTACTTTATCTTGACCGACAAACTCGTCCCAATTTTTGGGCCTTAAAGTCAAATCTAAAACTTGATCTTCTTGAATCTCAATAGGGGACGTAGCTCTTGACAAATTCTTCATAATTTGCTATTATATTATATAGCCCGAGAACTGGGGGTTGGAATCTTTCTTAGTCGGATAATCTGGCTCCGGCTGGACTACTCCTCAGAAAGATTCTAAACTTTGTTTCTGATAACTAAAGCCCTGCCCCCAGTTCCCGGGCTATTTGTTTACCCCGTTAGAAAGTCCCGAGATTATTTGCTTTCATAACGGGTGGCTATATAAAAATTTCTTTCTTCTTTCTAACGGGGCTTATTCTACCGCTCCAGCTACTCTTTCTATTTCATCCAGAGTAGTAATACCTTCTAAAACCTTTATTAAACCATCCTGCTGCATCAAAACCATTCCTTTCTTGATCGCTAATTCTCTCATGGCGACGACAGAGGGAGAAGTTAGTATAAATCTTTCCATTTCGTCATCCACTGGAAAGGTTTCGTAGATCCCTACCCTGCCCCGGTAGCCGGTAGAGTTACAAGCTGGGCATCCAACAGCTTGGGGAATTTTAAAACTCTTATTAAAAAACACTGGAGGAATAATTTCTTTTCTAACACTAGTAAGTCCTTTTTTAATTTTTTCTAAATCTTTTGGGGAAGGTGAGATAAATTTTGCGCATTTTTTACAGACTTTTCTTGGTAACCTCTGGGCAACAATCATATTAATGGCTGGCGAAATGGAAACAGGACGAACTCCCAAATCAACAAGTCTAGCTACGGCTCCGGCAGCGTCATTGGTGTGTAAAGTAGAGAAAACCAAGTGGCCAGTTAAGGCAGCTTGGAGAGCGATTTCAGCTGTTTCCAGATCCCTAATTTCACCAACTAAGATTACATCTGGGTCTTGTCTCATTAAAGCTTTTAATCCATTAGCAAAGGTATAACCCTGAGACGGATCCACTTGAGTTTGAGAAAGGCCTTCTATACGATACTCGACCGGGTCCTCAATGGTGATAATTTTAATTTCGGGACTATTGATTTTTTTCAAAACAGCATAGAGAGTAGTTGTTTTTCCAGAGCCAGTGGGACCTGTGACAATAATCATACCATTTGGTCTCTGAATTTCCCTGTTAAATATCTCAACCAAATCTTTTCTTAAGCCTAAAGCTTGGATCTCAATTAAATTTTTTGGGTTTAAGGTTCTCAGAACAATCGACTCCCCTTTTTCAGCAGGCAAGGTAGAAACCCTAATTTCGATTACCGTCTCTCCCATTAAAATAGTAAATCGACCGTCTTGAGGTCGATTAGTTACATTCAATTTTAAACCAGAAAGTAATTTAATTCGAGAAAGCAGAGCCCTGTATAATTTCAGATCAACAAGTAATACATCTTGCAAAACCCCATCGATTCTCACCCTCAGTTTTGCTTCTGCCTCCTCTGGTTCTATATGAATATCAGAGGCATTAAGAGCAACCGTTCCTCCAAGAATAATTCCCAAAAGTTCAGTTGTATTGGCCTCCAAAAATTCCTCGATTTTTGCCTTAAACTGAATGAGGTTAGTAACTTCCTTAAAAAGAGTCTCAGAAACCTTAACTTCACCAGTAATTTTTTCTCTAGCCGTTTCCATAAAAGTTTAAAATCTTCTAAAATGAAAATAGAACTTTTTTTCAGTCTATATTATTTTTAAAAAATGGTCAACCCCCACACCATAACGAGTACTGTGCTACGCACAAATAAATTAAATTTGTGCTCGTTTGGTGTGGGGGTCAACTATTAACCCTACTAATTACTAATATTTACGAATTTACGAATAAAACTTTATGGAGATTATAACTAATAGCTCTAACCAAACAAAAAAATTAGGAGAAGCTTTGGCTAAAAAAATAAAATCTAGAAAAAAGAATAAAGCCCTTGTCTTAGGGTTAAGCGGGGATTTAGGTGGCGGAAAAACTACTTTTTTGCAAGGATTTGCCAAAGGTCTAGGGATTAAAAAAAGGGTTTTGAGTCCCACTTTTTTGATAATGAAAAAATTCGAATTAAACAATTCAACAATTAGGCAATTTAGCAATTTTTACCACTTCGATTGTTATCGAATCAAAAAATCAAAAGAGATTCTGGATTTGGGTTTTAAAAAGATAACTTCTGATCCCAAAAATATTGTTGCCGTTGAATGGGCAGAAAGAATCAAGAAAATAATGCCGAGAAATACTATTTGGATTAAGTTTGAGTTTATTGATGAAAATAAAAGGAAAATTAGAATATCAAAATTATTGCAAACCTCTTTTCTAAAAAATAACAGGGGTAGAATAATATAATATCAAAAAAAATTATATATTCTACCCCTTTTTGGGTTTTTGAGAGAAAAAGTTTGCCAAGCTAATCATTCAGTACCGGCCGGCCGAGAATCGTAGAGCACAGTGAAACCCATAGTTTCAAAAATATGCAAATCTAGAAGTTTTATGCCAGCAGATTCTAATTCTGCAAACGTCTTATCGGGGTACTTCTTATTCCAGATTTCCAATGCCATGTCAATTGCTCTTTTTTTCTTGCCTCGAAGATCTGGAATACTCGCCGCTAGCGCCGGGCCCTCTCCTTCCCTGAGGCTTTTAAACTGTTTATCAAAGGACTGCCTCAAATACTTTCTTTTGATCCTTAACCTTTCTTTCTCTATTCTTTTCTTTGCTTTCGCAAACAATCTTTCTCTCTTTTCGGCTGGAATTTCTATAAAAATTTCAGCCAACCTTTTTACTATTTGTTCTTCTTGTTTATCCATTCAATTCCCTTCTTTCTACTTATATTATACACCCAAACAATAAACTTGTCAAGGCATCAAACCTTTGATTTATTGCTAAAATGAAGTATGGCAAAAGGAAAAAAACGATTAATTATTATTGACGGGAATGCTTTAGTCCATCGAGCCTACCACGCCTTACCTCCTCTATCTACTAAAAAAGGGGAGATAGTAAACGCCGTCTATGGATTTTTGCTGGTTTTTTTAAAGGCAATAAAAGATTTTCAGCCAGATTTTATTGCCGCTACTTTTGATTTGCGTGCTCCGACTTTCAGACATGAAAAATTTAAGGATTATAAAGCCACCAGGAAGAAATCACCGGACGAACTTTACAGTCAACTACCAAAAATTAAAGAGGTATTAAAAAATTTTAATGTTCCTATCTTTGAAAAGGAAGGTTTTGAAGCTGATGATGTTATAGGAACAATTGCTAATTTAGCCCAACAACAACCGGCTTCTCAAGAAATAGAGACAATAATCTTGAGCGGAGACCTTGATACCTTGCAACTTATCAATAAAAACACCGAGGTTTATACTTTCAAAAAAGGTTTGAAAGATACAATTTTATACGACGAAAAAGCGGTCAAAGAAAGATACAATGGTTTGGTTCCGGAACAAATGTCTGACTTCAAGGCTTTGAAGGGCGACCCATCTGATAATGTCCCGGGGATTCCGGGAATTGGCGAGAAAACAGCTATCAGTTTAATAAAAGAATTTAATAATCTGGAAAATTTATATAAGGAAATAGAAAAGATAAAAGTAATACCAAAAGAAAAAGTTGGGATTTTAAATCCGAGGCTTTTAACTTTGCTTAAAGACTATAAAGATCAGGCTTTTTTCAATAAGACTCTCACAGATATAGATAAAGACGTGCCAATCGATTTCAATATCAAGGATTGCAATTGGAACGGCTATGATCAAGAAAAAGTGGTTCAAACTTTAAAAGAATTGGAATTTTACAGCTTAATAGAAAGACTGCCTAAAAGCAGCAAGCAGAATAAAACGAAAACCACAACTTTAAATTTGGAAGCTCCGGCCAGAACTCTGCAGCAAATTGAAAGTTTTTATAAAGACGGTTTCTTCTCTAAAAAAATCTATGAAATTGAAAAAAATTTAATTCCGGTCATTAATAAACTAAAGAAAAACGGGGTAAAAGTAAATCTCGATGCCTTAAGAGAACTTTCAGAAGAATTAGAAGCTAAAATAAAAAAACTGGAAACAGAAGTTTATGAAGTATCTGGTAAAGAATTCAATATCAATTCTCCCCAGCAACTATCGGAAGTAATTTTTCAAAAACTAAAATTATCTCCCAAGGGATTAAAAAAAACACCAGGAGGAGTGATCTCCACTTCTTCCCCGGAATTAGAGAAGTTAAAGAACGAGCACAAGATAATCAACTTGATTTTGGAATATCGCGAACTGTTTAAGCTAAAGTCTGGCTTTGTTGACGCTCTGCCTAATTGGATCCAAAAAGATGGAAGAATTCATCCTAAATTTGACCAATTAGGGACTGTAACCGGAAGATTCTCTTGTTCAAATCCCAACCTCCAAAATATTCCAATTAAAGGAGAGTTAGGTAAAGAAATCAGAAAATGTTTTGTGGCTGAAAGAAACTTTAAATTTCTTTCAGCTGACTATTCCCAAATGGAGCTAAGGATTGCTGCCTCAATTGCTAAAGATAAAAATATGATTCAGTTTTTTAAAGACGGAAAAGATATCCATAAAATAACGGCTTCAAAAATATTTAAGGTACCAGAAGAAAAAGTAGATGAAACAATGAGATACGTTGCTAAAACTTTAAATTTTGGAGTTTTATATGGAATGGGCGCTTATGGATTCGCTGAAGGAGCTAAAGTTTCAAGAAAAGAAGCAAAGATATTTATAGAAGAATATTTTAAAAATTTTCAGGGAGTAGCTGATTACGTCAAAAGTTCCATAGCAAAAGTAAAAAAAGATGGTTTCGTGGAAACCATCTTTGGCAGAAAAAGATTCATACCAGAAATAAACTCCCTAGACCCGAGACTACAAAGAGCCGCCGAAAGAATGGCCATCAATCATCCCGTTCAAGGAACTGCGGCCGACATTATAAAAATGGCAATGATTAAGTGTGGTGAGATTATTAAACCTTATAAAAATGAGGTGAAGATGATTCTTCAGGTGCATGATGAGCTACTTTTTGAAATATCCCAAGACAAAATTTTAGAACTAGCTGAAGAAATTAAAAAGGTTATGGAAAACATCACTACGTTAGAAACCTCCCTGAGAGTAGACTTAGAAACTGGCGAAAATTGGGGTGAGCTTGAACCGATTTGAAAACAGGTTTTATATTTTAAAATAAGAGTGGTTTCTAATGACCATTCTTTGTTTTTAACTTGCTGGAGATTCCAACTGTGTTAAAATAAAGGGTAATAAACCCTTTGTCGCCTGCGCCGTTCGGAAGTAAACGTGCAAGCACCTTTACTTCACTTACTATCCTCGGCAATAAAAAATACCATGGAAAAAAATATTCTCGAAGAAGAATCTGAGCGAAACAAAATCCTAAAAGAAATCGCGCCCACAATTTTCACACGTAGACTAACCATAATTGTTCTGACAGTCCTTGCTCTCGTCTTGCAATTCTGGTTAAGAATTTATTTCCGGCCGACAGTTTTTTACACATTGATTTTTTGGTTTTTAACGACTCTTATTTTTTCCTGGATTGCTAAAAAACAAAACACTCGACAAAAGATAGAAAATCTTCATTTCGGATATTTCGCTTTCGAAATTATTTTGATAACCCTGATAATTCACTTTATTGGAGGAATTGAGTGGATGGGCGCTGTTTTTTATATATTTACCATTATCTATGCAAATATTTTTCTTTCAAGATTTACGGGCCTACTCATAACTCTCACTGCTTTGGTTTTCTATACTGGTCTAGTGTTTTTTGAGTATTTTGAGATAATTCCTCACTACGAAATCTTCCTTTTTTCAGGTCTTTATAAAAACTTTTTTTATCTCATAACTACACTGGTTGCTCCTGTCTGGGGAGTGCTTATTCTTATTGCTCTTGCCACTGGTATTTTCGCTGACAGGTTGAAGGAAAGGACTAAAGAACTGGAAGATATAAAGACCACTCTGGAGGTCAAGATTAGGGAAAGAACTTGGGAACTAGAAGAAGAAAGAGCGAGCTTGGAAGAAAAAGTAAAGGCCAGAACCGAAGAGCTAAGGGACCTTGTAGAGAAACAAGAAAAAATAGTTAAAGAAAGAACAGAAGAACTTCAGGATAAAGTTCAGGAGTTGGAAAGGTTCAACAAATTAGCTGTTGGTCGAGAATTAAAAATGATCGGATTGAAAAAACAAATTAAAAAACTGGGTGGCGATTTTAAAACCGAGGAAGATAAAAAAACCATTTTTTAAATTAGATTTACTTAATAAAATGCCTTCAGAAAAAACTGGAGAAAAAAACAAAAATCTCACTTTCTCCGAAAATTACGCTAAAGATTTGTTTAGTTTTTTACCTTTGCCGGTTTTCTTAGTTGGCTCGGAGGAAGAAATCTTAGAAGCAAATCTGGAATTCTCCAAAATTACTAACTATTCAGAAAAAGAGCTTTTAGGAAAAAAAATTGGTATTTTTTTTGATGAAAAAAACTTTAAAAAAATATTAGAAGAAGTCTCAGAAAAAGGCTGTGTTCAAGGGAAAAAAGTCAATATTGTTACAAAGGGAAAGAATAAAATTCCGGTCAGCGTCTCGGCCAAGTTGATAAAAGAAGGGGGAAAGGAAGGCCTAGGCTATTTCATAGTATTATTTGATTTGAGCGATATCCAAAAAACAGAAGAGGAAATAAAAAATACTCGACTGGCTCTTTTAAATATGTTAGAGGACACTGAAAGAGAAAGGGAAAGGGCCGAAGAAGAAAAGAATAAAACCTTAGCAATTATCACAAACTTCACCGATGGCCTCTTAGTCTTTGATAGGGAGAATAAGCTTTCTTTAATTAGTCCCCAGGCTAGAAGTTTCTTGGGAGTAGAAGAAAAAGAAATAATTGGGAAAAGCACTTCCGAACTCATGAACGCTCCTGGGCTTAAGGAATTGATAAATCTTTTTGGTGAGGAAATAAAAAAAGTTTTCAGAGAAGAGCTTTCTTTAAAAGAGGAAAACTTGGTTTTAGAGGTGACAACTGCTCCTTTCTTCCAAGAAAAAGACAAGTTAGGATCTCTGGTTATCCTACACAATATTACTAGAGAGAAGTTGATAGAAAGAATGAAAACAGAATTCGTCTCCCTCTCTGCTCACCAACTAAGAACTCCCCTTGCAGCAATTAAATGGACTTTAAAACTATTTCTGGAAGGAGACTTAGGACAACTTACTAAAGAACAGAGAGAATTTTTGGAAAAAACCTACAAATCTAATGAAAGAATGATTAGTTTAATCAACGACCTCTTGAATGTCACTAGAATTGAAGAAGGAAGATATGTTTACCAACCGCTATTTTACGACATCTGTGATGTCACGCAATCAGTAATAGATTTATTTAAAGAGGAAGTCAAAATAAAAAATATAAAGCTTGAGTTTAAAAAGCCAGAAGATTTGCCTAAAATCTTAATGGATCAGGAAAAAATAAAATTGGTTATTGAAAATTTTATTGACAATGCTGTAAAATATACTTTCCCGAACGGTAAAGTGACAGTTTCTGTGATTCGTGGTACAAGTGAAATAGAGGTTAGAGTTCAAGACACTGGGGTAGGAATCCCCAAAGACCAACAGTCAAGAGTATTCGGTAGATTTTTTAGAGGATCAAATGTAATAAGGATGGATACTGAAGGCTCTGGTCTGGGTCTATTCCTTGCCAAAAATATCATTGAGGCCCACGGAGGCAGAATTGGATTTGAATCAGAAAGCGGCAAGGGTTCAACCTTCTACTTTACCCTACCTTTTAAAACTACGAGAATTAAATAAAATGCCGAAAATTTTATTAGTCGAAGATGAGGAGATTATAATTGAACTCCTTCAAAGAAAGCTAAACCAAGAAGGATATGAAGTTTTAATAGCGAGAAGTGGAGAGGAAGGCCTCAAGTTGATAAAGGAAACTCGGCCCAATCTTGTTTTGTTGGACATTATTTTACCAAAAATGAACGGACTAGAGGTTCTGGAAGAGATAAATAAAAATTTATCTTTAAAAAGAATTCCGGTAATTATCATTTCTAATTCCGGCCAACCGGTTGAATTAAATAAAGCTTTAAAGCTTGGGGTAAAGGATTGGCTAATCAAAACAGAACTTGAACCGGAGGTGCTACTTGAAAAAATAATAAAACAAATCGGCAGGTAATTAAAAATCTTCGTAATTTTTAATAATTTATAAAAAATATGCCAAAAAACATTCTCATTGTCGAGGATGATAAAATATTAAGAGAGTTAATCTCTCGAAAACTGGAGAAAGAAAACTACAGGATTTCTGCGGCAATCGATGGAGAGGAAGGATTAAAAAAAGTTAAAGAGGAAAAACCTGATATAGTTTTGCTTGATCTTATTTTACCGGGAATTGACGGATTTGAAGTTTTGGAACGAATCAAACAAGATCTAGAGATAAATAAAATTCCGGTAGTAATCCTATCCAATCTCGGCCAAAAGGAAGAGATTGAAAAGGGTCTGAAATTAGGAGCGACAGATTATCTAATAAAAGCCCATTTTACCCTTAGCGAAATTGTAGAAAAGATAAGAACTATTTTAAAATAATAAGTTTAAATCTATGCCTCACAAAATTTTAATTGTCGAGGATGATAAATTCGTAAGAGAATTAATATCCCATAAACTTACTGAGGAAAAATTTGAAGTTTCTAGCGTAAAAGACGGGGAAGAAGGGGTAGCAAAGGTTGAGTCTGAAAAACCTGATCTTGTTTTACTTGACCTTATCTTGCCAGGAATCGATGGATTTGAAGTCATATCAAGAATAAGAAAAAATCCAGATATAGAATCAATACCAATAGTTATTCTCTCGAACCTGGGCGAAAAAAATGACGTAGATAGGGGAATTAAATTAGGCGCCAATGATTATATGATTAAGGCTCATTTCACCCCAAAAGAAATTGTCGAGAAAGTTAGAAGTATTTTGAAATAGTATGCCTGAGCTTCCAGAAGTGGAAACAATTGTTAGAGATTTACCGAGCACATAATAAGTTATGTGCTCGGTTTAATATAAAACTATGCCTGAATTACCAGAAGTAGAAACTATAGTAAGAGATTTGCAGAAAAAAATAATTAATCGAAAGATTGTTGATGTTTGGACAGATTTTCCGAAAATTATTAAGAAACCGAGTAAATTTGAGCAATTTAAAAAAGAAGCTAAGAGTAGAAAGATAAAAAGAATTTGGCGAAGAGGGAAGAACATTGTTTTTGAATTAAACAATAACTATTCCCTATTAATTCATCAGAAAATGACTGGCCATTTGCTTTTTGGAAAGTGGGGGATGGAAAATGGTAAATGGACTTCAGTTATTCCCGGACCCTTACGAAGTGACCCGATAAATAGATTCTTGCATTTAATACTTACTCTTGATAATGGATGGCAATTGGCTTTATCTGATCTAAGAAAATTTGCTAAAGTTGAGCTTTGGAAAACTAAGGAACTAGAAAACGATGAGGAGATGAAAAAATTGGGGCCAGAACCTTTAGCTAAGGATTTCATTTTCGAAAAATTTAAAGAAACACTTAAAAAGAAGAAAAAAGGCAAAATAAAACAGGTTTTAATGAACCAAGAAATTATCGCCGGAATCGGTAACATCTATTCAGATGAAATTTTATGGAAAGCTAAAATTCATCCTTTTCAAGATGTTTCAAAATTATCACATGAAAAATTAAAGGATATTTACAAAGCAATGAAAAAAATTTTACCTTTAGCGATTAAACTAGGAGGTGAATCAATTTCAGATTATCGTAGGCCTTCTGGGGAAAAGGGATATTATGACAAAGAAAGAAAAGTTTATCGCAAAGAAGGAGAAAAATGTCCAATTTGTGGCGGAATAATAAGGAGAGTTAAAATGGGCGGAAGATCGGCTCATTTTTGTCCAGCTTGTCAAAAATTATGATAATCTACCTTTTCGGTGAAGATACGTTCAGATCTCATCAAAAACTGAAGGAAATCATCAAGCATTATAAAGAAATCCATAAAAGCGGATTGAATTTAAGGTTTATTGACTTAAAAGAAGAGGGGTTCCAAGAATTTAAAGACAATGTCAAAACTATTTCAATGTTTGACGAGAAAAAATTGATAGTTTTAAAGAATGCTTCTGGTAATAAAAGTTTCCAAGAAGATTTTTTAGAAAATAGTAAATATTTTATAAATTCTGAGGATATTTTTGTCTTTTTTGAAGAAGAAACACTGGAAAGTAATAAATTTTTCAATTTTTTAAAGAGGAAGACTAGGTCACAAGAATTTAAAATTTTAGGAGGAATCCAATTAAAAAATTGGGTAAAGAAGGAGTTTGAAAAATATAAAGCTAAGATTGAATCAAGCGCTCTAGATGCATTAATTGAATTTGTTGGGAATGACCTCTGGCAAATGGAAAATGAAATAAAAAAACTAGTAAACTTTAAGGAAGGAAAAACTATAAGAAAAGAGGATATTGGAATTCTAATCAAGCCGAAAATCGAAACTGACATCTTTGAAACGATTGATGCTATATCCTCAAAAAATAAAAGAAAAGCTCTGGAATTAATACATCAACATCTAGAGAAAGGGAATTCACCTCTCTATCTTCTTTCAATGATTAATTTTCAATTTCGTAATCTTTTGATAATAAGAGATCTAATCGAAAAAGAGAGGCCTTATTATACCTTTCAGAAAACGACCGGCCTTCATCCTTTCGTCATTAAAAAAAGCTACAATCAAGCCCAAAAATTCAGTCTCCAAGAACTAAAAAAGATCTACCAGAAAATTTTTCAAGTAGATCTAAATATCAAAACTGGGAAATTAGATCCTCAAACTGCGCTCGATTTATTCATCGCTGAGATCTAGTCTCGCGAATACTCACTAATGTGAGCACAAATTTTCTCGAACAATATTCGTGATATTCGTGCCAAATTCGTGCAAATTAGCGAAGTATTGCTTTAGCAATACGCGATTTCTTTCTAGAAGCAGTGTTTTTCTTTATAACTCCCTTTTTTGCAGCCTTATCTAGGGCTTTGTAAACTTGAGATAAAAGTTTCTTAGCCTCTTCAATTTTCTTCTGAGAAACTAAATTTCTCACCTTTTTTAAGAGGTTTTTTATTTTGTCTTTATAAACTAGGTTTCTTGCTTTTCTTCTTAAGCTCTGGCGAAGAGCTTTTTTCGCTGACTTTGTAATTGCCATAACAATCAACGAATAACGAATTTATTCCAAATATACGAATATTCGTAAATTCGCAACCGATTCGATATTCGATGATAAATCTTAACCTATTTTAGATTTTTTATCAAGTCTCTGATTTCTGCTGCTCTCTCAAAGTCAAGGTTTTTAGCCGCTTCTTTCATCTCTTTTTCTAAAAGTTTTTTATCCCTAACCATCCAAAATTCGGAAGCAATTTCTTTTTCTTTTTTCATAAAGGGCCAATCCCTAATCTTTTTTATTATCTGGCTCGGAGTAATATTATGGTCTCTGTTATATTTTTCCTGGATTTTTCTTCTTCTTTTGACTTCTTTTATTGCAGATGCCATGGATTTGGTAATTTTGTCAGCGTATAAAATAACGTGGCCGTTCAAATGGCGGGCAGCTCTACCCATAGTTTGAATCAGAGTTGTTTCCGACCTTAAGAACCCTTCTTTATCAGCATCTAAAATCGCTACTAAAGCCACTTCTGGTAAATCTAAGCCTTCTCTTAAAAGATTGATCCCGACTAAAACATCGTATTTTCCAAGTCTTAAATCTTTTAAAATCTGGGGCCTTTCTAATGTCTTTACTTCTGAGTGGAGCCACTGGCAAGAAATTTTCTCTTCACTTAAATAATCCGCTAAAGCTTCGGCCAGTCTTTTAGTCAAGGTCAGTACTAGAACTCTTTCTTTTTTTATAGTTCTTTCTTTAATTTTTTTAATTAAATCTTTAACTTGATTTTTAGTTGGCCGAATTTCAATTGAAGGCTCGAGCAATCCCGTCGGTCTGATTAGCTGCTCGACTATGTACTTTTTCCCTGCTTTGCCCTGAGCTTGCCGAAGGGCTTTTTTCTTCTCTTCTTCTGACGGCGTGGCCGAGACATAAACTACCTGGTTTATTTTTTTCTCAAATTCTTCAAAAGTTAGAGGCCGATTGTCAATCGCCGAAGGGAGCCGAAAACCGTACTCAATCAGAGTTTTTTTTCTGGTCCTGTCCTGATTTGCCATTGCATGCAATTGGGATAAAGTTTGGTGTGATTCATCAATAAATAAAAGGAAATCTCTCGCCCCCACACCATAACGAGGACTAACTTCGTTAATTTTAGATCCGTTTACAGCTTGTCCTTGTTTAGTATGGGGGTAAAGGAAGTAATCTATCAAGGCAAAGGGTGGGTCTCCTGGTTTTCTAAATTCTAAATGTCTAGAGTAATTTTCAATACCGTGACAGTATCCGGATTCTTTAATCATTTCCAGGTCAAAATTAGTTCTTTGTTCTATTCTTTGGGCCTCTAAAAGTTTTTTTTCTTTTTTAAAATATTTTATTTGCTCTTCTAATTCCAGTTTTATATTTTCTATCGCAATTCTTATTCTATCTTGAGGCGTAACCCAAAAATGAGCCGGGAATAACCTATATTTTGTTTCCAACTGTCTATATTTTGGATCAAGAACGTTGCTGGAAATTGAAATTTTTTCCATTTCGTCGCCAAAAAATTCAATTTTTAAAATCCCTTGGCCGGTAACAAGATGAATTTCAATAACCTCCCCTCTAACCCTAAAGGTCCCGGGCTTAAAATCAGCGTCGTTCCTTTGGTATTGCAAAGAAAGAAGGTTTTTCAAAAAATCTTTTCTTTTGATTTTATGTCCGGGAATGATTTCTAAGGACACTTTTTGGTAATCTTCTGGAGAACCGATATTATATATTGAAGAGACAGAGGCAATAACAATAACATCATTTCTATTTATCAAATCTTGAGTAGCAGCATGTCTCATTCTGTCTAGTTCTTCATTTATTTTTGCGTCTTTTTCTATATAGGTATCAGATTGGGGTATATAGGCCTCAGGCTGATAATAATCATAATAAGAAACAAAGTAATGGACGGCATTTTCTGGGAAAAATTCTCTGAATTCCTGATAAGTTTGGGCAGCCAGGGTTTTATTATGGCTTATTATCAAAACCGGCTTTTGAATCTTTTCAATAATTTTAGACATTACAAAAGTTTTGCCAGCTCCAGTCACGCCCAAAAGAACGTTGTGCCTGACGCCTGATTTTAAATTTTTAACCAGCTTTTCAATCGCTTGGGGCTGATCACCAGCGGGTTTAAATGATGAATGAAGTTTAAGCATAAAAATGATATAGTATATATATATGATAGCTTATTTAGAAGGAAAAATAATATTAAAAAAAGAGAGATTTATAATCTTAAATGTTAATGGAGTTGGTTATAAGGTTTTTTTATCTCAAAAAACTCTAACCAAAATACCACAAGAAGGAGAAAACCTCAAGCTATTTTGTTTCCTTAATATAAGGGAAAATCTTCAAGACCTCTATGGATTTTTGAGTTTCGAAGAGCTTGAATTCTTTAACTTGTTAAATGACATTCATAGTATCGGGCCTAAAGCAGCTCTGGAGGTGGCCTCCCTGGGTCCTTTAGAAAAAATCAAAGGGGCGATTGAAATGGGGGACGAAAAAATTCTTGAAGGAATATCAATGATAGGAAAAAAGAGGGCCCAGATGATTATTCTGGAGCTTTCAAGAAAAATCAAGAAAGTCTTACCAAAAAAGGCAGTTCCAGAAGCAGAAGACGAAGCCTTGGAAGCTTTGGTAAACCTCGGATTCCCCCAACAAAAAGCAAAATCAGCTTTATCTAGGGTTGTGAAGGAAAAAAATCAAACGGAAAGAATAAAAGAAGCTTTGAAAATATTAGGGAGATAATTTTAAAATGCTAAATTTATTGCGAAAAATTGTCCCTCAATTTTTGATAAATTGGTATCATTTTGTCCTATCTTTTTTAGGAGCTTTTTTTTATGGATTCCCTTCCAGAAAATTAGTTGTTATTGGAATTACCGGCACCAACGGGAAATCAACGGTTGTGGATTTGATAACCAGGATTTTGGAAGAATCCGGTGAAAAAGTTTGTTCTCTTTCATCAATAAGATTCAAGGTTGGTGAAAAAGAGCAGATAAACGATTTAAAAATGACCATGCCAGGCCGCTTCAAAATCCAAGGGTTTTTAAAAGAAGCGGTGGATTCGGGTTGTCATTACGCGGTTTTGGAAGTGACCTCTGAAGGAATCAAACAGCACCGCCACAGATTTATTAATTTTCAGACCGCCATTTTCACCAATCTGACTCCGGAACATATAGAATCCCACGGCTCTTTTGAAAAATATAGGGAAGCTAAAGGAAAACTTTTTAAAGCAACAAAAAAAATCCATATTTTAAACTTAGACGATGAAAATGCAAAATATTTCTGGCAGTTTCCAGCTGAATTAAAAATCGGATATGGAATAAATTTAAATCAAGAGTTAGAAGTTTCAGAAATATTAAAAGGCGAAAATCCTACTGCTTCTGAAAAAGGCTTAGAATTTAAAGTCGAAAACCAAAACTTCAGGATCAATTTGCTTGGCTTTTTCAATATTTACAATTGTTTAGCAGCAATTTCTATTACCAAGTCTCAGAAAATTCCTCTGGAAATTTGCAAAAAGGTTTTGGAAAAAGTTAAAGGAATTCCAGGCAGAATGGAAGAAGTAATTTCTGAACCATTTAAGGTATTTGTTGATTATGCCTTTACCCCTAATGCTCTGGAAAAAGTTTATCAAACAATCAGAAATAATTTCAAACCGAAAAAGCTTATCTGCGTTTTAGGAGCGGCTGGCGGCGGCCGTGACAAGTGGAAAAGGCCGGTTTTGGGAGAATTAGCTGGAAAATACTGTGATGAGATATTTATTACAAATGAAGACCCGTACGACGAAGATCCCCTCCAGATTTTATCGCAGATAAAATCTGGAGTAATAAGTTACAAGCTACCGATAACAAATGAAATTTTGGATCGACGAGAGGCAATCAAAAAATCGTTAAAATTAGCTCAACCAGGAGATTTAATTATTATTACTGGCAAAGGTTGTGAGACTAGTATAGCCGAAAAAGGCAAAAAAATCCCTTGGGACGACAGAAAGGTGGTAAAGGAAGAGTTTAAGAGAATCAGCGAATAACGAATTCATTTCGAATATACTAATTCGTAACCGACGATACTCATTGATAATTTATGGAGTACGAAATTTTAGAACATAGAGCTGATCTGAAAATTAGGGCTTTTGGAAGAACAAAAGAAGAGTTGTTTTCGAATATGTTAAAAGGAATGATTTCCGGCCTCCGGCCGGAAATATTAAATTCTGAAACTGAAACGCGAAATATAGAAATTAAATCGCCTGATCTGGAGTCTCTATTAGTTGATTTCTTAAGCGAAGTTCTATATTTAACTCAAGTTAATAAAGAAATCTATACTGATATTAAATTTAAAAAATTAAACGACCCTTCGATGAACTCAGGGCAAGTAGCCGAATTAGAAGGAGAGCTTGTCGGCCAAAAAGTCCAAAGATTCGGAGAAGACATAAAAGCTGTCACTTACTATGAATTAAAAATAGAACAAAAAGAAGATAAAAATTGGGAAGCAACGGTGCTTTTCGACATCTGACTCAATAAATTTGACAAATTTATAATTTTTAGTTAAAGTAAAAACATAATATGTCTAACAAGAACGATTTCAAAAAAATCACTGATTATATTTGGGAATTACCAAAAACTTTCAGGCAGGATATGAGAGTTCCAGCCCGGGTTTATGTTTCAGAAAAAATGCTTGAAGATGTTTCCAGAGACAGGTCGCTTGATCAATTAATTAATGTCTGCTGCTTGCCGGGAATCTTACAATACGGAATCGCTATGCCTGATTGCCATGAAGGCTATGCCTCCCCTATCGGCGGAGTGGCAGCCATTTCAGAAGAGGAAGGAATTATATCTCCGGGGATGCAAGGATACGATATTAATTGCGGGATGAAGCTTTTAAAATCTAATTTAAAAGCTTCGGAAATAAAATCTTATCTGGAAAGATTAGCAACTGGAATCCAAAACGCAGTGCCATCAGGTTTGGGCCAAGGAAGAAAAATAAAACTGGACTATCCTTCTTTAAATAAGATTCTGGAAGGAGGAGTGGAACATTTGGTTGAAAAGGGCTATGCAGAAAAAGAAGATGCGGAAAATTGCGAAGCCGGCGGTCGTTTGGAATGGGCTGACGCCTCAACTGTTTCCTCACGCGCCAAAGAAAGAGGAAGAGATCAGGTTGGAACCTTGGGATCAGGAAACCATTTTTTGGAAATCCAAAAGGTGGCAGAAATTTTTGACGAAGAGGTTGCTCAAAATTTTGGATTATTTAAAGACCAGGTTGTGGTTATGATTCATACAGGTTCTCGAGGCCTTGGCCATCAGGTTGCCACTGATTATATAAGAGAATTTATGGAATTAATGGATAAATACAAAGTAAGAGTTCCTGACCGGGAATTTGCCTGCGTGCCTTTTAATTCCCCGGACGGGCAAAGAGCAATGGCTGCTTCAGCCTGTGCAGCGAACTATGCCTGGGCAAACAGACAAATGATAGCTTTTTCTATCAGAGGGGCCTGGGAGTCTGTTTTAGGTAATAAAGATTCCTCTTTAGTTTCGCTTTACGATGTTGCCCATAATATAATCAAAAAGGAAAAATATAATATTGATGGAAAAGAAACAAAGGTTATTATGCACAGAAAAGGAGCGACCAGGGCTTTTCCTCCTGGACATCCGGAAATTCCGGAAAGATACAGAAAAGTCGGCCAGCCGGTTCTAATTCCGGGATCTATGGGCACTTCTTCTTATATATTGGTGGGCCAAAAAGAAGGAGAAAAAGCCTTTTATTCAACCTGTCACGGCGCAGGAAGAACAATGTCCAGACATGAGGCAACAAGAACTATTTCTGGACAGGAAGTAATTAATAACCTACAATCAAAAGGTATAACAGTAAAGTGCTGGTCTTTAAAAGGAATATCTGAAGAAGCTCCTATGGCTTATAAAAATATTGATGATGTGGTTGAAGTCGTGCACCAGGCGGGCTTGTCTAAAAAAGTGGCGAAATTATTGCCCTTGGCAGTGATAAAAGGAGAGTAGCTCAAATTTTATCTTCTTAGATAAAATTTGGAGTTTCCAATTTCCCTGTATCGAACGAAGAGAGAGACTCCCTGAAAGGTTGCTTTTCAATTTCCAAATAAATCCTAATACTGAAATTTAAAGCTAACGGTAGTTATGAAAAATCTTTCTAAAAGCACCAAAAAATATATCAGAACAGAAAAGGCCAGGATTCATAGGGAGATTTTTGATATTAAAGAACAGAAAAAATTAATTGACGAACTCTACAAAAAAGTCATAAAAAGTCCTAAAATAAAAGAGCCGGTTTCAAAGACTAAAAATAAAAGTATTAAAGTCAGTAAAAACGAAACCGATCTTTCTAAAGAGGCCTGCCCTGTTAAATAACTCTGATAAATAGCACTAAAAACAATTTAACAGAGTTCCCGCTAAGCGGGATTTAACAGGGTAAATAAAAAGATGAAAACAAAAGAAATTTATAAATTTGCAATAGAAATGGGAAAAAGGGCTGATTTCAGGGGAATCAACGGAGTAAACAAGGTTTTGGAAAGAAAAAAAGAGAAATTTGAAAAATTATTCAAAAAAGAAAGGGAGTTTTTTGATATTGAGATGTTGGAAAACCCATATTCAGATTCCCGTATTTTAAATATTGCCAAAGATAAAGAAATAAAAAAGGTTTTAGTTGGAATTGATATTGATTCAGCAGAAGTATTGCTGGCTAAAGAGATAGGCGATATAGACCTGATTATCTCCCACCACCCTCTGGGAAAGGGATTAGCTACTTTGTCTGAAGTGATGGAGCTTCAATGCGACGTCTTGAACAAATACGGAGTTCCGATTAATATTGCTGAAGGTTTAATGAAAGAGAGAATTTCTGAAGTAGCCCGGGGATTAAACAGGGTTAATCACCAAAGAACAGTTGATACTGCTAAAATCTTAGGCTTTAACCTAATCTGCCTGCACACGGCTTGCGATAATTTGGCGGCGGATTTCTTAAAAAATAAAATTGAGAGGGAAAAAAATCTGACAAGGCTTGAGGATTTATTAGACTTCTTGAAAGAAATTCCTGAATACAAAGAAGCAGCGAAATTTGGAGCAGGCCCCAAGATTTTTGTCGGAAACAGAGAAAACAGGTGCGGAAAAATCGCGATAACTGAAGTTACGGGCGGCACAGAAGGCTCACCAAAACTTTATGAAAAAATGGCTATTGCCGGAATAGGAACGATAGTCGGCATGCATATGGAAGAAGAGCAAAAAAAAGAAGCAGAAGCAGCTAATATCAATGTGGTAATTGCCGGTCATATGAGCTCTGATTCTTTGGGGGTAAATTTATTATTAGACAAACTGGAAAAAAAAGGGATAAAAATTGTTCCCTGCTCTGGATTAATAAGAGTTAAAAGAAACTAAAATATATAAAGCATTAAGGGCTTAATTTAACTGGCTAAAGGCCAGTTTTTTGATAGAATATTAGTATGCCCCGTTAGAAGTCTTTGGCATAAAATTTTTTAAGAAAAAATTTTATGTCCTAACTAACGGGGTTATAAAATAGAAGTCTGTCTATTCTTGATTAAATAAAGATTGCAGAATTGACAGACTTCTAACGGGGTATGCGAACAGGAATTGCTACAGTACCATTGGATTACGGAAGATGTCCTTCCTGGCTTTTTTTGAGAATGAAAAAGTTGGGAAGAGCAATAGCTGAAACCATTGTTGAAGAATTCGGGCCCGAGGAATTTTTAAGACGGCTTTCTGATCCTATCTGGTTTCAATCCTTGGGATGCGTTCTGGGATTTGACTGGAATAGTTCTGGATTAACAACAACGGTTTTGGGCGCTTTAAAAGTGGCTCTTTTTGATATCCAGGACAGCTTAGGCATTTATGTTTGTGGAGGAAAAGGCAAGACTTCTAGAAAAACACCTGAAGAAATCAATACTTACGGAATATCTCGCGGCTTCCAATTTGCCGATAAATTAATTTATGCTTCAAAAACAGCTGCAAAAGTTGATTCCGCTTTAATCCAGGGAGGATACCAGATTTATCATCATAATTTTTTATTTACCAAAAACGGGAACTGGACAGTAATCCAACAGGGAATGAATACCCAAAACCAGACTGCCAGAAGATATCACTGGTATTCGCCGATCCTTCGACAAGCTCAGGATAAACCGGATTTTACAGAAGAACCGCATTCTGGAATTATCTCTACGCTCATAGGAAAACCATTGAATCTTACGGCAAAAGAAAGCAAGAAAAATAAAGAAATTTCCACGGGATTGGTTAAAGAAGAGCCAAAAACATTTTTAAGAGATATCGCTTTAATTCTGGAAAAATCAGACTCTTTAACAAAACAAAAAAGACTGCCGGGATTTGCAACTATAGAACTAAACAACCTGGAGTTTCACTGGCATCCTGTTTTAAAAGAGAATTTCAATTTAAAAAGATTAAAAAAGACAGTAGAAAAAGCTCACTTTTTACAACCAAAAAACTTTGAAGAGTTATTAACCACAAAAGAAGTAGGACCAAGAACTATTAGAGCCTTGTCTCTTGTTTCGGAAATAATTTATGGGGCCAAGCCCTCATATGACGATCCGGCCAGGTACTCTTTCGCCCATGGCGGAAAAGACAGCACTCCCTACCCTGTCTCCAGGTCGACATATGACAAAACTTTAGAGATAATAGAAAGAGGAATTAAAAAAAGCAAAATTTCTATCCAGGAGAAAGTCGAAGCTCAAAAAAGATTAGTTAAAAACTTTAATTATTAAACGGAAATAATAAATATATGAAAAGAACTTTAGTAACTTCAGAATCAGTGACCGAAGGTCACGTAGATAAAATAGCAGATCAAATTGCCGATGCTGTTTTAGATTCTATTTTAAAAGACGATAAATTCGCTAGGGTAGCTTGTGAAGTTTTTATCAGCATGGGTTACGTAATTGTGGGAGGAGAAATCACTACTAAAACTTGGGTTGACACTAATAACTTGGCAAGAGAAGTTATAAGAGACATTGGATATGATAAGCCCGAATACGGATTCGACTATCATTCGGTGGCAGTTTTAAACACGATTCATGGCCAATCTCCGGATATTGCCCGTGGGGTCAAAAAGACAGCGAGCAGAAAACAAGGAGCAGGAGACCAGGGCGGCATGACAGGTTATGCCACAAACGAAACTCCAGAACTTATGCCACTCCCAATTATACTTGCTCATAAATTAGCGATGAGGTTGACTGAAGTCAGAAGGAAAAATATTATTCCTTATTTGAGGCCTGACGGAAAATCTCAAGTCACGATTGAGTATGAAAATGGGAATGTAAAAAGGTTGGATAATGTGATAATAGGCGCCCAACATGACCCTGGTGTTTCAACGCAAAAAATAAAAAAAGATATTATTTTAAAAGTTATAAAACCGGTCTGTAAGGAATATCTGGATAGAAAAACAAGATTTTATGTTAATAATACCGGACGTTTCGTTATCGGAGGCCCGGTTTCTGATACCGGCATGACCGGAAGAAAAATCGTTGTTGATGGCTACGGCGGAGGAATTCCAGTTGGCGGCGGCAGTTTCAGCGGTAAAGACCCAACAAAAGTTGACAGGTCAGGAGCTTACATGACTCGATATATAGCTAAAAACATAGTTGCTGCCGGCCTAGCTAAAAAATGCCAGATAGAATTAGCTTATGTTATTGGAGGCGCAAAACCAGTCTCTGTCGGGCTTAATACTTTTGGCACCGAAAAAGTATCAGAAGAAAAACTATTAAAAGCTATTACAAAGGTTTTTGATTTAACTCCTGGTGGAATAATCAACCAATTAAATCTTTTGCGTCCAATCTACAGAAAAACCGCTGCTTATGGTCATTTTGGAAGAGAGCTGCCAGAATTCACCTGGGAGAAAAAAGATAAGGTAAAAACAATTTTAAAGTTAATCTAAAAAGTTGGAAGAAAACAAAGAAAAAGAAACACCTTTCCCTGAAAAACCATGGAGAATTCTCTTTTGGGAAGTTTTTTTATTTGCCTTAACTTTTGTACTCGGGATAAGCACGGCTTACAGAATTAATATAATAGCACCACCACCAAAAATAGAAGCTACTCCCTCCTTTTTTTATCAATTTATTCTCTCCACCGCATTTGCTGTTGCGATAATTTTGCTGATTATAAGACTTATAAAATCTGGATTTAAGAAAAAGGTTCTGTTCAGGGCCATTTTCCTCTTGGCTTTTTTCTTCGGTAGCCTTCTCTTTTTTGAAGTTTGGCTAGGCGAACCAATATCTTTGATTCTTCTTTTGTTTTTAGTTTTTCTCTGGATAAAAATGCCAAACATATTTACCCACAACTTGCTTTTGATATCTGGGATGGCAGGACTAGGCAGCTTTCTTGGATTAGGGCTAACTCCTGAAACGGTAGCCATTTTATTAATTATTTTTTCAGTCTACGATATCATCGCGGTTTACAAAACAAAGCATATGGTTAAAATGGCAAAAGAGATGACAGAAGCCGGAGCCCTACCAGGTTTAATTTTACCTTCCAGAGTTTCTGAATTGAATACACCTCTGGAGAAAATTTCGCTTGGCGGAAATTTTTTGATTTTAGGCGGAGGTGATATTGTTTTTCCTTTGTTTTTTTCGGTTTCTGCTCTCCAAGGAGGAATTATCAAATCCGTAATAATTGCATTATTTGCTACTTTTGGGCTTTTGGCTAGCTTCTGGCTGTTCTTTCGGCAAAAAGAACGACGAGCAATTCCAGCCCTGCCTCCCATTGCCTTATTTTCCATTATTGGATACTTAATAACTTTATCTATTTAAATTCCCAAAATTTTTTGACATTTCCTAAGATAACACCTACTATTTAATAGAACTTCCACGCATAGAACATTTCAAATTTAAAGGAGGTGAAAAAAGATGGGAAGAACAATAAATGGAATAACCGGAGAAAGTATCTTAAGAATAGGTAAAATGCAGTCCGATACAATTGGTGTCGAGCTTGATGATTTCCCTGGAGTGTTATTTGTTTGTCGAGTTCCTGACTGCACTGATCCTAAAAGTATAATTGAAGAAACACTTGGAACACTTTTCTTCAATATAGAAATCAACAACGCACTATCCTTCGGACCGGGCAGTAAAAATCCTAAGAAAAGCAATAGATGGTTTAAGGCAGTAAATATAACCAGAGGATTTGTGGGTGACGACAAAAAAGTCGCATTGTGCAAAGGAAAGAAAATTATACTCGAGAGAAACGGCTCAATATTGATTGTCTCCAGTGAAAATCCTAATATGCTTGAAGTACACAACTTCTTAAGAACAACGGGAGCGATAAGATCTTAAATCTCCGCCACTTGCCTTTTAAAAATAAATTGCCCATTTTCTGGGCATTTTTTATTTACCCTGTTAAATAATTTCGCGAGGAGCAAAATTCCGCAGAGCGGATTTAACTGGGTGAAGAAAAATTTAAAACTTTTTCTTCTTTAGAGAAATGTTAAAAGCTAGATTAAATTAACCTGATTAGAAGGAAAAGTAATTACTCTTTTTATATTTTCTTCGCCGGTCAAGAATTTCATAATCCTTCCCATCCCAAAACCACATCCTGAGTGAGGCACGCTTTTTTCTTTTATCCTCTGGAAATACCAATTGAAATCGCTCAGCTCCCCGCCTTTTTCCTTCAATCTCTTAAACATCCGGGAATTTTCCAGTCTCCATTTTAATTCCTCAAATTTATGAACTCTTTGGGCAGCTCCAACTGCTTCTCCACCAAAAGGCAAAATCAAATCGGCTGACAGAACCCTGGCCTGATTTTCCGGATCAGGAATCATATTGAAGAATTTCTCCACTGTAATTTCCTTTCCGTGGTCGTACAAGGGATTGGGAAAACGAGTGATAAACACGGGTTGATTTCCTAATTTCTGGATTAGTTTTTGCTCGTTTTTTGAAGAGATGTCATCGCCAAAAGAAAGGCCTAGCGCGTTTATCGCTTCGTCATAAGTAATCCTGGGAAAGGGAAGTCTTAATTTTTCCAGGTAACCCTGATTAATATTCAGGCCGTCTTTTATTGCTGATGGCAAATTAAGCAGATCTTTGGCTGCCCGGAAAATTATCTTCTCAATATATTCCAAAAGAATCTCGAAGCCACCGGCAAATTCAATCTCCAGCATGGTAAACTCGGTCAAGTGGCGATTATCATTTCCTTCTTCTGCCCTGAAACTAGGACCAATAGAGTAAACCTTTTTTAAATAGGGGGTTAAGGCTTCCAGATAAAGCTGGGCAGTCTGAGATAGATAGGCTCGACAAGGATTTTTCGGGTTAAACCAGCGAGTATTACCATTAACTCCAACCTCAAATAAGGTATCAATATTTTCACAAGCTCCTGAAGCTCTTACTATTTTTGGCGGAAAAATTTCGAAAAAACCGGCCTCTTCAAGCCAGCTCCTCATTGATTTTATTACTTGCCCTTCAAGTTTGGCTATATCACTTTTTTCTCTCATGAGTTTTGATTTACCGAGCACATAAAATTATGTGCTCGGTAAAAAAAATCGCCCTTTCGGGCTTTGTTTTCGACCTTTAAATATGGAAATATCGGTTTTTGCTTTTTCGGACACATTTTCATCTATTTTACTCGGGCAAAGAGACTTGTCAAGCCCGGTAGAGGAATTTCGGCTCGCTTTGCGAAATTATCCCGCCCTTTTCAAAAAAAGAGCGGGGTTGCCGAAATTCTCCTACCGGGGCAAGCCCCACACTGCAACTGACTTTTCAGTATTGTGGGAAGGCGTCTTGCCCGAGAGTTTTTCTCTCGGGCTTGATTTTTTTTAATCACTTGATTAGACTGAAGTTAGAACACAAAAAATTAAAGAGGTGGAAGAAATGAAGAAAAAAGAAAATGATTGGTATCAGACAAACTTCTGGCGGATATTAATGATTGTCCTATTCGTAATCGGTATAATTATTATAATTGCAGCCGTCTTAGTCACCCTTTGGTTGTCTATCGGTTTGGTTGCCGTCATCTTTGGATTCTATGTTGTTTTTGGAGTGCGTAAGTTAACACAAAAGGGGAAATAGATTCCTCTTTTTTATTTACATAACCAACACTTTCTCAAATTTTATGGGTAGCAGGCGTACAGCATCAGACATACTTATGATAGGAGGGAGGTATTGACAAAATTGAAGTATGGGTGTATAATTAAGGTAGGAAAATAAGAAGAGTTTGTTCTTTGAGAAAAATATATAAGGGGGTGCGCTCCGCAGAAAGGAAATCAAATTGGTTTCCTCCCTGCGGAGCGTAAGAGAAATGGCAACGCCATCAAAAGAAGTAGAACTTCCAAGAACAGATATAAAAAATCAGCAAGGAATAACAAAAATCATAAGCGAATTTCTCTGCGGTCTAGAAGAAGAGAAGATTTTTAGCATTAGTCTTAAAGAATTTTCTAAAAGCAAAGCGTTCCCAGAGGAACCGACAATAGTCAGCAGAACGAAGCAAGTAGTGATAAAACGTAAAGGTGACAACATTCAGATCTATTGCTTTATTGAGCTACCACCACAATATGGTGCAAGTGCCATATCGTTCATCAACACAGATCTTTCATTGCTAATAGCTGAAATCGCACGAGGAGATGGAGACCTAACTACTCTACGGAAAATTCCCGACGAGAAACACCTAAGTCTTTTATCTCTTTACTGGATGCTTCGCGATGCAATTGTTGAACCAGCGAAGTTAGAACTTCAACTCTGTTCTTGGTAAATACCCCCTTTTTTCTTTTTTCAAGCCCATAATCATTTGTGAGCTGGAAAAAGGTAAGAACTGTCTGTAATCAGGCAGTTTTTGCTTGGAGAGGTAAAATCTTCTCAAATTCTATTGGTAGATATGTGCGCAGGCGTGTATCCATAGAAATCCCTATTATGGTGTGGGAATCAAGTGTAAAACCTAAATCTGTTTTACCACATAAGTATTATTTAACTTATAGCCTAATTTACGATAGTAATTTCTCGCCCCTACTCCTGAAATTACGCTAATCTTGTTTAAGTCGAGTTCTTTTTTGGTAATATCTTCAGCTGTTTTTATTAGCTTTTTTCCAAGTCCTTTGTGTTGAGGCCCCGCCTGCAACCCGCCCAGAACTGCGTAGCTGTTGGCGGGTAGCGATGCGGGCAGGGCAATTCTATTTTTTGAGATCGGAACCAGCTGACCATAAGTCTGTAGTTCTCTAATAATTGCTGAATTTTCAAGAACCGGAATGAAATTTTGTCCTGAAGGAATCCTTAGTCTTAAAAAACTAAAAATTTTTTCTCTTTTTTTATTTTCAAAACTCAAAAATATTTCTTTACCACCCGAAGCTTTATAATCTTCCCGGAATAAATAAATCTTTTCTTTCGAATCATAATTTTCTCTTACTTCTCTGCATCTGATACAGTGACAGGTTTGTTTTTCTTTTTTCATTTTTTCCAAAACAACTTCTCTTAAATTGGAAATTTTGCATCCTCCTTCGATTTTATAGCTTGGGATGTCCCGAAATAATCTCGCTAACCTCACCCAATAAGGTAATTTTTGTTTTATTTTTACTAGAAGATTGACTAACGTTTTATCGGAATAAGGTTTATAGTTTCCTTCCTTCCAGATTGTATAAAGTTTTGAATTTTTACAAACCACACAAGGATAAATTTTTAACCAATCTGGTTTAAAATCTGGATTCTCAAAAATCTCTTTAAAGCATTCCAAGTCTTTTTTAATGCTAGATCCTGGTAAATTAGGCATCATCTGATAGAGAACCTTAAATCCCGAATCTTTCAAAAGCTTTGTGGCAAATGCGGTTTCTTTTTTCCCATGACCTCTTTTGCATTTTTTCAAAACTTCGTCAAATATTGTCTGGACCCCTAATTCAACCATCGTTACTCCCAAATTCCTTAAATTAAGGATTTCTTCTTTAGTAATTAAATCGGGCCTAGTTTCAATACTGATACCAATAATTCTTTGTTTTGATTTTTCATTTATCTTCTGCTCTTTTCTTAAGCTTTCCCAGTTAACCTTTTTGTCTAAAACATACTTGCTTTTATTCGCAGCAGCAAAACAGTTAGATAGGAACCAAATTTTATAATTCTTGGGATAGACGGAGAAACTCCCGCCAATAATTCTTAATTCAATCTTATCAGTCGGATGGCCTTGCCTTTTTAAACTTTCTAACCTTTTTTTGACCTGTAAATAAGGATCAAATTTCAGCATTTTAGCCCTTTCAGCTGCCGGCTCTCCTGAAAGATAGCTCTTTGGAAAGCCTTTTTCTGTCGGGCAGAAAATACATTTTCCGGGACAAAAATAAGGTTTTGTCAGGACTGAAACTACTATTACTCCAGAAAGGCTTCTGATTTTTCTTTTTATCAATAAATTCTCTAAATTTTCTGATCTTTTGATTCTTTTATTTTTCAGTAATTTATGGTATGTTTTTAGTAGTTCTACGTTTGAAAGACAACTCGTACCTCTTTCTTTTGCCAGCTTCCTTTTAAATGAAGCTAAACCAGCCTCGTTTTTTACGGGCTTTTTGAATAATTTTTCAATTCTTAGCTCTAAACTCTTCATGGAAAAAGAATACGCTGAATATTTATTAGTAAAAACTAGGGAAGATTATAATTTAATTGCCAATGATTTTTCAAGGACCAGAGATGAAGTCTGGGACGAAATGTTTTTTTTGTTTGAAAATTATTTAAAACCGGGGGACAAAGTCTTGGACTTGGGCTGCGGAAATGGAAGATGGTTTAAATTATTCCAAACATATAATGTAGATTATATCGGAGTGGATAGCTCGGTAAAACTTATAGATATCGCCCAAAAAAACAATCCAGAAGCAAAGTTTAAAGTAGAAGAAGGCTTAAACCTATCTTTTCCTGATAATTGGTTTGATAAAGTTTATTCCATCGCTGTATTCCATCATATACCTTCAAAAGAATTCAGGTTAAAATTTTTGGAAGAAATAAGAAGAGTTTTGAAACCAGACGGAACCTTGATATTAACGGTCTGGAAATTAAAAGAACAAAGTTATCTTCTTATTAAATATACCATTTTAAAATTACTGGGAAAATCAAAATTGGACTTTAGAGATATTTTTGAACCTTGGGGTAAAAAAGCTGAAAGATATTACCACTGCTTCTCTGAGTCTGAGCTGATTGACTTGGTAAAAAAATCTGGCTTTAAAATAAAAGAGGGTGGCTTGATAAGAAATGAGAGAGGTAATCTCCAGAATCTTTATATAGTAGCGCAAAAATAGAAGCTCTATACAAAAACTTTATAAAAAGTTTTTGTTGAGCTCAACAAAATTTATTCTATAAATTTTATATAGAGCCCTTGTAGTTTAATGGACAAAACACGAGCCTCCGGAGCTTGAGATGGTCGTTCGATTCGACCCAAGGGCACATTCTAGAGGAAAGCGACTAAAAACTCTTGACCCCCACACCAAACGAGGATATACGAATTCATTTTATGAATTCGTCCGCCGTCAAACCTTTAGAGTTTGACGGAAATCCTCGTTTGGTGTGGGGGCTTGACATTAGTTTTGGCTTTTGTAGAATAGGAAACGAGGGGGTGCGAGATATATTCTCTAAGGACAAGTGAGTTTAATAAGGGAGGTAAAAGATGCATCCTTGGCCATGTCCAACCGAGCTAAGTAGATTAATCCAAGCTTGTTAAGCCCATTTCTCCCTCACTAAAAACGGGAAGTTTACTTCCCGTTTTTAGTTTGCCCCATTAGAGAAAGCTTTGTTCTTTCTAACGGGGCTTGGTAAAACCTCTTGGAAAATTCAGAAAATAAAAAAATTAAGTAATCTTGCGCTTCAGCTTCTGTCGAGGTAAAATTAAATTATGAAGGATAAACTTGAAATAGTTGTTTCTGGCGCGGCCCAGATAGGACACTGCTGCAAAGCTATTAGAAAGTTGTGTCAAGAAGTTGGCAAGGAAATCGCGCGCCAAAATTGCAATTTGGTTACAGGCGCTACTACTGGCGTCCCCTACTTGGTTGCCAAAGGTTTTAAAAAAGCCGGTGGTTTCAGTATAGGATTTTCTCCAGCAACCTCTGAAAATGCTCATTTAAAAACTTATAAACTTCCAATTGATGTTTTTGACGTTATGATTTATACGGGCGCAGACTATGCTGGAAGAAATATACTCATGACGAAATCTGCTGACGGAGTAATTATCATCTGCGGCAGAATGGGAACCCTGCATGAATTTGTAACTGCTTTTGAACTTAAAAAACCAATTGCCGTTTTGGAAGGTACGGGAGGCGCTGCTGATAAAATAAGGAGTATTGCAACTGGTCCTCACCGTGGAACATGGAAAATTATCTATGAAAAAGAACCTAAAAGATTGGTCAAAAAATTAATTGAAGAAATAAAAAAGGAGAAAGGTCGAAATCATAAAATTTTAAAATGATCTATGCCAAACGGAGAAGAGGGTAAATTAATAGGGAAAGTTTCCCATTATTTTTCAAAAATTGGAGTAGCAGTTATTGATCTTTCCGATTCTCTAAAAACTGGAGATACTATCAGGATAGTAGGAGGAGAAACCGATTTCACTCAAACTGTTGAGTCGATGCAAGCCGAGCACCAAAATATCGAAGAGGCTAAAGCCGGAGATTCAATTGGTCTTAAGGTGGCTCAAAAAGTCAGGGAAGATTACAAGGTCTATAAAATTTAAAAACTCAGCTATAATTTTAGTTTGGTTTTGGGTTTTTATAAAACTTATGCTATCTCATAACTTAGAAATTTTTTTTCAATTATTTTTAGCCGGCTTCTTGGGAGGGTTAGTAGGAATAGAAAGAGAGCATAAAGGTAAAGAAGCTGGTTTTAGAACTTACACTTTAGTCTCTTTAGGTTCAGCCTTGTTCACCATAATTTCTTTTGAAAGTTTTATTTCTGTTTCTGGGGGTAGTGGTATCGCCTTTGACCCTTCAAGGATAGTCGGTCAAATTGTTTTAGGTATTGGTTTCTTGGGTGCAGGATTAATTGTCTACCGTCAATCTCATATAGAAGGCCTAACAACCGCTGCTGGACTTTGGGTAGTAGCAGCCATTGGAACGGCAATAGGTCTCCATCTTTATTTCCCTGCTATTTTTGTTTCACTTTTCACAATTTTAATTTTAGCCGGTCTAAGAATAGTTGAAGAAAGGATCTTTGGAAAGGGAATAAAAAAAGAAGAGCCTAAAAAGTAATCTTCATGCCTAATAAAAAATTCTTTTTGGCCTTGGCTGTTTTGATTGGTACAATAGTTGGGGCCGGAATTTTTGGAATTCCTTACGTAATATCAAAAAGCGGGGTCTTGCCCGGCGTTTTTTATTTTATAATCCTGGGCTTAGCAGTTTTAATTTTACACTTAGTTTTTGGAGAGATCATTCTTAGAACCGAAGAAAGATATG
>Ga0315279_10001551_pt1 | contig 37864 bp, 26 predicted proteins | sample YL17G06_20_MG_FD_203694 | JGI IMG/M metagenome (GOLD analysis project Ga0315279, IMG submission 203694) | Sediment microbial communities from Yellowstone Lake, YNP, Wyoming, USA - YL17G06_20 | ecosystem: Environmental > Aquatic > Freshwater > Lake > Sediment | place: USA: Wyoming | collected...
GCGGTACGTTGTTGGGGGCGCGGTTCCCGCGCCCTGGGGCGGGGAGATCCCGCTCCTACGGCGGTCTTGTTCCCGCCGATGGACGAGCGAGCTTGGCTGCGGCGGCACGTTGTAGGGGCGCGATTCATCGCGCCCTGGGGCGGTCTTGTTCCCGCCGATGGACGAGCGAGCTTGGTTGCGGCGGCACGTTGTAGGGGCGCGGTTCCCGCGCCCTAGGGCGGGGAGACTTCTTTCCGCCGATGAGTGACGGCCGCAGGGGCGGACCTCGTGTTCGCCCCATGTAGCCGACAGATGACGCGATCCATATCGAGCGAGGCCAGGCGATGAGCGCACCGGAAGTGGACCAGTTGGGCGGATGGTCGCGCACGCACTCGTGCGGCGAGCTGCGCCTGAAGGATGTCGGGACCGAGGTCACCCTCATGGGATGGATGGCGGCGCACCGGGACCACGGCGGCATCATCTTCGTCGATCTACGCGACCGCTGGGGCATGACGCAGGTCGTGTTCGACCCACGTGTCGATGCCGACGTGCACCGGCGCGCCGAGCGCGTGCGGGCGGAGTACGTCCTCGCCGTGCGCGGGAAGGTGCGGCCGCGCGGCGAAGGGCTCGTCAACCCGCGGCTCGCCACGGGGGAGATCGAGATGATCTGTACCGCGATGAAGGTGCTCAACGTGGCCGAGCCGCCGCCACTACCTATCGACGGGCCGCCGGTGAACGAGGAGGTGCGCCTCAGGTACCGCTACATCGATCTCCGCCGACGGGCGATGCAGCACAACATCGAGCTGCGCCACCGGGCGTCCCAGACGACGCGGCGGCACCTCGCCGAGCGTGGCTTCCTCGAGATCGAGACGCCCACCTTCGTGCGGAGCACTCCCGAGGGCGCGCGCGACTACCTCGTGCCGAGCCGCGTCTGGCCGGGCAGGTTCTACGCCCTGCCGCAGTCGCCGCAGATCTACAAGCAGCTCCTCATGGTCTCCGGGTTCGATCGGTACTTCCAGATTGTCCGCGTGTATCGCGACGAGGACCTGCGCGCCGACCGCCAGCCGGAGTTCACCCAGATCGACATCGAGATGTCCTTCGTCCAGGAGAACGACGTCATCGGCATGGCGGAGGACCTCACGCGGGCGGTCTTTCGCGAGACCATCGGCCACGAGGCGCCGGAGCCCTTCCCACGGCTCGACTATGCGGAGGCGATGGCGCGCTACGGCAGCGACAAGCCCGACACACGGTTCGGCCTGGAGATGGTCGACGTGACCGACATCGCTGCGGGGTCGGAGTTCAAGGTCTTCCGGAGCGTCATCGACGCGGGCGGGACGGTGAGCGCGATCAACGTGAAGGGCGGCGCGAGTTTCAGCCGCAGCCGCCTCGACGGCCTCACGCCGGCGGTTCAGCAGTACGGGGCGAAGGCCGCTGCATGGATGCGCGTGACGGAGAAGGGGCTCGAGTCGAACATCGTCAAGTTCTTCCCCGAGCCCGTCCAGCAGGCCCTCCGCGAACGGCTCGCCGGCGAAGTGGGCGACCTGTTCATCTTCGTCGCCGACGCGACCCCGGTCGTGCAGCAGGCGCTTGGGAACCTACGCCTCAAGCTCGGGGACGAACTCGGCCTCATCGACCGCTCGGCGTACTCGTTCCTCTGGATCGTCGACTTCCCCCTCCTGGAGTGGGACGACAAGGAGAAGCGCTGGGCCGCGCGGCACCATCCGTTCACCTCGCCCGTGCCGGCGGACCTGGAGCGCATGTCCGGCGGTGACCCGGGCCGGATTCGCGCGCGGGCGTACGACCTGGTGTGCAACGGGTACGAGATCGCCGGCGGGTCGATCCGCATCCACCAGCGGCACATTCAGCAGAGAGTGTTCGATCTGCTCGGCATCTCCGAGAGGGAGGCGGAGGAGCGCTTCGGCTTCCTCCTCAACGCCTTCCGCTACGGCGCGCCGCCGCACGGAGGCATCGCCTTTGGGTACGACCGCCTCGTCATGTTGCTCGCCGGGACGGACAACATCCGCGACGTCATCGCCTTCCCAAAGACGAACTCCGCCGCATCGCCCATGGACGGCTCCCCGTCGGAGGTGGACGAGGCGCAGTTGGCCGAGCTCGGCATCCGCCTGCGCCACGATACCGAGGCGAGGAAGGAAGAGTGACGGGGAGTAGGCGGAGGAGCCGTAGGGGCGGGTCCGGCGACCCGCCCCGTTTCATGTACGATCTCGCGGCAGGCCCGTGGATGCGGATCACGCGGCGCGATATCTGCAACCGCGGGCATCAGTGCGGTATCTCTAGGGGCACGAGGGCGACCCACCGGGTCGCCCCTACCCCTCCGCGCGGAACAGACACAACTTCGGGAACGTCGTCCGTCCCTCGGGGATGACCACCACACGCGGCGAGGGGCCGATGGTCGCCAGCGCGTCACGAAGGGCCGCGCCGGGATCGGGCGTGATCACGATGCGGCGACGGATGACCTCGTGCACGCGCCGCCGGCGGTAGTACTCGCCGCGGGTGTCCTTGAGCCGCCACTGGATCGCCCGATCGTCGAGCGGCCAGCGGCGCCGGTCGTGCAGCCGCACCACCTCGGCGAAGGAGAGCGTCCGCAGCGCCTTGCGGAGGTCCTCCGTGCCAAGGGCGAGCATGCCGTCGTCGGCCTCCGCGGTGCCCTCCGGCTCGTCGAACGGCATCTCCCGCGCGGCGACGCAGATGATCGTCCCGCCCTCCTTCGTCACGCGGGCGGCGCGCCAGATCACCTCGAGGCCGTACCCGTCCGGCACGGGGCCGTTGCCGGGCGAGACGACCGCGATATCGGCCGGCGCGCCCGTCTCGGCGCCCCACACGTTGCAGTCGCCGTACTCGACGCCGCGATGGAAGACCTGCATCGGCTCTCCGGCGAAGCCCTTGATCGGCTCGCTCTTCGCGTTCATGACGACGTTGACGAGGAAGTCGATCCCCACCATGCGGCCGACGGCGTCGGTCTCCTCCCGGCTCGGGTTGCCGCGCACGACCCCGGTGATCGACGTCGGCGAGAAGTTCATCGAGTGGTCTCGGTCGATGGTGTCGAACCCGCTCACGCCGGGCAGGATCATCTTGTAGCCGCCCTCGTAGCCGTGCGTCTCGTGAGGATGGATGCGCCCCATGGCAACCACGTAGTCCGCGCCGACGACCCAGCGGTTCGCCCAGACCGGAGTGCCCCCCTGGGTGATGCCGACGAAGGCGAGGATGCTGCGGTCGCCGGCATCGTGGGAGATGCAGCGGTACTTCGCCACCGTCGCCGCGCCGAGTTTCCGGACGAGGTCCTCCCGCGACATCGGGTCGTGCATGCCGCTCGCGGTGACGAACGTGATGTCGGCGTCGGCGGCGCCGGCGGCCTTGAGCTCGCCGAGGATGGTCGGGATCGCCTCGTACGCGGGCGTCGGCCGGCCCCAGTCGTCCGTGATGACGGCAACTTTCCTCCCGCGGAGGTCCTCCTCGCGGATCGGCCGCGCGCCGAGCGGCTCCTCCTTCAGCGTGGCGGCGACGACTTCGCCCCACGTGCCCGATCCAGCGGGGTTCCTGCTCTCGGCGACGACGATCGCTTCCGATGGAAGCGGGATGGTCAGCGGCATGCGTTCCGCGCCCAAGGGTATCGTGATGTCCATGGGGTACCTCACCTGAGTGTCCGGGCGAACGCGATGTCCGCCCCGGCGATGGGTTGGAGATCGGTGTGCCGCTCGACTCATGTGTTTCTCTCTTATTGACGCTATAGTCATGCGCCGTCGGATCATGCGTAGGGGCGAACCAGCGGGCCACATCACCAGCCCGCGCGTGTTCGCCCACTATAGCGACAATAAGACAGTTCCGTATCAGACCACCGCGCCGCGTGCCCTCAGTGCCGCCCGGACGGCCCCCGGGTCGAGCTTCCGAGGCAGAACATCCGCCTTCGCCGCCAGCGCCGCTGCCGTGCCCGCCGCCTCGCCGGTCGCCATGCAGACCGGCACCTTGCGGATGGCCGCCTCCGCGACGTGCGTCGCCGAGATACAGCGCCCGGCGACGAGAAGGCCGTCCACCTTCCGCGGCACGAGGGAGCGGTACGGGATATCGTGGCAGTCGGACTTGACCGTCCGGTTCTCGTTCGTGCCGCCGGAGTTGTGCATGTCGATGGGGTTCGCGCTCTTCGCCACCGCGTCGGCGAACTTCCGGCCCTCGACGATGTCCTCCTCGGTCAGCACGTACTCGCCGATGATGCGGCGCAACTCCCGCACGCCGAGGTGCGGCGACTCGCCCGTGCCGAAGATGGCCGCCTCCTCGAAGCCCGGCCGCTTCCTGAGCGCCGCCAGCCCCGCGAGCGCCTGCTTCCGGATGCTCAGCTCCGCCTTGGTCAGGTCCCACGCGTCGGTGCCGTCGCCGTAGTCCCAATTGCCGCCGACCTCGCCGACGATCACCGGCCGGCCCTGGTCATCCGGGATGGCGACCTTGTACGCGCGGGAGATCTGGTAGACCTCCTCCCGCGGCGTCTTCTCGAACGGCGCGCCCGCGAGTGCGGCGACGTCCGCATCGCCGGTGCAGTCCACGACCACCTTCGCGAGGATCGCCTGCCGGCAGGACTTGTTCTCGACGATGACGCCGCGCAGGACATCGCCGTCCATGACGACGCCCACCGTCCAGGAGTTGAGGAGGAGGTGCGCGCCAGCCTCCTCGAGCATCTCGAGGGCGAGCGTCTTCACCGCCTCGTACTCGACGCGCGGCTTCGTCTTTCCGATGTGTCGCGCCTGCCAGCCGTGCTCGCGGCTGACGTTTCCCTGGACCTTCTTCACCGCCGAGACGTCGACGTCTTTCGGGCCGACCGCGCCGCCGGAGGCGATGAGCCGCTCCATGAACTCCCACGGCAGGCCCTTGATGATCATGGTCCCGTTCATGTCCTGGAACGAGACGCCGACGGCCTGCCCGCCGGGGCCCGCGGCGAAGTAGCCGCCGAGATGGTCCGCCCGCTCGACGAGGAGCGTGCGCGCGCCGTTCCGCGCCGCGGCGATGGCAGCGATGATGCCCGACGGCCCGCCGCCGATGATGGCCACGTCCACGCTCGCCGCGACGGGCGTCCGCCGCGCGGGCTCTCTGATGAACTCCGGTGCCCGATCGCTCATTGCCGTGTCTCCGTGATTGCGTGCGCTCACTTCTTCCCCGTCGTGAGGAGCTCCACGTCGGCCAGTTCCATGCCCTCGCGGATCGCCCGCAGGTTCGCGAACGGCGCGCCGTCGTAGTGCCCCATCGTGATGCCGTCGGCGCCGCACTGGGCGGAGATCACCACGCCCTGCCGGATCAGCTCCGGCGTGGCCTTCGGGCGGACGCCGATGGCGGACAGGAACGGCATCTCGTTGCCGATCGCGCGGCGCACGGCGAGGAGCCACTTCCGCTTGTACTCCATCCGCGCCGGGTCGCCCGCCTGCTCGGTGTAGTCGGACGAGCGGATCGAGTCGAGATGCGGCTTCAGCGCGCGGAGGTCGAGCCCGGAGAGCTCCTGGTCCGACGAGATGTACGCGTTGAGCCTGAGGTCGATGGTCGGCCGAATCCCGTGGATGCGCGCGTGGATGTCGCGGAACATGCGCGCGAGCGAATCGCGCCGGAAGACCAGCCACTGGAAGAGCTCCGGCGTCTGCACGAGGATCTCGGTCGCCGTGGCGTTGCTCGCCGCGAGGAGCGCCATCTCGTGCGCCTGCTCGAGCGACGGTTGCGCGATGGAGTTCGCCAGGGGCAGGAGCGCCTCGCGGACATGGCCAAGGTCGAGCCCGGCCTCCTTGGCGGCGCGCTGACACGATTCGCAGAAGCAGCCGCCGAGCGTCACGCCCATCGCGCGCACGGCCGGATGCGGCGACGAGCGGCCGCTATGGAACGGGATGAGGCACGTCTGGATGTAGTCGACGTCGTAGTTCGTCACGAGATCGGCGAACAGGCCGATGATGTACTCCCGCGCGTCGGGGTTGTTGAAGCACAGGAGCTTGTCGAGCCGGTTGCCGTAGATGTCGTGCTGGATGCAGTCGGGGAACTGCTCCCGCGCGCGCTCCGAATCGACGAGCGTGTGGGAGAGCTCGACGCCGGTCTTCATCCCGCGTTTCCGCGCCGAGTCGATGAGGAGCTTCAGCCAGTCGGTACCCTTCAGGAGCTCCCGCTCCGACGTGCGCGGCGTGATTCGGCCGTAGAACTTCGGGTCGGGCCGGAAGTACGCGCGGCTGTCCTCGGGGTAGTACGTCTTGCGGATTGGGTTGTGCGGGTAGAAGAAGTCGGTGAGCGGCCGCTTCTCGTGGTGCATGAGGGCGATGAGGTAGGCCGACGTGCAGCGCGTCATCTCCCGCAGGTTGTCGAGGATGCGCTCGACTCCCTCGTCGGCGAGGTCCCACGGGTAGAGGCTGGCGGAGATCTCGGAGAAGAACATGGCGGGCTCTCCTGGTTGGCGGCGGTTCGAGGTTGGCCTAGAGGAAGATGATCCCACCGTCGGGCCGGAGGCGCAAACCCCCGCCGGAGGATCGAAGGCGCGCATTGGGGGATGGTGGGACAGGCATCCCTCGTCCCCTGCGGGGACGCTGCCTGTCCCCATCTCTCATCTCTCAAAGCTGGTCAGACAAGAATGTCTGACCCACCATCTCGTGTCGCGTCCAGCCGCACGGCGAACTCCGCGCAGACGTCCGCCTCAGTGACGCCGACGCAGCGGTAGAGGCGTTCGATCTGGGCGAGCGCCTCCGGCCCGCCGTAGTGCATCTGACCAGGATGGTGGCCGTCCGTGCCGAAGGAGAACTTCATGCCCTCGTCTCGGCCCATGCGGACCATCTCCGCGAAGAAGTCCGGCACCGCCCGGACGTGGCCGGGGTTGAGCTCGAACGCCGTTCCGCGCTCGGCCGCCAGGCGGAAGAGGCGACGGACGCGGCCACGGTCGTACGCCGCGAGCAGGCGCTCGCGATCCACCAGCCGGCCGTCGCCCATCTGGCGGACGCCGATGTACGAGAACGGGTGCGGGATGATCGACGCGCCGAACCCGATGGCCGCCTCCGCCATGGTGAGGAACCGGTCGGCGTAGCCCTCCTCCGTGCGCTGTTCGGGCTGCGCCACGTGTGGGAGGTGGAAGTGATTCGCCGAGATGACCACGTAGTCCATGCGTTCGAGCGCGTCCCGCGTCGTCCCGAGCACGTCCGGCGCGACCAGCGTCACCTCCGCGCCGATCAGCACGCGCACCGGCGTCTCGATTTGGGCCAGCTCGTCGCGGTTCTGCGCCATGAGCGCCTCGCGGCCGCTCTCCGGCACGTCGACGTGGTCGCAGATGCCGATGAGGCGCAGGCCCACCGACTCGGCCTCCGCGACAGTGTTCGCCACCGTGCTGTCTCGGCCGCCGCAGTAGGACAGCCGCGTGTGCGTGTGCATATTCTGCCAGACGAGCATGGGGACTCCCCATCGTTCGTGGCCGTGCGGCAGAGGGACCCGCGTGCGCGCCGTCATGCCGTGTGGTAGGGGTGCATGGTAACGTACGCTCCGCCTGCGCACGGGTCGAGGGTGCATCGTGGCAGCGCAGTGGACCGATGATCCGCGCGTGTTCGCCTGGGCGCGGCACGCCGAGGGCGAGCTCGACGCCGTGCCGCTGGCGCGCCTGGCGGAGCAGGCGCGCACGGACCTCGGGCCCGAGGCGGGTCGCGCCGCGCTCATGCTCGCCCGCGTCTGGCGGAAGCAGCGGGAGAAGTTTCCCACGTGGCACGAGTTCTGCGCCGATACGATCGCAGCGGAGCAGGCGAGCGGCGAGCGGGCGGCCCTCTGGCGTGCGGTGCGGTTCGCCGGTTGCGCGCGCGTCCTCGACCTGGCGTGCGGCGCCGGCGGCGATACCATCGCGCTGAGCCGGGTCGCCGCGGCCGTCGTCGCCGTGGACCGAGACATCGAGCGCCTCCGATGGGCGCGGTGCAACGTCCGCCGCTACGGCCGGCCGGAGCGGGTCCGCTTCCTTTGCGCCGACGTCGCCGGCACACTTCCCGATGCGGACGCCGCCGTGCTCGACCCCGACCGTCGCAGCCTGCCGGGAGCACGCGCCGTCAGACCGGCCGGCTATTCCCCGCCGCCGGAAGTGTGGGAGCGCATCCGCCTGCGCGTGGGAAACCTTGCGGTGAAGGTCGCGCCGGGAATCCCCTACGAGGATATCCCGTCCGCCGCGCGGGCGGAGTTCATCGAGGATCGCGGCGAGTGCCGCGAAGCGGTGCTCTGGTTCGGCGATCTCGGTCCGCGCGCGCGGACGGCGACGGTGCTGCCGGCGTCGCTCACCGCGGCATCGCCCGGGCCGCCGATGGCAGCCGCGCCGCCGATGGCGGCGACGATCAACGAGACGGAAGTCGAAGGGGCAGCAATCGGGCCCGTGGACGCGTTCATCTACGATCCGGGCCCGGCGGCAGTGCGCGCGCACCTCGTCCGCCAGCTCGCCTCGCGGCTCGATGCGCACCGACTCGACGCGGAGGTCGCGTACCTCTCCGGCCCACGAGGTGCGACGACGCCCTTCGCCGCGACGTTCGCCGTGGAGGAGGTCTGGCCGTTCCACCTGGGCCGGCTGCGCGCTCTGCTGCGGGAGCGTGGAATCGGCGCCCTGGAGATCCGCGCGCGACGCTTCCCGATCCGGCCCGACGACTTGCGACGGATGCTGCATCTTGCCGGCGAGCGCGAGGCGACGCTCGTCTGCACCCGCATCGCCGATGCGCCGACGGTGATCCTCTGCCGGAGGGTGCGGGAAGATGGATAGAGGGGTGGGAGGAAGGGCAGGCTGGAATGCCCGTCCCACCGGTAGCGTGCACGCGTAGGCCCGAGATGGTCGACGGTGGCCGGTCGTGTCGCTTCGATGCCTGATGCCACCGGGCGGGCTTACCGCCCCGACAGCTCTTCGGCTGCCCGCTGGAGCAGATCGCGCACCTCGTCGTCCGTCACCTGCGGGAACTCGTCGTACCACATCCCGACGGCGAAAAACGGCTCCGGCTGGATCGCGCAGATGACGTCGCTCACCTCCGCGCCGAGGTCGTGCAGCGCGTCGGGCGCGGCCACCGGCACGGCGACCACGACGCGCGCCGGGCTGTGGGTCCGCAGTGCGTGGACGGCGGCGTGCATGCTCGCGCCGGTCGCGAGGCCATCATCGACGACGATGACCGTCCGATGCCGCACGTCAGGCTCCGGCCGGTCGCCGCGGTAGACCCGTTCGCGCCGTTCGAGCTCCCGCCGCTCTCTCTCGCTGATCTCCTCGATGGTCGCCGGGGACACGCCGAGCGCGTCCACGAGCGGCTCGTTGAGCACGCGGATGCCGCCCGAGGCGATGGCGCCGATGGCGAGTTCCTCGTGGCCCGGCATGCCGAGCTTGCGCACCGTGAAGACGTCGAGCGGCGCCCGGAGCTTCCGCGCGATCTCGTAGGCGACCGGCACGCCGCCGCGCGGCAGCGCCAGCAGGACCACATCCGGCAATCCCGAGTAGCCGATGAGCTCGTCCGCAAGCCAGGCGCCGGCCTCGCGCCTGTCCTTGAACCGCACCGTCGTATCCTCCATCCCGCCGCGCGATGTGAGTGCCGGTCCTACTCCTGTAACGCGCGAGGGCGGAGAGAGGATGTCGGCCGGCGCACGTGCTACCCGCCGCAGCGGCAGCGCAACCGCCTGCTGCGGCAGAGGCTGCGACCAGCGCGCGAGCACGGGGAAGTCCGCCAGCTCCAGGTTGCGGACCGTCACGATCATCTCACCCTCGTCCACCACGAGCATGCCGGCGCTGTTCGGCCCGCCGCGGCTGCGGCTCGTCGATCCCGGGTTGACGAAGACGGTCGGTCCGACGCGGCGGAGGAACGGCCGGTGCGTGTGGCCGAAGAGGACCATGTCCGCGCCCGTGTGGGCGGCGATGCGTCCCATCGCCCCGAGGTCGATGTCCACGCGGTGGCGCAGGTGGACCCTCAGCCCGCCGACGTCCACCATGAGCACGTCGGGGAAGGACGGATGCAGGGCGTCCACGTTGCCGCGGATGCCCTCGACCGGCGCGATCATCGCAAGCTCGCGCGCCGGGCCATAGTCGCCCCAGTCGCCGGCGTGGAGGATGAGGTCCACCCCGTCGAAGAGCCGCCAGAGCGACCCGTTGAGTGTCCCGTGCGTATCTGAGAGAAGCCCCACCCGTGTCATAGATACCCTTGCGCGCGCATGCCCCGGAGCGGATCGCGCTCTAGCCTTCGCCCTTGCCGAGGATGCCGCCCCGAGTCATGGCGCGCGTATCGAGGTACTCGTCGAGCTCCGCCTGCGTGAGCTCCGTCATCTCGCGCGCGACGTCGCGCACGCGGCGGCCCTCCTGCATCGCCCGCTTGGCGATCCGCGCCGCCAGATCGTAGCCGATCTTCGGCGAGAGCGCCGTGACGAGGATCGGGTTCTTCTCGACGAGGTCCTCCATGTGTTCCTGATTGACGGTGAAGCCGGCGATCGCCTTGTCGGCGAGCGCGCGGCTGCCATTGGCGAGGATGGTGATCGATTCCAGCAGATTGTGCGCGATGAGCGGCAGCATGAGGTTGAGCTCGAAACTGCTCGACTGGCCGCCGATGGTGATCACGATGTCGTTGCCGACGACCTGCGCGCAGACGAGCGTCATCGCCTCGCAGATGACGGGGTTGATCTTCCCCGGCATGATTGACGAGCCCGGCTGCGTCGCCGGCAGCGTGATCTCCGCGAGGCCGGCCTGCGGCCCGCTGTTCATCCACCGGAAGTCGTTGGCGATCTTCATGAGCGAGGCGGCGGCCGTCTTCAACTGGCCGCTCAGCTCCACGGCGGCGTCCTGCGCGGCCTGCGCCTCGAAATGGTTCGGCGCCTCGCGGAAGGGCTGGCCCGTCATCTCGGCGAGCTTCGCCGCCATGCGCGCGCCGAACTCGGGATGCGCGTTGATGCCGGTGCCGACCGCCGTCCCGCCGATGGCCAGCTCCGCCAGACGCGGCAACGCGGCTTCGATCCGCAGCATGGCGTACTCCACCTGCGTCGCGTAGCCGGAGAGCTGCTGGCCGAACGTCATGGGCATCGCGTCCATGAGGTGCGTACGCCCCGTCTTGATGACGTCGGCGAGCTCGGCAGAGCGACGCACGAGCTCCCGGTGCAGGTGCCCGAGCGAGGGCAGGAGCCGCTCCGCCGTCGCAAGGTACGCCGAGACGTGGAGCGCCGTCGGGATTACGTCGTTCGACGACTGGCTCATGTTCACGTGATCGTTCGGATGGACCATCTTCGAGCCGCTCTGCCCGCCGAGAATCTGGGTCGCGCGGTTGGCGATCACCTCGTTCGCGTTCATGTTCGTCGACGTGCCGGAGCCGGTCTGGAAGACATCGATAGGGAAGTGCATGTCGAGTTCGCCGTCGGCGACCTCCTGCGCCGCCTTGCGGATGGCGTCGGCGAGCCGATGGTCGAGGAGGCCGAGCTCCTCGTTCACGGTCGCGGCGGCATGCTTGACAAGCCCGAGCGCGCGGATGAACACCCGCGGAAGCACGAGCCCGCTGATGGGGAAGTTCTCGACCGCGCGCTGCGTCTGCGCGCCATAGAGCGCTCCCGCCGGCACGGCGACCTCGCCGAGCGAATCCTTCTCGATCCTCGTCTCCATCCGAACGCTCCTTCCCGGCAGGACCGGGCGCTCGGGTCCGTATCCCGCGCGCCGCATCGCGACCCTATGAATCTGTGCACGGCAGGTGCAGGTGGAAAGGTCCGGCTCTCCCCACATAACCCGGATAGCTGCACTTGCGTTCCCGCCATGGCGGCATCGGATTCGTTGACCCATCGCGCCGAGCCGCTATATTCCGAAGCACACGGTTCGCGCATCCTCCAATCGCCTGGCCCCTTCATATGATGTCTCGCCCCGAGGAGCGAGGGTGGACGATGAACAATCGGAACGCCACGGTGCTGATCTGCGACGACGAGCCCGACGTGCGCGTGTGGGTGCGCGCCCGGCTGAAGGCGCTCGGCTACGAGGTGATCGAGGCGATGGACGGGCCGGAGTGCATCCAGAAGGCGCGCGTCGGCAACCCCGAGCTCATCATCCTCGACATCAGCATGCCGGGCATGGACGGGTTCGCCGTCTGCTCCGAGCTCCGCCGCCATCCGCAGACGCGGCACGTGCCGCTGGTGATGCTGACGGCCCACCGCAACGCCGTGGACGACCGCGTGCGAGGCCTGCGTCTCGGCGCGGATGACTACCTGCCGAAGGACGTCGCCCCGGAGGAGCTCGCCGCGCGGATCGAGGGCGTGCTGCGGCGCGCGCTCACGAGCGGCGACGTCAACCCGCTCACCCGGCTGCCCGGCAATACCGTCGTCTCCGACGAGATCGATCGGCGTATCCTCGCACGAATGCCCTTCGCCATCGCCTGGGCCGACCTCGACAACTTCAAGGCGTTCAACGACCGCTACGGATTCTCCCGCGGCGACAAGATGATCCTCGAGACGGCGAAGGTGCTTCGCGAGGCGGTCGAACGCTACGGCGCCCACGACGATTTCCTCGGCCACGTCGGCGGCGACGACTTCGTCATCATCTCCGCCATCGAACGCGCCCACCCCATCGCCGAGTACACCATCCGCCTCTTCGAGGAGCGCATTCCGCTGCTCTACGACCTCGACGATCGCACGCGCGGGTTCATCCGCTCCGTCGATCGCAACGGCAGCCCCCAGAGCTTCCCCCTCGCGACCATCTCCATCGCCATCGTCCACTCCCATGCGTACCGGTTCCTCAACGTGCTCCAGGTGGCCGAGGCGGCCAGCGAGGTGAAGCACCTCGCGAAGTCGCGCCCCGGCTCGCAGATCGTCGTCGACCGCCGCGTCCATTAGGGGAGTGCGCGCACCAGACGCGCACCCGGACGTGTTCCGTCCTCGAAGAGGACGCCGTCGAGCCATTCTCCCCTCTCATGCTCCGATGGGCACGATACTTCGCGCCCAAGCGGCAGCATGGCAGATCGGGGCGAAAACGCGTACATTGAACGGGTACCGTGGCATCGAAGGCGGCATCGAGGGGTCGGAAGCCTCATGATAACCCAGGGGTTCTACGAGACGTTCGCGCGCACCGTCGTGCTCGTCGTCTCTCCACATCCCGACGATTCGGTCCTCGGCGCGGGAGGGCTCATCCAGCGGTTGACGGACCGCGTCGCCTGGACGCGCGACTCCGGCCTGCCGGAGGACGAGTGGCCGATCGTGTACACCATCGTCATGACCTCCGGCAGCCGAGGCGTGGACGACCAGTATCTGCGGCTCTACCTCATGGGCAAGGGCAGAGAGAAGAACGAGGGCCTCGCGGACTACGTCGCCCGGAGAGCCGCCGGGGCGCCTCCGGAGCCCGAGCGGGACCATGCCCTCGCGCATCTCTGCGAGGAGATTCGCCATCAGGAGAGCCAGGCCGAGGCGCGCATCCTGCAAGTGCGGGAGCGCTTCTTCCTCAGCCTCCGCGGCATCTACGAGCAGCATACGATCACGCCCGAGGATCGGACTGTGGCGCGGGACCTGATCTGCTCGCTGAGCGACCGGCATCCGGACATGCGCCGCCTCGTGCTCGTGCCGCACCGCGACGACGTGCACCCGGTGCACAAACTCTCCACCACCCTCGTGGCGGACATCATCGAGAAGGATCTCGTCTGGAGGAATACGACGGTCTGGCAGTATGAGAGCCCATGGGTCAACTTCTCGCCGCACCAGATCGAGATCGTCGTCCCGTTCGACGGCATCGCCATGGCGACGAAGGCCGAGGCGATGGCGGTGCACCGCTCCCAGGAGTACCGGACGAAGTATTCCGACATCGCCCGCTACCGCGCGCAGATGATGGCGGAGACATTCCCCGAGCTGCTCGGCGGCTTCGGCCAGTCCGGCCACCGGTGGGACTACGTGGAGGCGTTCCAAGAGCTGCGCCCAGTCGTGGTCCTCGGGGCATCGAAGGACTGAACGGCTGGAGGTGGAGCGGCGCTCGGTCGCAGCGTCCCGGCCTCCGGTGGCGACGGCGGTCGGCTCGCGAAGGGGAACTGCCGGAGGAGTTCGCTCATATGTACTGGTACCGCGCGGAGTAGTGCGGCGTGCATGGTGCCCCGCACATCATGCACGGCCATGGTGAAAGGTGAGGTGATACCGCTGATCGCCCGCGTGCCGCGGCGATCTGCTGCCGGGCGAGGCGGCAAGGTAGGTGTCCTATGGCTCTTCAAAAACCGCGACAGTTCCAATACGATCCGCCCACCCGACGCGCGCGGCAGTTGCGCGAAGCGGGCGAACGCCGGCCGATCCAGATCCCGCATGTCGGCGAGGATACGCGCGGGAGCAGGATGAGGGCGACGATACGCGCGGTGCTCATGCTTGCGGCCGTGCTCGCGCTGGCACTCGCAATGACAATGCTGCGGTAGCCCGCCCGCCGGGAGGAGGCATCCGCACGTCCCGCTTCCACGCGGGCGGCGCGATGAAGGCGTGACCCGGCGGTCGTCTGCTGACGTGTGGTTCCCATCACCCGGCCGCGCGACGTGGTGCGCCGCCGGGACACGGCGCGCTGTCCGCTCAAGGGAGGAAGTCCGGCCATGAACCAGTTCACCGTACGAGAGCATCACGGTATCCTCACGACCGTCGCCATGCTCCGATACTCGGCGGACCACTATGGTGACCACGTGGCGCTCAGGATCTTCCGCGACGGTCGATACCTGACGGTCAGCTACCGCGAGTTGGCGGAGAAGGTGGACCGGTTCGCCGCCGGGCTCATGCGGATCGGCGTCCAGCCGAACGACAAGGTGAGCATCCTCGGCGAGAATCGGCCGGAGTGGGCGATCGCCTACCTCGCCGTCCATCGCGCCGGGGCCACGTGCGTGCCGCTCGACTCGCTCCTCAAGGCGGCCGAGTTTCGCCACATCATCGTCGATGCCGGCGTGCAGAGGGTCGTCGTTTCCTCCAGGTTCATCGCCGACATCCTCGAGGTACGCGAGGCGGCCGGCGCGCCGACCACGATCATCTCGATGGACGACGAGCGGCGGGACGACGTCCTGCTCATGTCGGAACTCATGGAAGGGCTGCTGCCGGAGACCTGGCCGAACGTGACCCTCGACGACCTCGCGGCGCTCATCTATACCTCCGGCACCACCGGCCAGTCGAAGGGCGTGATGCTGTCGCAGCGAAACATCATGGCCGACACGGCGTTCTCCTCGCAGGTGATCCTCTTCGGCCCCGGCGACAACTTCCTCTCGGTGCTGCCGCTCCATCATACGTTCGAGTGCACCGGCGGCTTCCTGGTCCCGCTCTACGGCGGCGCGTCGATCACGTACGCGCGGAGCCTGAAATCGCGCGACATCATCGACGACATCCGGAACACCGGCGCGACGATCATGCTCGGCGTGCCGCTGTTGTTCGAGAAGATGATGCAGGGCATCCAGCGGAAGCTCGCCCAGGCGCCGATCGCCAAGCGGGCCATCATCGGCGCGCTCTTCGGGATCGAGAAGCTCGGCCGGAAGTCCGGCCTGGCGCTCGGGGGCACGCTGTTCCACAGCCTGCGCGAGAAAGCCGGCATGTTGTCGCTGCGGATGCTGATCTCCGGCGGCGCCGCCTTGCCGCCGCACGTGGCGGAGTGGTTCAACAGCCTCGGCTTCATGCTGTTCCAGGGCTACGGCCTGACGGAGACCTCGCCGGTGACGAACGTGGATCGGCCGGGCATGCTCGTCCCCGCCTCCGTCGGCCCGCCCATCCCCGGCGTCGAGCTTCGCATCGACCGGCCCGGGCCGGACGGCCACGGCGAGATCTGCGTCCGCGGCCCGGTCGTCATGACGGGGTACTACCAGAACGAGGAGGCCACCCGCGCGGCGATCGACCCCGAAGGCTGGTTCCACACCGGCGACATCGGCATCCTCGGCGACGACGGGCGGCTGTTCATCAGCGGCCGGATGAAGAACGTCATCGTCACGACGGCGGGCAAGAACGTGTACCCGGAGGAGGTCGAGCACCACATCAACCAGAGCCCGTACGTGCTCGAATCGCTCGTCTATGGCCGGCCGCTGCCGGATACCACGAGCGAGGAGGTGCACGCGATGGTGGTGCCGAACTACGAGTACTTCGACGAGCAGGGCACGCTCCGCGGCAGCTCGTACACGACCGAGGAGATCGAGCAGGTCGTCCTCCGGGAGGTGAACCTCGCCGTCTCCCGGATCGCCGACTACAAGCGGCCGAAGACCTTCGAGATCCGCCAGGAGGAGTTCGAGAAGACCTCCACGAAGAAGATCAAGCGGTTCCTCTACAAGCAGCGCGAAATCCCCGTCGATGGGAGAACGGCCGGCAAGGCCAAAGCAGTGAAGGTGGGCTGATCCATGCGAATCACCGACGTCGAACCGATCCCGCTCGCTCCGCGCTGGCTCTTCGTGAAGATCACCACCGACGGAGGGCTCGTCGGCTGGGGCGAATGCCTCGGCGACCGCGCGCTCACCATCGCCGAGGCGGTGCGCGAGCTGCGGCGCTACCTCATGGGGAAGGACCCGTTCCAGATCGAGCACCACTGGCAGGCGATGTACCGCGGCGCGTTCTGGCGCGGCGGGCCGATCCTGAACGCCGCCATCAGCGGAGTGGACATCGCCCTATGGGATATCCTCGGCAAGGCGCTCAACGCGCCGGTGTGGCAGCTCATGGGCGGCAAGTGCCGGGAGAAGATCCGGATGTACCGCGGCATCGGCGGCGCGACGCCGGAGAAGGTCGCGGAATCGGCGCGCCAGGCGTTCGCGGCGGGCTTCACCGCGGTGAAGTGGTGCCCGGTGCCGGGTACGCCGGTGCTCGCCGGCAGGCAGGGCGCGCTCCAGGCGGCGGCGCAGGTGCGCGCCGTCCGCGAGGCGATCGGCGAGGAGGTGGACATCCTCCTCGACTTCCATGGCCGGCTCAGCGTGGCGATGGCGATCGTCTACGCCCGCGCCGTCGAGCCGTACGGCCCCATGTTCATCGAGGAGCCCATCCTGCCGGAGCACTCGCGGGAGATCCCTCACATCGCCCAGATGACGAGCATCCCCATCGCCACCGGCGAGCGGTTGTTCACGAAGTACGGCTTCCGCGACGTGCTGGCCGCCGGCGGCATCGCGATGATCCAGCCCGACCTATCCATCTGCGGCGGCCTCACCGAGGGGAAGAAGATCGCCGCCATGGCCGATTCGTACAACGTCGGCGTCGGCCCGCACGACCCGTACGGCCCGATCCTTACGGCCGCGTCCTTACATCTGGACACGTGTACGCCTAACTTCGTCATCCAAGAACATGTTAGCCTCGGCGAGGGGCTGTTCCGAAACCCCTTCCGGCAGGAGGGCGGCTACGTCGCGCTGCCGCAGGGCCCCGGCCTGGGGATCGACGTGGACGAGGAGGCGGTCCGGGCGCGCCCGTACACGGCCGTGGACGTCCCCATCCTCTACAGCTCGGACGGGAGCGTCGTGGACTGGTGAGGGCACTGGTCACACGGCCCGCGGCGAACGGGCGAGGCAAGCGATGGACATACGGTTCTGGGGCGTCCGCGGCTCGTACCCGGTCGCCGGGCCCAACACGATTCGGTACGGCGGGAACACCTCGTGCGTCGAAGTCCGCCTGGACGACGGCACGCTGATCATCCTCGATGCCGGCAGCGGGCTGCGGGCGCTCGGCGAGCGGATGATGGCATCCGAGTTCGGCGAGGGCCGCGGCCAGGCGACCTTCCTCATCAGCCACACCCACTGGGACCACATCATGGGGCTGCCGTTCTTCGCCCCGGCGAAGGTGGCGGGGAACGAGTTCGTCGTCTATGGCCGGCGGCGCGACAAGGGCCCCTCGTTGGAACGCCTCTTCTCCTACCAGCAATCGCGCGAGCACTTCGACACGCCCTTCGAGGAGTTCGCCGCCCGGTTCACGTTCCGGGAGATCGTCGAGGGTGACGTCCTTGCCGCCGGGAGCGCGACGATCACCTGCACGCTGCTCAACCATCCCGGCTACGCCCTCGGCTACCGCATCGCCGCCGACGGAGCTGCGCTCGTCTATGTGGCGGATACCTCCCCGTTCGACGAAGTGCTCCTCGAGGACTCCTTCGTCGCCGGCCCGAAGGACGCGACGCCCGAACCGAACAGCCCGCGCCGCCGTCGGCTCGCCGCGATGAAGCAGCGCTGGCTCGCGCTCCTGGCAGGCGCCGACCTCGTCATCTACGATACGTTCTTCGAGCCCGCGAGCTTCGTCGTACGCCCGCATTGGGGCCATAGCACGCCGCTCCATGCCACGGAAGCGTGCGTCGCCGCGGGCGCGAAGCGCCTCGCCCTGTTCCATCATGCGCCGGACAACAGCGACAAAACCATGGATCAGCTTCAAGAGACGTACCGCCGACAGGCGGCCGCGTGCGGCCTGGAGGTGTTCGCCGCCGCCGAGGGGCTGGAGGTCCGGCTGCCCTGATACGCGTTCGTGTTGAAGACGCTACATGGGCGAACACGGTCGAACGCTTCGCGTTCGCGGGTTTGCCCTTATCGTGGGTTGTATGATACGTTTTCACAAGTAGTTGTAGGGGCGAGGCATGCCTCGCCCCTCCGGCCATGATATAGCGTCCTGAATACGAAATCGTATGAGACGCACCCGAGCTGACGGCGTCCTGCCATGGGAGGTACGGCCGCTCACCTGACCACGCGTGATGGCGGGGCTCCGTGTTCAGCGCGAGGCGGCGCGTCCTCGCGACGGATGGGAGAGGATGGTCCTGACATTCTGGGGTGTGCGGGCATCGACGCCCGTGCCCGGTCCGAGCACGGTGCGCGTCGGTGGCAACACGGTCTGCATCGACATCGCCGAAGGAAGCGACGGCCAGCACGTGGTGATGGACGCCGGGACCGGCATCATCATGCTCGGCAAACGGCTGCTCGCCGGCCCATGCGGCAAGGGACGGGGCGAGGTCCATATCTTCCTCACCCGCACGCACTGGGATCACATCCAGGGCTTCCCCTTCTTCATCCCGGCGTTCATCCCAGGCAACCACATCATCCTCCGCGGGCGCGCCGTGTCGAGCCGTACGGTTCGGGAGCTCCTCGAGGCGCAGATGCGCGGCGCGTACAGTCCCATCTTCGCCCTCGGCAACATGGGTGCGACGATCGACGTCGAGGAGATGGACAACTCGGCGGTGACGTTCGGGCCGTTCACCATGGCCACCATCGTGCTGCCGCATCGCGGGCTTTCGTCGCTCGGGTACCGCATCAGCGCCGGAGGCCGCTCCGCGGTGCTGCTCGGCGATCTGCACTACGAGGGCACCTCGCGAGACACGGCGACGGCGTTCGCCGCGGGAGCGGACCTGATCGTGCATGACGTCGGCGATAGCGCGATGAACGGCAGCGAGGCACGGATCGCGATCGCGATGGCGCGCGAGGCTGGGGCGCCGCGGCTGCTCTTCACGCACTACGCGCCGCGGCAGGCCGATGACGACGTGGAGCACCTCGTCGCGGCGGCACGCCGGGAGGCCGGGCCGTCGCTCGCGGTGGATGCCGCCCGCGAGGGGATGCAGGTGGTGGTGTGAGGGGTCTCTTGGTGCTCCCGAGAAGATGGCGTATCGTACGTGTGCGCCGCGCGACACGAGGCGCCATGCTATCGCCGATCGTATGTCCGTCCCGGTCACTCTATCCGTGCCTCACCGCATCCTCCCGGCGCAATGACGCCTCGACGATGGCGCAGTACGGGAGCGCTCGTCACTGAGACCCGACGGTCGGGCCCAATCCTGGCGGATGGACTGTGAAGCGAAACATCCTCCTGTGGATCGGAGTCCTGAGCAGCGCGCTCTTCCTCTACGTTGCGCTGCGCGACATCGCATTCGGCCATTTCGCTCAGACGCTCGCGCAGGTGGACCTCGTCCCCGTGGCGGCGTCGTTCGCCGTGCTCCTGGCCATCTACGTCGTCCGCACCGTCCGATGGCGGATCATCATCCTGGCCGGCCGAGAGGTGAGCGTCTGGCAGACCTTCAGCATCCTCATGATCGGCTTCTTCGCCAACAACGTCCTGCCCGCGCGCGCCGGGGAATTCGTCCGCGCGTTCCTCCTCCGCAGGGAGATCCAGGTCAAGAAGAGCTTCGCCCTCGGCACGATCCTCGTGGAGCGCACGAGCGACCTGGTGGTGCTCATGGGGCTGCTGCTGCTCGCGCTCTACCGGTTCCCGGAGGAGACGCTCCCGCCGCTGGTGGCGGAGGTGCGCCGGGTGGCGCTCGTGCTGCTCGCGCTCATCGTAGTCGGCATGGTGGTGCTGCTGCAGGCGCGCAGGTGGGTGGTGAGGTGGATCGAGCGGGTCCTCGGATGGATGATGCCTGGGCGGGCGGCTGCGGTCGTCGCGAGCAAGTTCGACGACTTCGCGCGCGGGCTGGAGGTGCTGCGGAGCCCTTACGGGCTGACGGCGACGATGGTGCTGTCCGTCGCCCTGTGGGGCGCGATGACGTTCATCTTCTACCTGATCATGGAGGCATTCCACTTCAATCAGCCGATGGCGGTCGCCGCGCTCACGGTGGCCCTCGTCAACCTGGGGATGATCGTCCCTTCCTCGCCGGGCTACGTCGGCACGTACGAGTTCTTCATCCTCAAGTCGCTCGGCGCCTTCGGCATCCCGGGCGGAGCGGCGCTCGCCTTCGTCCTCGTCACGCGCATCCAGTGGTACGTGTTCGAGACCATCGTCGGCTTCCTCTGCCTCTGGTACTCGCACCTGAACATCCGTCAGCTCTTCCGCATCAGCCGGGAAGACGAGGACGCCTCCTCTCAAGTTCCTGAAGAGCCTTCTGTCGACCTTCCCGCCACAGTCTGACGTAGTTCGCGTGCCGATGCGGAGCGATCTGGCCCGCCGCGACCGCCGCCTTGATGGCGCAGCCGGGCTCCTCCGAGTGCGTGCAACTCGCGAACCGACACCGCCCGAGGTACGCGCGGAACTCCGGGAAGAGCTCGGGGATGTCCTCCGGCCCAGCGGACCAGAGGCTCAGGTACCGGAGGCCCGGCACGTCCACGAAGTGGTCGCCGGACGGCAGCCGGACGAGAGAGACGCTCGTGGTCGTGTGTCTGCCGAGGCCCGTCCTCGTGCTCACCGGCTGCACGCGGAGGGACAGCCCCGGCGCGAGGGCGTTGATGAGCGAGGTCTTGCCGCCTCCGGAAAGGCCCATCGCGACCGACGTGCGGGCGCCGGCGGCGCCGGCGCGGCTCAACGCCGCCGCGAGGTCGGGCAGCCCGTCGCCCGTGGCCGCGCTCGTCCGGACGACCCGGTAGCCGATCCGCTCGTACGCCGCGAGCATCTCCTCGACCTCGCGCGGAGCGCCGAGATCGATCTTGTTGAGGCAGATGCACGCGTCGAGCCCCTGAAACTCCGCGCCGCAGAGGATGCGGTCGAGGAGCCCAGCGTCGAAGGGCGGCTCGTACGTGCTCATCACGGCGAGCACCTGATCCACGTTCGCCGCGATGACTTGCTCGCGGAACCGCTTGCCGGGCGACTCGCGAGAGATGGTCGACCGCCGCGGCAGAATCTCGCGGATCATGCTCCGCCGGCTGCCACGTTCGACGATGACGCGGTCGCCGACGACGACGGCGGAGGTGGCCCAGATGTCGCGGACGTCCTGCACGCGACGCCTGCGCGACGCGGGGTCCGCCTCGGGGTACTCCAGTTCCTTCCGGAGCTTGCTGGAGATGGAGCACAGCAGTTCCTCGCCCGCGTCCGTCTCGACGACGTAGTGGCTCTGATGCGCCCGGACGACGATGCCCTGTAGCTGCGTTCCGTCCATGCTCCTCGGTCTCATACGCATTCGCCCTGAGAACGCTACAAGGGAGAACACGGGGTCCGCCCTTGTCGTGGGTTGTATGATACGTGTTCACAAGTAGTTGTAGGGGCGAGGCATGCCTCGCCCCTACGGCCATGATGTAGCGTCCTCAACACGGAATCGTATCATTCCCCCGCGCGGCATACGAACGCGCGCCGCGATGCTCGCCGGTCAGATCTTCTCGTCGAAGCGTTCGATGGTCGCGCCGAGGCGTTGGAGCCGCCGTTCGAGGTGGTCGTATCCCCGGTCGATGTGGTACACGCGGGAGACGGTGGTCTCCCCGCGAGCGGCGAGGCCGGCCAGGACGAGCGCCCCGCCCGCGCGGATGTCGCTCGACATGACCGGCGCGCCGGCCAACTCAGGCACGCCCACGACGACCGCCTTGTCCCCGGCGATGGTGATGTTCGCCCCCATGCGCCGGAGCTCCGGCCCCTGGGTGAAACGGTTGTCGTACACCTGCTCCCAGATGAGGCTCGCGCCGTCGGCGACGCTCATGGCGGCCATCATCGGCGCCTGCACGTCGGTCGGGAACGCCGGATACGGCAACGTGCGGATGTTGACGGCCCGCAGCCGATCCGGCCCGGTCACCTCGACGCCGTCCGGCCGCCGCAGGATCGTCGCGCCGGCGTCCTCGAGCTTGGTGAGCACGATCTCGAAGTGGTCGGGCCGAGCGTCGCGCAGGAAGACCTTCCCCCGCGTCATCGCGGCGGAGATGGCGAAGGTGGCGGCATCAATGCGGTCCGGCACGACGCGGTGGCGCGCGCCGTGGAGCCGTTCGACGCCGGCAACCTCGATGCGTTTCGTGCCGGGGCCGCGGATATCGGCGCCCATCTCGCGGAGGCATTCGCCGAAGTCCACCACCTCGGGGTCGCACGCGGCGTTCTCGATGACGGTGATGCCGTCGGCATGTACGGCGGCGAGGATGATGTTCTCGGTGCCGGTGACGGCGGGATAGTCGAGGGTGACGAGCCGGCCGTGAAGGTCCTTCGCGACGATCTCCAGGTACCCCTGTGTCTCGCGCACGTCGCCCCCGAGCGCCTGGAACGCGTGCATCTGGTCCGTCACCGGGCGCGAGCCGATGGCGCAGCCGCCCGGCATGGAGACGCGGCAGTGCCCGAGCCGCGCCAGGAGCGCGCCGGAGACGAGGAACGACGCCCGCATCTGCTTGACGAGCTCGTAGGGGGCCGTGTCGCCGATGTCCCCTCTCGCATCGAGGGTGAGCGTCCGCGCCGCGCTGTCGTAGCCGCCGCGCACGCCGAGCGTCTCGAGGATGCGCAGCATCACCCGCACGTCGCGGAGGTCCGGCACGTTCTCGAGCACGAGCTCGCCCTCGGTCGCCAGGATCGCGGCGGCCATCATCGGCAGGATCGCGTTCTTCATCCCGTCGACGGTCACCTCGCCCTGGAGCGGCGCTCCTCCCTGAATGCGGAACGCGTCCATGTGCATCCTCCCGCGTCGTTGTGCCTGCCAAAAGGTCGTGCGGCCTGTCGCGCGGCCGAGGCGCGCCGACAGCCCCGCGTGGCATGGGATAGGCCGTAAAGTACGTCTCCAGAAGTTCTGCGCAATTTCAGGCGGCGAGTTGGAGCGCGAGTTCGGGCGTGAATGAGCGAAAGAAGTCATGGACCACTTGGATGAGGGCGCCGATGGACGGCAGCAGCCGGTTGGCGGTGAGCCACCCTTTGACGCGCCACCAGACCTTCTCGACGGGGTTGTGGCGGTGCCCGGAATAGCGCGGCAGCCACACCAAGAGCACCCACGGGTGCGCCGCCAGCCAGCGATCGGCCGCGCGGGCCTTGTGGATGCTCATGTTATCGAGCACCACCACCAGCGGGCGCGGCGCATACTGATCGACGAGCACCTCGAGCATCGCCAGGAACTCCGTGGCCCGCTTCCGCTCGGTCACCAGATACAGCCACCGGCCCGTCGCCGGTTCGAGCGCGCCGCGGAGCGTCCAGCTCGATCCTCCGGTTAGAACACCTAACAGAATGAGCCGGCTATGAGGCCCGCACGTTGCCAATTCAGCGACATCGTAGTCTTCCCGTCTGCCTAACGCGAGGGCTGTGCGGCGGCCCGAACGCCGTCCGCTGCAACCGGTTGTTAGACCACATCGGGTGCTATCATTGAGGCAAGGTTCGGATCGGCCTTGATGCGCTTCGCGACGATAACGTCTTTCGTTTTGCGTGCGGAAGTCAGGTACTTCTCTGCAAGATCACGGTCCCCGCTTGCCAAGGCCAACTTCGCCATGTTGAGCAGGACTATCCGTCGAGATTCGTCAGCTATGGCAGCGTAGTCCAGCAAGAGGCTCAACGCGCCGAGTGCTTTCTTAATCTCCGCCAAATCAGTGCTTCGAAGCCATCGGCTGCAGAGAACATCGGAAGCTGCCCAGTAGGTGATGTCCCTTGGCCACTCCCTTATGACTTGGGCATCCTCGAGGAGGCCTTTCGTGTCCAATGCGAAGGCCACCGTATCGCGCTGGTCGCCACTATGGGAAGTTGGATTCAGTATGTCCTTGAGCATTCGCACCGTAAGGCGCCCTCCCCCGAGACGCGAAGTGAACATAGCGAAAGTGGTGATTGTCGCTATCGCAGCGATAGCTACGGAGAGGAGTTCGGTGAAGGGGTTCCGGGAACGTGCATCGCGCTGGGCTGCCCTACCTAAGACGCCCTTGCCTCTCACGTCAATGGATGGTCGCGTTAGAGGTGGACTTACGTTCGCCAGTAGAACATGCACAGAAAACTGCTCGCCAGGGTTGAGAAAAGGAACGGTGACCTCGATCTCGCGATCAGATCCTCCAACGTTTCTCGCCGACTCCGGTATACCGGCGACGCTCCTCTCCGTAATCTCGCCCTGAGAAAACCGCAAAAGGCAAAGCAGTTGCTCAATCTCCTGTTTACCATCATTTGAAATTCGAAGAGCGAAGATACCGACATTGTTTTGCCGACCTGGAAACACTTCCTGCGTTGTGATGTCATACGTCAGCTTCGGCCGCTTTTCGGTGAGGTAGACGATGAGCAGGCCGGAGCCGACTCCGACCACCAAGCTGACGAAGCCAGTAAGGAGAATGGTCCGGAAGTCCGACTTTGGCGCGGTTGTTTCGTCACCCATTCGCTTTCACCGCGATCCTTCCATGTGGGTCTAACATGTATTCGAAAGCAGTCCTGCGGTCTACTCACCTCGGCAGAATACCGAAACTACCGCAGTCTGTCAAGCCAAGACGCGCGAAAGCTTGTTATGTCACCTGCATTTCCGCCCCTTCGCGCTTCATACTCGAGGGCGGGAATGCGGGTTCGATTTCCCTGCTTGTCAGAATCGTACGCGACAGTACTACGTCTTGGCGTTGCCAAGTTCTTTCAGCTTCCTCTCCAGCACGGCGCGGAACTCTCTGTCCTCGCCGTGTCCGCCATTCGCGCCATGGCAAACGCGCAGAAACTATCCAACTTCAAGGGCGCAGTGCAGCTCTCCTCTCTTGCAGACAGCATGGGACATCACCCGGTCGCGGGACGATGCGCGGTATCTTATTACTAGTGGTAATTAACACATCATGACGACAATCTCCGGTCGCCGCGATCTTCCTTCGACCGGTGATCACGCCGGCGTATGGTCAGGTGGCGAGTGATGATGCGGGGCTCGATGATTTTTTCGCCGTCGTATTGCCCACCATTAGAGACGCCACGTATATTACCGACGAACCCTCCATTCGCGCATCCGCTCTCCGGCCGTCGGATCGCACCCGCTTCCGGATGGTCATGATAGGGTCCTGAGGAGCTTGGGGCTTCGCACACGCGGGACGTTCGTCGGCGAGTCGTGCCGCGTCCAGTCATACCGGGTGATCGCGTGCGGACCAGGACAAGGATGCAGCATTCGGTACATTCCTTCCATCGTACGCGGAACATGCGCGGAGGGCATGCCATGGCTTGCATCGCCCATCGAACGCGAGGGCTCGCTTCGCGATTGTCCTCGGCGGTTCTCTTCATCGCCGCGGCCGCGTGGGGAGGGACGACGGGGAAGATCGCCGGGCGGGTCGTCGATTCCGACGGCGCTCCGTTGTCCGGCGCGGCGGTTACCGTCGAGGGCTCCCGCCTCGGCGCGACGGCGGACGCCGACGGCCGGTTCGTGATCCTCCAGGTGCAGCCCGGCGCGCAGACGGTAACCGCCCAGCTCATCGGCTACCGTCCCACGTCGATCACGGGCATCCGCGTGAACGCCGACCGCACGACGCAGGTCAACTTCGTGCTCGCGGAGGAGGCGATCACGGTCAATGTGCTGGTCGTCACCGCCGAGCGGCCGCCGATCGAGCAGGACGTCACCTCGTCGCAGATCGTCGTGGACGCGCAGCGGGTCTCTGAGGCGCCGGTCAGCCAGCTCCTCGACTACCTGAGCTACGAGCCGGGCGTGAACGTGGTGCGCGACAACGAGCTCGAGATCCGCGGCGGCGGACCGTCGGAGATCCGCTTCCAGGTGGACGGGCTCGATCGTACTGACGCGCTGACGGGCAAGGGCTACACGCAGCTCAACCAGACGCTCGTGAGCGAGGTGACGGTGCTGACTGGCGGGTTCAACGCCGAGTACGGCAACGTCCGCTCGGGCATGGTGAACGTCGTCACCAAGAGCGGCACCGAGCGCGGGTTCGGTCTGCCCTGGGTCGCCGGCGTGGCGAACTACGCGCCGGCGCAGCACAAGCACTTCGGCCCCGGCGCCTACGACGAAGATCAGTACGACTACTGGCTCATGTCGAGCAAATCGCCGTTCGCGGATTCCGCGCTCGTCGGGCCGCTCTATTGGCCGCTCCTGTACGACGAGACGCGGAACGCGCCTCAGTTCACCGATAAGAACAGCGTCGATGCCCAGGGCCGATTGAACTACCAGAATCCGCGGACCTCCCTTTTCCGGGTGTTCGAGGGCTGGACGAAGCGGGCGCAATCGGCAAGAACGCTTCGCTACTATGGGAAGAGCGACTGGACAGCCACGGAGGCGCGGGCGGCGTGGGAGTACGAGGCGAACATGAACGAGCAGGCCTGGCAGTATGCCAACGAGCCGGACCGTAGCCTCGATCTCTCCGCCGGCTGGGCGCTGCCGGCCAAGCTCGGTGGCCTCGTCGTCGGCTACTCGTACAACAAGGAGATGACGCCGGTGCCCGCGCTCCGGCCGTACTACCGCGACCAGACGCTCGAGAGCAAGCTCACCCTCACCCCTACCGACAACTTCAAGATCGCCGTCTCCTACATGACCGGCGCGAGCGCTACGACCGGCGGCGGCTCGAAGGGGGGCGCCAATACGAGCCCAGAGTTGCAGGAGACGTCCGCTGGGGTGATTGGCGCCGATCCCGTGTCGTTGCGTTCGTTCGACCAGCTCATCAACAGCGTACGTGGCCTGAAGGATGGCAATAACAAGCTCACCCTTTCGTACAACGGCCCCCTGGACGGCCGGTTCACCCAATACGGCACGTCGATGACGTACACCATCGGCCGGGGCACGTTCGCCACCGCCTCGATCAGCCGATCGAAATCCTCCTGGAACCTCGGCCGCGACCTGCCGCGCGTGGACATCACTGACTTCGTGAACCGGTATACCCCGCCACGGTACTGGGGATATGGCGGCTGGCTCAGCAAGGGCTACCGGTGGACGGATACCAGCGGCGACAAAATCGACGATCCTCCGACGAGTCTCGAGGACGCGCTGAATCCGCTGCGCATCATCTACCGCACGCCCTACCTCGTCGATGAGGCGTTCCCGGTCCCTCCGTCCAAAGGCAAGTACATCGGGAAGATGCTCTACTTCGATGACGGTGCGGATTCCGTCTTCGTCGTCTCACCACAGGGGTACATCGAAAGCGGATACTCGGATCTCTCCGGCCTCTACACCCTCGGCGGCGGCGCGGAGGTGACGCTCGACGGCGGCGCGACGCAGACCGTGGCGCACGGCGATCTCATGCACGTCGTCGGCGACCATACGCTCAAGACGGGTGCGGAGTACATCCTCGGCGATCTGCACTACAACACGACACAGTCGCAGGACCCGTGGTCCGGTGGCCTCTGGAGCGAGTTCCGCCACTACGGCGGCGACTGGGGCGCGGCGACCCCCTCGGTGCTCGGCTTCTATCTGCAGGACAAGTTCGAGACCAACGGCATGATCGCGAACGTCGGCCTTCGCGTCGAACGGTTCAACGGCGGCCAGGGGGCGATCGCCTATGACGATCTCTTCAACAGCATCCTGTTCGTGGCGCACGGGAAGGAAATCTACGAGCAGCTTGCCGTCGATATGGGCTGGGATACGCTCGCGATGGGCCCGGTCCCCATGGACTACTATCAGGTGAAGGCGAAACTCGGCGATGCTCCCACGCCTGGAGACGTGTCGCGGGCGGTGCCGACGACACCCACCGAGAAGCACTGGCGGGTCGCGCCGCGGTTCGGCATCAGCCACCCGGTGAGCACCCATACGAAGTTCTTCTTCAACTACGGCGTCTTCTACTCCTTGCAGAAGTCGTCGGTGATGTTCGGGTTCGCCGATCATGACGGCCGGCTCGGGTATCCCGGATCGATCCGCGAAGTGTACAGCCCGAATCTGCGGCCGGGAAAGACGACGATGTACGAGATCGGCGTCGAGCACGTGCTCCCGGCTGCGATCGTGACGACGGTCCGCGGGTATGCGAAGCACAACGTGGACCAGGTGACGGGCATCAGCGTCAACGGCTCGACCATACCCGGCTTCTGGGGGTATACGATCTACCGGAACGCGAACTGGGAAGACGTCCAGGGCATGGAAGTGAAGATCGCCCGCTCAGCCGGCCGGTTCGTCAACGGCTGGTTCAGCTACGAGCGCGCCTACTCCCGTTCGGGTTGGGTCGGAATCAGCAACATCGACACTAATCCGGATAACATCAGTCCCTTCACCGCGTTCGCGCGCACGAGCGTGCCGAACGGGTTCTTCCGCGCCCTTCTTCGTCTGGGCACCCCGGCCGATTGGGGACCGATCGCGGGCACCTGGTCGCTCAGCATCATCCAGGCATACCAGTCCGGCGGCCAGTCGATCTACAACCCCGACGCGGTGCCGGAGCGCGACCTGCCGAAGGAGTACTTCCTCCCGGTCGTCGACTACTGGAACACCGACCTGAAGATTGGGAAAGGTCTGAGGCTGCCGGGCGGACGGTCGGTGACGGTATCGCTCGACATGACGAACGCGCTCGACACGAGGCGCATCAACGGGTCGGGTGTCAGCAACTGGACGGATTATCTCGCGCAGATCGTCTACCTGCGCCGGAAGGGCCAAGACGTCGAGGTGGGCGATCCCCGCACGTTCAAGTTCTTCGATCGGCCGTACCAGGACGAGAACGGCAACTGGCACGCGCCGCTCAGCCCGCGGACCGAGTGGTTGCACTACCTCGACCCGCGGTACTACCGGTTCGGATTGCGATTCGATCTCTGATGGCGGATAGAGCAACCTGGTCGGAAAGGAGGGGAGACGGCAGCTATTACATCACCGTGTGCACGGGCGGGTCCGCAGCGTCGCAGCGGAGCGGGCGCCGTCTCGGTCGAAATCCGCGCGGGTCGTCCGGAGCCCGCACTGGTCACGGACGCGTTGATCCGGGCATCTGAGGAGGATCGAGATGAGCGACAAGGTACGTATCGGGAAGCGCATCGCCCTGGCGGTGCTCGCCGTGCTCGGGATTGCCTCGATGGCGTCGGCGAATGGTCTCCAGGCGCAGCTTCACCTCGGGCGCATGTGGACGAACCCGGAGAACGATGGCGCCGAGAGCGACGCCATCGAGTTCCCCGCCGGGATTCCGAAGAGCAGCATGAGCGCGGGTGATTTCACCACGCAGCAGCTCAAGCGCAATTGGGTCAGCCACGGCCAGAAGAGCTGCCACTACTTGTTCACCCAGGATTGGGTCGATCCGGACGGCGTCAACCACAGCTTCATGTCGTCGTTCTACTTCCGGACCGGCGCGAACCCCTACCCGAAGAACTGGGGCGAACGCGGCACGAATACCATGTGGAACTGGGTGCTCCCGGTCGATATCAAGGAAGTCCTCCGGTTCCCACGTCCGCCGCTCCTCTATGCGGTCGCGGCCAAGTCCGGCGGGGACTCGCTCGCGAGCCTCGTGTTCTTCCCAGGACCGGATCCCTCGGGCGCACCGAATGAGATCAAGTATCCGACCGCCGGCGGCACGGGTGGCCGGCCGCTCCCCACCGTCGATCCGAATCTTGTTACCGAGGAGATGATCCGCACCGTGTGGCGGTACATCCAGGGCGCCGAGGTCACGCGCGATATCTACGGCTACTCGCTCGGCAGCCCGCACCAGGATTACTACCTGCACGACATGTACCTCACGAACAACGGCATCACCGGGCGCGCCGTGACGTCATCGCCGATCGACACGCTGCGGAACCAGACGCTCAAGCATGTGATCTGGGCGCCGGGTCAGGACTGCAAGGACATGGGCATGAGCGGCGCCCAGCAGGGAGCCGACGAGGAGCTCATGTTCATCGAACCGTGGGGCGCCGGCGTGCACACGGCGATGCTCTCGTTCGACGGCGATGCCGACGATGCGTCGGTACCCGGCGCCGACTGGGGTGACCCGGGTGAGGCGGCCTACTGGAACCAACTCGCCGGGAACGGGTACACGATCTATGGCCCGCTCTTCGCCAGTCTCGGCCCGGGCGCGCAGTTGAAGACCGACGATTTCACGCAGCCCGCATTCCGCGTCGTGGTGCCGGAGAAAGGCCTCGATATCGCAGGCACCGGTTACCCGATGGACGCACAGCAGCAGCTCGAGTGGATGACGGATGGCACGTTACACCAGCCGCTCGGCACGAGATATCAAGACACCGGAGCGTACGATGTGGTCCAGAGCGCGTCAGCGGCTGCCGGGCCGACGGCCATCCTCGGATTCGGCACGCTCGCCGGCGACATCGACAACCCCACCAACCTTGGGAAGCACGGCTGGACGCTCGGCCCGATGGACAGCATGCACGTCGTGATGCTGCTCGCGTGCAGCGGCCTCGATTACGAGGTCGCACGCGGCGTCGGCGCGCGATGGGCGCAGCGGAAGTCCGCCAACCCGAGCAACCCGTCTCTGTGGATGTCGGCCGACGATATCGCGCTCGTGAAGACCGGGTTCGATTCGTCCATGAAGGCGGCGGCGCTCGCGTGGTACAACTACTACGGCTCGTTCGCGAGCAACGTCACCCAGGACAGCCTCAACAAGTGGGGTTTGGGCTACATGTCGCCTTCGTGGCACAAGCCGGCGCAGTACGGCAAGTTCAATGTGCCGGACGGTCCGCGGCCACCCGAGTTCCTCGCCGTCACCCGGGTCACCTCTCCGCACGCCGGCATCGAGGTCCGCTGGGGCACGGCGGCTGAAACGGCGACCGACCAGGACCTGGGCACCGCCGACTTCGCCGGGTACCGGGTCTACCGGTGGTCGACTTCGCGCATGGCGCCGAAGGAGCTCATCGCTGAGGGTCCGGCGGCGCAGTTCGCTCTCGCGACTGCGAAGGTGATGAACGGCGGCACGGTTCCGGCCGGCCGTGTGTATCTCGACACTGACGTCACGCCGGGTCAGGAGTACTGGTACGGCGTCGTCGCCTACGACGACGGCACGGCGAACTGGGAGCGCCAGGGCAAGAGCCTCCCGAGCACGATGTGGTGGACATGGTCCGGCTATCTGTTCAAGGGCACGGTGGCGCCGGAAGCGTCCGCGATCGCCGAGCGGGCGGAACCGGGCAAATTCGTCCTCGAGCAGAACGCGCCAAACCCGTTCAATCCGACGACGACCATCCGGTTCAGCCTCGCCAAGTCCGGCGATGCGAAGCTCGCGATCTACAACACCGCAGGTCAGCTCGTACGCACGCTCGTCGACGGCGACACAGACGCCGGCGTCCACACGGTCGTGTGGGACGGTGCCGACAACACCGGCCGCCAGGTTTCGAGCGGCGTCTACGTGTATCGCCTCGTCAGCGGTGAGAACCATACGGTCCACCGCATGGTGCTCGTGCGCTGACGACATCGAGTTCCGCATGGGAAGCACCGCCCCGGCGGTTCGCGCTTCGGGAGGTACCCGCGGGCACCCACGGGTGCCTCCTGCGACGGACCCCCGGTCGTGTCGGCGGTCGTCGAGCGAATGGATATGTGGAGTGATACGCTTTCGTACTGAAGACGCCACATCGTGGCTGGAGGGGCGAGGCATGCCTCGCCCCTGCAACCCATTGTGCATACGCATCATACAACCGACGATATGGGCAAACCCCGTGTTCGGCCATGTAGCGCGTTCAGGGCGAATGCGTATGATTCCGCGCCGGGGACATGGCGACTGCGCGCTCACGCACTGGAGAGGATGGATTGACATGATCGATCGTACGGTCCGGTGGTTTGCGGGAGGTCTCGTGGCGGGTCTGCTGATGCTTGTCCTCCCCTCGATGACCGGGGCACAGACGCTCGACAGCGTGCTCGTGGTGCCGAACCCCTACAACGTCTCCGGCCGCACGTTCGGGGATCGGAGCGGCAATCTCACGGGCTACGAGCGCATCCGGTTCGCCAACGTTCCGTTGCCCTGCACGATCCGGATCTACTCGTCGTCGGGCAGTCTCGTGAAGACGCTCCGGGTCGCGGCGGGGACGAAGCTCGTCGAATGGAATGGCCGGAACGACGATAACCAGTATATCGACAGCGACGTGTACTACTACATCGTCGAGCACGCCGACCTCGGCAGGAAGCTGGGCAAGTTCGTCGTCATCCGCTGACGGAACCGATTCGGTTCGCACTGGTGCGGCGACAAGGGGGAATCCCGATGCGCATACCGAAGGCGTTCGCGGCGACCGTGTTGCTCGCGCTCGTCGCAGGGAGTGAAGCGCAGACGTTTCCGCCGGGCACGACCTACGAGCCGGCCGCCCCGGAACGCCGAGGTCAAGCCGGCATGACGTACCTGCAGATCGGCACGAGCGCGCGCGCCGAGGCGCTCGGCGGCGCGTTCAGCGCCATCCGCGGCGACGCGGCGTCGATCTTCTACAACCCGGCTGGAATGGCCGAGGTCAGCGGAGTGACCGTCTTCGCCGGCCATACAAGCTGGATCGGTGACGCGGTCATGACGAACCTTGTGGTGTCCGGGCACTACCGTAACAGCACTGTCGGCGGCACGTTCCAGAGCATGGACTACGGTCTCATCGAGGGGACGATCATCGACGACAACCCCCTCGGCTACAAGCGGACCGAAGATATGAGCGCGAACGCGTGGGTGGTCGGCGGATTCCTCGCGGCTCGGCTCACCGACCGGTTCAACGCCGGCGCGCACCTGAAGTACGCCGTGCAGGACTTCGGGGCGTCCCGGATCTACTCGTTCTTCAGCGCAGATACGCCGAACCGCAGAGGATACCTCGACAAGTACCACGACAATCGTATCGGGACGTGGCTCCTCGACCTTGGCACGCAGTATGACACCGGGCTCCGCAACATCACCATCAACATGGCGTTCCAGCATTTCGGTCGCGCGAAAAAGTTCGTCGAGGTCGATTATGACATGCCGTTGACGTACCGCATCGGCGTATCGGGCGACCTCGACGACATCATCCTCGGCGACGCGTTCGCCACGCAGAAACTCGTGATATGCGCGGACGGAGTGGATCGGCGGAACGTGCCCCTCGATTTCGCGATAGGAGTCGAATACGGCGCGGATCTTTCCGCGTTCATGCCCGGTGTGAAGGTCGCGCTGCGCGCTGGGCGGCGGGCGGCGCGTCACGAGGAAGGCTGGTTTTCCGCGGGCGCCGGCCTCGAGATGCGTCTCCGGCACGTGCGCACGACGTTCGATTACAGCTACAGCGACTATGGCATCCTTGCCGACATCCATCGCCTCGGGCTCAGCATGTCCTACCGCTGATCCGGCGAGCTTCGCGACCGGCGGCACCGCATCCGAGCGCCGCTGGTCCGGAGTGGCGTTCTTTCGCCGCTGCGGGATCCGCGCTCGATCCTCCGTCGTGTCCGTACCGTGCCACGGCTCGGCCTCTCGTCCCGGGATGTCATGACCGTTCTCTCCCGATCGGATGGCGACGCTGCGTTCCGACCTGCCGGCAGCGGAGGGGGACGGAGTTCGCGGATCATCCGCGACGGCCTCATCTCCGCGGTCCGTCGGGAGCGATGGATGGCCGCACCTTGGGCGTGAACCGGCGCATCGTACAGCCACAGTTCCGCTCATCGTGATAGGCGTTCTAGGCGGCTCCCCTCTCGCGACGACTCTCGGGGCATGCCCGCGGCGCCCGGCTGAACGCGCCGGCCGCCCTCTCTGTCTTCTCCGAGCCCTGCGTTGCGCCGCAACCCGCCGCGGCGTACGTTCGCTCGGGAGCGGCTGCGCATCGCGCGCGTCCGCCAGGGCGAGGACCGACGGCAGCACGATGGCATGGAGGGGGCGATGAAGGTTCTGCAGGTGGTAGGGAGCCGGAACCCGAAGGGTCAGACGGCGAGGGTGGCCGGCGCGTTCGCCGCCGGCGCCGCGAGCAAGGGGACCGAGGTGGAGCAGGTCTTCCTGCCGACGCTCGACATCAGGCGGTGTCGCCAGTGCGACGACAATGGCTGGGGCATCTGTCGATCGGAAGGCCGATGCACGATCGAGGATGACTTCGCGGGGACGGTCGCCAAGATCGCCGCGGCTGATGCGGTCGTCTTCGCGACGCCGGTGTACTACGGCGACTTGAGCGAGAGCATGGGCGCGTTCCTCGATCGCTTGCGGCGCACGTGCACGCACGCGACGGGCAAGGCGAAGGTGGAGGGCAAGCCGACGCTCGGCATCTGCGTTGCCGGCGGAGGCGGAGGCGGCGGCCCGGCGTGCGCGGTCAGCCTGGAGAAGGTGCTCACCACCTGCGGATTCGCGGTGGTGGACATGATCCCCGTGCGGCGGCAGAACCTCGACATGAAGCTCGAGATCCTCCGCATCACGGGGACATGGCCCGTCTTCTGCGCCGGACGGACGAAATGACGCGGGCCGCGTCGCCTGCTCTGGCGACGCGATAGGCGTCGCGCCCCTGCGGCCGCACGGGGCGACCTACGGCCGTGAGCGTCGTCGTCACGCGATACTGGGGCTGCGCGTGTCTGCGCCATGTCCGCAGGCGAGGGAGACTCCCCATGCTCTTGCACAGCCCGACGGAGCACTGCATCCGCGGAAGCCGGCGCATTGTCGACGTACCGGACACGCTCGACCTCGCGGACCGGATGGCACTTGCGATCAACGCGCTCACGAACGTCTGGTTTCCCGCCGAGAGATGGGCGCTTGCGTTCAACGTCGATTTCTCGCGCGATCCGGCCCAGCTCCGGATGGGCCACATCACCGACGCGTTCCTCAACATCCCGCCGAAGTTCATCGAGGCACTCGCGCTCTGCCGGCTTGCCTCGGGAAGCGACCTTCGCATCGACGTGGACCGCGCGGTGCTCGACGTCCAGCTCGCGCTTGTCGGCGCCGACGGGCTCACGTACGCGCCGGCGGACGCGCTGCCGGAGGTCGCCGGCCCGCGCGGGTTCGCCGAGGTGTGGGCCGAAGGGCGCATGCTCATCGCGCCGAGTTCGTCGAGCGGTTCGGCGCGAGGCGGGATGACGCGGGACCGGCGTAGGGCGGCCTTCGGGAACCCGGCCGCCGCACCGCAGCCGACATGGCAGTCCGGCGGCGGAGCCTGCTGGCATGTCGCGTGCTATATTCTCTCGCATAGGGGGCACGGAGCCGTCGCGCGGGCATGCAAGCGCCGTCGGGGCGCGGTGTTGTATCGCGCGTGATACTTCGTCATCCGGTGCAGTATCAAATCTGATATCAGTCACTCCCGCAGCGGCGATGCCGACCGCGGTATCGGCAGGCCGACCAGTCAGGATCGAGAAGGGGGGACCATGAGATGTCGCGTCGGAAGGGGTTCGGACTGCTTGCGCTGCTGATCGTGCTGCTGGGCGGCGCGGCCTACGCACAGGAATCAGAGGACAGGACGCTCTCCCCGTTCTTCTTCGTGAAGACGGACGACCCGACGCTGGATCAGCTTCCGCTGAAGAGCGTCGCGGCCACGGTGCGCATCGCGGGCGTCATCGCGGACGTCACCATCGAGCAGGTCTACGCGAATGCGGGAGGGAAGCCGCTCGAGGCGCTGTACGTCTTCCCCGCGTCGACGCGTGCGGCGGTCTACAGCATGCGGATGACGGTTGGAGATCGCACGATAACCGCCGAGATCCGCCAGCGGGACCAGGCGCGCCAGGAGTACGAGGAGGCCCGAGAGCACGGACAGACTGCCTCTCTCCTGGAGCAGCAGCGCCCGAACGTGTTCCAGATGAACATCGCGAACATCCTTCCCGGGGATACGATCAAGGTCGAGATGAAGTACACCGAGTTGCTCGTCTCCGAGGAGGGTGTCTACGAGTTCGTGTACCCGACGGTGGTCGGGCCGCGCTACTCGAACGTGCCGTTCTCCGAGGCCAAGCCGTGGGACCTGTTCGTCGCCACGCCGTACACCCACCAGGGTGAGGCACCGCTCTACGCGTTCGGCATCGAGGTCGATGTGAACGCCGGCGTGCCGGTGCAGGGGTTGGAGTGCACGTCGCACGCGGTGGTGGTCGAGCAGATGGCACCGGAACACGCGCGGGTGCGCCTCGCTCCGTCGGAGACGGACGGGGGGAACCGAGACTTCATCCTCCGCTACCGCCTCGCCGGCGCGCAGGTCGCGGCGGGCCTGCTCCTCTACGAGGGAGAGGCGGAGAACTTCTTCCTGTTCATGGGACAGCCCCCGGCGCGCGTGTCGGAGGCGGATATACCCCCGCGCGAGTACGTCTTCATCATGGACGTCTCCGGCTCCATGCACGGCTTCCCGATCAGCGTCTCGAAGGCGCTGCTGAAGGACCTGGTCGGCGGGCTCCGGACGACGGACTGGTTCAACGTGCTCCTATTCTCCGGCGGCTCGTACGTGCTGTCGCCAACATCCGTCCGGGCGACGCAGGCGAACATCGACTGGGCGATCCAGACCATCGACAACCAGACGGGTGGCGGCGGCACGGAGCTTATCCGCGCGCTGGAACGCGCTCTGGCGCTGCCGCGGCCGGACGAGCGGGTCGCGCGCACGTTCGTGATCGCGACCGATGGCTATGTCTCGTTCGACACAGAAGCGTTGGACGTCATCCGCGAGCACCTGAGTGAGGCGAGCATGTTCGCCTTCGGCATCGGCACGGCCGTCAATCGCTTCCTCATCGAGGGCATGGCGCGCGCCGGGATGGGCGAGCCATTCATCGTGACGAAAGAGGCGGAGGCGGAGGCCGCGTCGGCGCGCTTCCGCCAGTACGTGCACGCGCCGGTGCTCACGCAGATCAAGCTCGACAACACCGGCTTCGACGTCTACGACACCGAGCCGGCCAGCGTCCCGGACATCTTCGCCGAGCGCCCCGTGGTCATCTTCGGGAAGTGGCGCGGCACCCCGCAGGGGACGCTGACGCTCTCGGGCAAGGCCGCGCACGGCGACTACGCAGCGCGGATCGACGTCGCCACCGTCAGGCCATCGGAGGCGAACGCTGCGCTGCGGTACCTGTGGGCTCGTCACCAGATCGCGACGATCGGGGACTACGCCGGCTCGAGGCCGGGGCCGGACCTGGTCGGCAAGATCACGCAACTCGGCCTCACGTACCACCTGCTCACCGCGTACACGTCGTTCGTGGCGGTGGACAAGGTCATCCGCCGGGATGGCACGGAGCTCGTGCAGGTGGAGCAGCCGCTGCCGCTCCCGCAGGGAGTCGAGGACTCCGCGTTGCCCGGAGGTGCGAGCGGCGGACTTCTGACCCTCGGTGCCATGAGCGCCACTGGCGGCAAGTCCTACAACTCGACCTCCACCGATGCCGCGACCCTCACTGGGCCCGGCTCGCGGGCGAACCTGTTCGGCAAGACGTTCCGCCTCGTCGACGGGGTCTGGGTCGATGGTGACTACCGCCTCGGCATGCTGGTGTACGAGTACGCGAAGGGAAGCGGGCTTCCTCAGGACCTCGCGCGCTTCGCGGAACTCAAGCAGGACATGGTCGTCGTCGTGGCCGGGCGGGCCTACCGGCTGCGGGGGTCCGAGTCCGACGACGCGCCGGCTCTCATCCAGAACGCGCCGAACCCCTTCAACGCCGGGACGACCATCGGCTTCATCCTGAAAGGCCAGGCCTGGCCGATGCCGG